>JAAUXX010032260.1_pt1 | contig 30057 bp, 24 predicted proteins | sample 7278111 | NCBI WGS metagenome assembly JAAUXX01 (sample SAMN14350116, study PRJNA611818) | marine sediment metagenome | isolation source: surface marine sediment (1.8m) | place: French Polynesia: Moorea | collected 2018-08
TGAAATTCCTTGTTTTTAGGGTGGTCCGGCATCCCGGTTCGCGCGCGTCTCCGACGCGCGGCGGTGCGTCCCTGCACCGCCATTAACCCGACATATTTGAATGCCGGGTTAATAGTACTCCTTCAACATGATATTGACGCGTGCACGCTAAAATGCGAGAAATGGGGGCGAGATAATCGAAAAATCAGGCGTTGATACGCGCCAGCAAACCTTCGGCCTCCTCTTTTTGCTGATCGTTGCCTTCACCCATAATCTCACGGATGATATCCCGAGCGCCTTCCTGATCGCCCATATCGATATAGGCGCGCGCGAGATCAAGCTTGGTGGCAGTTTCGTCACTGTCACTGAGGAAATCGAGATCGTCATCGCCAACATCTTCGGGATTGACATCTGGCAGTTCAAACTCGCCACCGGCGGCATCCGCCTCCGGCACTTCCTTGATTGCGTGGTCAAACATGGTGTCTTCGCCCATTTCCTCGATATTGTTGTCGAGCACGTGATCAGATTTGACGGTCTCCGCCAACGCCTCGTTTTTCTCGAGGTCATCTTCAAAGTCGTCAAAGTCGGTCATCGGCTCTTCAAGCGCCGCGGTCGTGGCAGCGCCCTGCTGCCCATTTTGCATATCGCCCAGGCCCGAGGTCAGAGCATCCAACTCCTGATCCAGCGAGGACAGATCCAGATCGTCCTCATCGCCGATATCGAGTGCATCCAAGGTCTGCGTCTGACCGGGCTCATCCGCCTCGAGCGGCAGTGCGTCGTCCAAGCTCAGATCGCCGTCCGTTTCCGCGGACAGTTTCTGTTCTATATACTCATCGTTGAGTGCCTGATTGACAACGGTATCACTGGAAACGGCGGTGGGATCCCCGCCTAAAGCAAGCTCGTCTCCGGCGGCATCCGTGGAGAGATCCAAATCCGAGTCAAGCGCCGCGAGATCCGCCTCCAGCGAACCGCCGGCCATTTCGGTATCAGATTCAAGATCGAGATCGCCGATGTCGAAATCAGTATCTTTGCCAACATTGCGCGACGAATCTACATCTATATTCAACTGCGTCGAAAGCTCATCACCGGTGGAACCTTCAAGATCAAAATCAACCTCCCTATCAGCAGATGATGCTTGCGTGGAACCCTGCCGTACGGCGTCACCGTCCTCGACCGGCAAGTCCAGTTCGAGATCAAACGAGGTCTCGTCTTCACCCTCCGGCAAGTCAAGATCGAAGTCGAGATCCAACTCGCCGCCAACATCCCCGTCTGTCTCAAGCCCCGCGCCAACTGCTTCCGCTTGGTCCGGCAACTCTAATTCAAAGTCACTCTCGGCACCGGCGGGATCCAAGTCGCCAAGGTCCAAATCAAGCGCCAGTTCGCCAGCGTCTTCCCTGTCCATCGACTCGCTCACGGCCGCATTAGTTCCCCCGCTGCCCGCATCCGCCGCATAACTTGTAACATCAGAGGTATCAAAACTGGCCTGGTCGAACTCGGCGACATTTGGAATATTGCTGCGCAGTATCTCTGCACGCTCGATGGCGGCGGGCGAAGCAAAGGCTCTGAGCTTGGCGTAATGGGGATCGAAGTTCTCCGCATCGCCCTGCGTGGAATACACTTCAAGCAATTTCAACCTAACGTCTTCATCACCACCGTCCTTCGCCAAGGCCTTCAGCAACATCTCTTCTGCCTGGTCAAATTTGCCATAGGCAATGTAAATGTCAGCTTCCGCGACCACGTCCTCAGTTTGCGCTTCCGATGCGGTCTCAAGGTCGCTTTCTTCCGCGGGCACCTCCTCGACTAGGGAACCATCCACATCGCCACTTAACTCTGCAAGATCGATGTCGTCTTCAGGGGCAATCTCATGTGTCTCGGGCTCCGACGGCTCTTCCTCGAGTCCGTGCTGACGTATGAAATCATCGAAATCTTCCTCCTCAGACGATTTCCGGCGCAGAAAGAAGAGAGCGCCTCCGACCAGAACAATGATGCCGCCAACGATGTAGAACACATTTTCCAGAATAATATCGACGATGCCCTTTTCGGGAGGCGCCGTACTTTGCACGACCCGTCGGGGATCAACCTGGGGGCGCGGGGTCGCTTCGGCCAGGTCTGCGTCCGCGCCAGAGGTGTCGTCATCCACAAACTCGTCATCGAGCCCTTGCTCGAGTTGCTGTGCCTGAGAGGTGGTTTCGCCGGCGCCTAACGACGCATCATCGGCTTCGAAACTCTCGGCATCCAATGCGGAATCCTCTACCGGAGCCTCCTCCAAGAACTCGGCGCCGGGGTCAGTATCGCTGGCCAGCGCCTCCGCCAGCTCAGCATCCACAGTGCCCTCGTCGAGGGCGGCCACTTCCGGCTCTACGGCAGCTTCCTGCTCCGATGCTCGACGGGCCGAGAGCTCGAGCGCGCGCAGGTTCTCATTGCTCACCTCCAGCATGCGCTCCATGGTGTCTATCTGTTCTTCGAGCGACTCGACCTTGGAACGCAGATCTGAATTCTCGCGATTGGACTTGTCGAGCTGCTCGAGGGTAATTGCGAGCTCATTTTCCAGAGCCTCGGTACTGCTGTCGGCAAGGCCACCGCTGGTGCGACCCTCGGCACTGCCAAAGGTGTCGTCGGGCGCGGTGAGCTTTACCCGCCCCTCACGCGCACCGGGGTCATCCCCATAATCATCATAGACACTGGAGCCCGACAACTGCGCGTCGGCAACCTCGACGTCCCCCGACCACGCCGCGTTCTGCACCGCAACTTCCCGCACGGCCTCGCGCTGACCCATTGCCTGCATTTCTTCACGCTCGGGGATACGGAGAATCTGACCTTCCTTAAGCAGGTTAATATTGTTTCTTATAAACGCATCGGGGTTCTGACGCTGGATGGCAAGCATGGTCTGATGAATGCTTACCGAACCATCCGGTCGCACGCCGGCGGCGATTTCCCAGAGCGTATCGTTGGCCCGCACCCGATAAGTATCCTCGGTATACGTCGGCGTAACGGGCGCCGCAGTCGGTCGTGGTGGCGCGCCCTCATAAACCGATCGAGGATTGTAATTTGAGGTCACCGGCGCCGGCGGCTGTTCTCGCGATGGTGGCGCTGCGCTAGCACTGCTCGGCTGCACAGCGGGAGCGGTCTCCTGGGAAAATGCGGGCAAGTCCATCAACAATGTGTATTCGCGCAACAATTTGCCGCTCGGCCATTGCACTTGCACCACGAAGTTAAGAAAGGGTTCCCTCACCAGCTTGGTGGAGGTGACGGTGATAAAAGGGCTTCCGGGTTCCTCAAGCTCCACCTTAAACTTGAGATCACTCAGAAAGAAGACTTTATCGATGCCTATCCGCTCGAAATCCTCGCGCGAGGCGATGCTGACGCGAATTTCTTCTTCCGTGAGTTCCCTGACTTCGAACAGCTCAATCTCAGCTCGCAGCGGCTGATTGAGCGCGGATTCCAGTGTTATTTTGCCCAAGCCAAGTGCGACAACATTGCTTGCAGACAATGCAAGCAAAGCACCTATCAGCAAAACGATCGAACGGTGACCCATGATGAGATCCTTGTTTAAAATTATTTTCGATGTTGATCTGCTGCCGATCGAGATTTTGCTCGTCGCTCTTCGCATTACCAAAACCTCGAATAATCTTTCAGTATTGATCGTAAGTATTCATTATAAATAGCTTTTTTTCAACTTATTGGCCAATATAATGCCTTGTTTCGAACACTGTTTTCGGATCCGCACTGTAAAAATGATTATTTAATAACCACTTCCACTCCGCCGAAGCAGTTTTTGTATTTTCGCCACCTGATTGAAGCAGTTAGGCGATAAAGCGCGAAGTTCCCACTTGAGCCAAGGTTTCGCGCAAAATTCCCGCGGCACTGCCATTGACAACGCCTTTAACAACGTCGCACGCAATGGCGACCCCCATATGCAAATATAGCCTGGTTTTATGAAATTGGCGCAGAAGAGCGGGATGGAATAAAGAACTGCAGGCAGAGCGCCAAGAGCGCGAGCTGCGCTCTGTTCAAGCTCAGCGGGAAAGAAGTATCCGCAACAATCTTCGCAGGGGCTCGGCCGCGCCCCACAGCAGCTGATCACCAACGGTGAAAGCACTGAGATACTGCGGACCCATGGCCATTTTTCTCAGCCGGCCAACCGGCACAGACAAGGTGCCGGTGACATTGGTGGGGGTCAATGCTTCGAGCGTCACCTTGCGCTCATTGGGAATCACCTTGACCCACGCGTTCGCCTGATCAAGAAGCGCGCTGATTTCGTCGATGGGCACATTTTTTTTGAGTTTGATCGTCAGGGCCTGACTGTGGCAGCGCATCGCGCCGACGCGCACGCAGATACCGTCGACGGAAATGCCGCGATCGCCGGTTGCCAGAATCTTGTTGGTTTCGGCCCCCGCTTTCCACTCCTCCCGGCTTTGTCCATTTTCCAGCTGACGGTCGATATAAGGCAGAAGGCTTCCGGCCAGCGGCGCACCAAATTTTTCAACACTCAGTCCCCCACGCATGGTGGCGGCAATCTTGCGGTCAATTTCCAGGATGGCGGAGGCAGGATCTGCGAGTTCCGCCTTGACGCTGGCGTGAATCTCGCCCATTTGCGTTATCAGCTCGCGCATATTCTGCGCACCAGCGCCGCTGGCAGCCTGGTAGGTCATCGCACTCACCCATTCCACCAGACCGGCGTTGAAAAGCCCCCCCAGGGCCATCAACATCAGACTTACAGTGCAGTTGCCGCCGATATAATTTTTGATACCCCTTTGTAATCCGGCCTGAATCACCGATTCGTTAACCGGATCCAACACGATCAGCGCATCATCGTTCATGCGCAAGGTAGACGCCGCATCAATCCAATAACCTTCCCAGCCGGCTCGGCGCAAACTCGGGTAAATCTCGGTGGTGTAACCCCCGCCCTGGCAGCTAACAATAGCGTCGAGCGAGGAGAGTTCCCCAATATCAAAAGCATCCTTGAGCGGCGCGGTTTCGCGACCAATATTCGGCCCCACGCCGCCAACATTGGACGTCGAGAAAAACTCCGGCGCCATGAGGGCAAAATCCCCCTCTTTCCGCATTCGCCCCATAAGCACCGAACCAACCATTCCGCGCCAACCGATAAAACCAACTCTCATTGCAAACTCCAGATCATCAATATATTCGGGCTAACCTAACGCCTCGACGACGGCGTCGCCCATTTCCGAGGTGGACACCAAGGTTGTGCCAGCGGCATAGATATCGGCGTTTCGCAGACCCTTGTCGAGCGCTGCGCCCACCGCCTTTTCAATGGCCTCAGCCACTTGTGGTTGGCTCAGGGAGTACCGAAACATCATTGCCGCCGACAAAATAGTCGCCAGGGGGTTGGCCGTGCCCTGGCCGGCGATATCGGGTGCCGATCCGTGCACCGGCTCGTAGAGACCCTTGCCGTTGGCGTCCAAACTGGCTGATGGCAGCATGCCAATCGATCCGGTCAACATAGCGCCGATATCGGAGAGGATATCGCCAAACATATTGCCGGTAACAATGACGTCGAATTGCTTGGGCGCTTTTATCAGTTGCATGGCGGCATTGTCGACATACATATGGGTCAGTTCGACGTCTGGATAGTCCTTCGCCAGACTTTGCATAACTTCCCGCCACAAAACCGTAACTTCCAATACATTGGACTTGTCAATCGAACACACTTTCTTCTGTCTTTTGCGCGCCATTTCAAAGGCGCTACGGCCGATCCGCTCAATCTCATGCTCAGAGTATACAAAGGTGTTGTACCCCTGGCGCTCACCGTCGTCGAGCAGGCGGATACCGCGCGGCTCACCAAAGTAAATTCCACCGGTAAGTTCCCGCACGATCAAAATATCAAGGCCGGCCACAACGTCAGGTTTTAGTGAAGAGGCATCCGCCAACTGCGGATACAGAATCGCCGGACGCAGGTTAGAGAACAGCCCCATTTCGTAGCGAATTTTCAGTAAACCTTTTTCCGGACGTATGCTGGAGTCCAGATGGTCCCAGTTGGGCCCACCTACCGAACCCATCAGCACGGCATCCGCCGCTTGGCAATTTTCCAGCGTCGAATTGGCCAGCGGCACCCCGTATTTATCAATCGCCGCACCGCCGATGCAATCTTCCTCCAGCTTCAAGCCCAGCTTGTATTTCGCATCGACCGCGGCGACAACTTTTACCGCTTCGGCCACGATCTCGGGCCCGATGCCATCTCCCGGTAATATGACAATGTTTTTACTCAAGAAGCTTCCCCCGTTTTGCCATTATAATTGTCAAGGTCTGAACGCTTGAAACAACCAGGGCGAACGAACGCTAATACGCGCTTCATAATCGCGAATTTTGCCTGCCTCTCGCAAGGTCAGGTCGATGTCGTCCAGGCCATTAAGCAGACAGTACTTGCGAAAATCGTCCACGTCAAAAGCATAATCCTCACCCCCGTGGGTGCTCACCACTTGTCGCTCAAGATCAACGGACAGTGAAAAACCTTCTTCTGCATAAGTGGCGGCGAAAAGCTGATCGACAACCTCCGCATCCAGTATTATCGGCAATAAACCATTTTTAAAACAATTATTGAAAAAGATATCGGCGAAGCTGGGAGCAATCATGACGCGAAAACCGAATTCTTCCAGCGCCCAGGGCGCGTGCTCGCGGCTTGAGCCACAACCGAAGTTTTCCCGCGCCAGCAGAATACTCGCGCCATGGTAGCGCGGCAAATTGAGCACGAACTCGGGGTTGCGCGGTCGCGCTGTGTTGTCCATACCGGCTTCGCCCTTATCGAGATAGCGTAACTCGTCGAACAGGTTGGGGCCGAAACCGCTGCGTTCGATCGATTTTAAAAATTGCTTCGGAATAATCAGATCGGTATCGACATTGGCTCGATCCATTGGCGCGACAATTCCGGTATGCTGGGTGAAACTTCTCATAAGCGGCTCCTAAAATTCACGCACGTCAACAAATTTACCGGCAATTGCTGCGGCGGCGGCCATGGCCGGGCTGACCAGGTGGGTGCGGCCACCGTAGCCTTGGCGCCCCTCAAAGTTTCGATTTGAGGTGGATGCACAATGCTCGCCTTCACCGAGTTTGTCGGCGTTCATCGCCAAGCACATCGAACATCCGGGCTCGCGCCACTCGATCCCCGCAGCAATAAACACCTGGTCCAGTCCCTCCTGCTCCGCCTGCCTTTTTACCGCACCGGAACCGGGCACCACAATAGCCGCCTTCACGGTCGTCGACTTTTGCCGACCTTCCACCACCGCAGCGGCGGCGCGAATATCTTCAATCCGGGAATTGGTGCATGAGCCGATAAAGACGCGATCCAAAGCGATATCGGTGATGGCCTGACCGGCTTCGAGCCCCATGTATTCGAGCGCGCGGGCGTAGGCTCGACTTTTTACCGGATCCGGCTCGCGTGACGGATCAGGCACGCGCTCACCGATGGGGACCACCATTTCGGGGGAGGTTCCCCACGTAACCTGGGGTTCGATACCTTCTGCTCGCAGTTCGACAACCTTATCGAATACGGCATTTTCATCGCTATGCAGTTGCTGCCACTGAGTGACTGCCTGCTGCCACATCGCCCCCGTCGGTGCGAATGGTCGGTCTTTGACGTAGGCTATTGTGATATCGTCAACGGCGATCATGCCGGCGCGCGCACCAGCCTCAATGGCCATGTTGCAGATAGTGAGCCGCCCCTCCATGGACATATTACGGATCACCTCGCCACCGAATTCAATGGCATAGCCAGTACCTCCGGCAGTGCCGATCTCGCCGATGACCGCTAGAGCGACATCTTTCGGCGTCACCCCACGGCCCAAGCGGCCTTCAATTTTGACCAACATGTTCTGCATCTTCTTAGCGACAATGCACTGGGTCGCCAGCACATGTTCAACTTCGCTAGTGCCGATACCAAACGCGAGCGCACCGAGCGCACCATTGGTTGAAGTATGCGAGTCACCGCAGACGATGGTCATGCCCGGCAAGCAGGCCCCGCTTTCAGGGCCAACGACATGGACGATGCCCTGGCGCGGATCATTAATCTTGAATTCGACGATGCCGAGCGCGTCACAGTTGTCATCCAGGGTTTTTACCTGAATTTTTGATACGGCATCGGCAATGCCATCAATACCTGAACTGCGCTCGCGCGCGGTCGTCGGCACGTTGTGATCCGGGGTCGCCAGCACGCTGTCGACCCGCCAGGGGTGGCGGCCCGCCAGACGCAGGCCCTCAAATGCCTGGGGAGAAGTCACTTCATGCACGATGTGCCGATCGATGTAAATGAGCGCAGAACCGTCCTCGCGCTGGCAAACCACATGCATGTCCCAAAGCTTGTCATAAAGGGTGCGAGCACTCATAAAAAACCTCATTTTGCATAATACAGGTCGAAACTGACCTAATTTTATAAAGCCATAACCGATAACTCAAATTCATTATTTTCATGATTTGCATTGCCCACTGGAATAGCATATAAACTGTCGATGGATACCGAATTGCTCAGAGCATTTATTGCTGTTGCCCAAAGCGGATCGTTTTCGGCCGCCGGGCGAGACCTGTTCCTCACCCAGCCCGCCGTAAGTAAGCGCATTGCGACCTTGGAAAATCACCTCAACCAGGCGCTGTTTGATCGCCTTGGCAAGCGAGTGCGCCTCACCGAAGCGGGAGAAACCCTACTCCCGAACGCGCGAAAAATTCTACAGAGCGTTTACGATACGGAGCGACTAATTCGCGAGCGAAGCGGTGAAGTCGTGGGCACCCTGCGCGTCGCCACCAGCCATCATATTGGCCTGCATCACCTTCCCCCGGCGCTGCGCGCGTTTGCCTCAAGTCACCGCAATGTCAATCTGCAGTTCGAGTTTCTCGATTCCGAACTGGCGCATGACAAGGTGCTGAAAGGCGAGTGCGAGTTGGCGATAGTCACACTCTCGCCAAAACTTCAACCTCCTCTGCTCAGCAAAACCCTGTGGCGAGACCCACTGAGTTTCGTCGTTGGCGAGGAGCACCCACTGGCGCGCGCGCAGCACCTGAGCCTCGCAGAGCTGAGCCGGCAATCCGCTATCCTGCCGGATCTCAATACTTTCACCGGAAAGCTAGTTAAAGAGTGCTTCGATGCCAGGGCGCTGCCGCTGACGATAAGCATGGCAACCAACTACCTCGAAACCATAAAGATGATGGTTTGCGTGGGCCTTGGTTGGAGCGTTTTGCCCGACACAATGGTCGACAACCAAATGCACGTCCTGGATCTCTCGGGCGTCACACTAACGCGCAACCTCGGCGTGGTTCATCACGAGAAGCGCTCCCTCGGAAACGCCGCAAAAGCCTTTTACAAGGTGTTGCTACAACACAAGGAGTAAAGGCTCTGCTATAAATATAGGGCACCTCGCCGCAACCAGTTTCACGCATGAAGATAGCAATAACCAAGGCCTCATTGATGGCAATATGGCTCCTGCACGCAAGCAACGACGGCTACGCGGAAGAAATTTTCGGCCTGCGCCTGGAAGCTTCTTACTGGGATGCAAATATCAAGGGCCGCATTCAATCCCAGGGGGTAGCGGGCGATGACCAACCTCCAAACGCAACGCGTTTTTCGCCATTTGAAATGGGAATCACCGATGAAAAGCAACGGGCAATCACCCTTGAGCTGCGTCACCGGCTACCAATAGTCCCACGTCTTATCCTTGACCACACAACAATCACTGCGCAAGCGTCAAGCACGACAGCCAGAGAGATTAATTTCAGGGCGAGCACATTTGCCAGCGGAGCGGTATTACAAACCAGCATGGAACTGACGCAAAACGACTACACCTTGTATTACTCGCTTGCCGACTCATGGTTCCATTTTGACCTGGGGGCGAGCATTCGCGTTATCGAGGGCGACCTCGATCTCACCGAAATTCCCGCTGCAGCCGACACTCCAGGGGGCGGCGAGGAAGAAGGCGGAGAGGGAGAGTTGGGTGGCGAAACGGGAACGCTGGACGGACCCTCCACCGATCTTGCGGCGTTTGGCGATGAACCGATATTACTTTTCACCAGGGCAGCACTAACGCTTCCGGAAACGACCATTTCTATCGTCCTTACCACCCGCTATCTCAATTCTGGGCAAGAGCATTGGAGCGATCATGAATCAAAAATCACTGCGCTTGCCACTAGCGACACGCTGGACTTCGCCTTTCATATTGGTTATAAAAAAACCAAACTTATTTCGAAAGATTTAGGCGAACTTGAAACAAATATTGAGATCGCGGGCCCATTTTTGCGTTTCGGCCTTATTTTCTAAAAGTCAATATCTCCGCCACCTTTCGGCGGCGGATTTAGTTCGCATAGAGGGTATCAGCGACCGGACAAAACACCGTCCGGATCATTCTTTTCGAGCGCATTGACAAGATTGTCGATGTACCGATGCTCTTCCCGATTGACGAACATTTGCGACCTTTTGAGCCACTTGGTCGACTCATCGCGCTGGTTGGCCATCAAATAATGGTAACTTGCCCGGTGCAGCCTGGCGGCGGTTTGTAATTCAGAGTACTTTATCACTTCTTTCTTGGCGCCAACCAATTTGTTTATACCGCTAATGCGAGCTGATACACCCGATGCCATTTTCCAAACTTCGGCGGATTTTTTCTCTTTTCCCGCACGAGCTGAGGCAAAACCACTGTGTTCATAAGCCTTTCCCGCCAGCCGCAAAGATTTTTTGGCCAGTACACTGTATATCTTTTTTTCTCTCGCGGATCCGGCGGACCCAATTCTGGAAGCGATTTCAACGCCAAAATCGTCCAAGAACCGAGCGTGTTCCAAAGTGGAGTCGGAATAATCTTTCCACGTAGTGCTGATAATATTGTCTTGAACGCGAGCCAGGTACGCCGCTTCGACTTTTTGCTGATGCCCAAACAAACTGTCAAGAAGCGGGTCGGTGAGCTTGAGTATCTGCATCGTACGGGGAAAATCTCCATTGTCGAAGGATTCCTTCGCTTCCTCGGCATTCGACTTAACCTCCCAATAAAGCGCGGACACTTTCGCTTTTAGCGTGTCAACATCCACTGTCTCGTCCACATGAAATTCGTTAAACTTGATCGCCAGCGGCAATGGCTTCGCATTTAACCCGTGAATTGAACAGTAATCTCTCGGCGTATTCGAATTTGCCACGCATTGTCTTTTTATACGTATTTCATGCTGTTTACAAACCTCCAACCACTGTGAGTTGGGCAACGAGTCACAATCGCAGTCTATCGCCGGACATTGCTCTGCGGCAAATGCGGAATCTGCAACACAAAAAAGAATAACTACAAAGTAGGTAAGCGACCTTTTCATACATCACCTTTTTATTTGAACTATCCAGTCCTATCCAACGCGGGTGAAATATCACTGTCTTCCGTGATTTATCTTGACTAACTTTCCTTAATAAATAAACGCTATATTCATCACAATTTTAGAACTAATTAATAGATTATGGCTTCTAAAACCTAAACTAGACACCATATAACTAATTTACAGCCTAGTTTTTAGAAATACAATGGTCAACCGCTTAAGATATCGCGGCGGATGGCGAAACGACAACAAATGCAAATTTCGGCGACAACACCCAAAGCAAGGATGCCCCGCCGCCAAAATTCACGGAGAAATACAAGGCTCGTCAGTGGCTATCAAGTACAAAATACTTCGCTGCTCAAAAAGTCGAGCAGCACACCATTGATCACTTATGCGGAAATTATTGGTCGCGGATTTTCCACAACACCATTTTGCCCCCTGTGTCGGAGTGCATGATCTAATAGCACGAGTGCCATCATGGCCTCGGCAATGGGTGTAGCACGAATTCCCACGCAGGGATCGTGTCGCCCGGTCGTCACGACTTCGACAGGGTTACCGTCTATATCGATGCTGCGGCCCGGGATGCGGATGCTCGATGTGGGTTTCAATGCGATACGGGCAACGATATCCTGACCGGAAGAAATCCCGCCCAGAATGCCTCCGGCATGGTTGGATAAAAAGCCATCCGGCGTTATCTCGTCGCGATGTTGCGTCCCCTTTTGCGTCACGCAAGCAAAGCCATCACCGATCTCCACACCTTTAACCGCGTTGATACTCATCAGTGCATAGGCCAACTGAGCATCCAGCCGATCGAAAACAGGTTCACCCAGCCCCGCAACCATATCGGTTGCGACAACAGAAATCTTTGCGCCGATGGAATTGCCTTCCTTGTTGAGCGCCTGCATATACTCTTCCATCGCCGGAACTTTGCTCGCGTCGGGACAGAAGAAGGGGTTTTTATCCACCTCCCCCCAATCAAAACTTTCAATGACGATGGGGCCCAGTTGCGATAAGTAACCGCGAACCTGAATTCCCCAAATCTGTTTCAGTACTTTTTTTGCGACGGCGCCGGCGGCAACGCGCATAGCGGTCTCACGGGCCGAGGACCTGCCACCGCCGCGGTAGTCGCGAATACCATACTTTTGCATATAGGTGTAATCGGCATGCGCCGGCCGGAACTGATCCTTTATCTTGGCATAATCTTTTGAACGCTGATCCGTGTTTTCGATGAGCAAACCGATACTTGTGCCGGTGGTTTTTCCTTCGAATACGCCCGATAGGATTTTGATTCGGTCCGCCTCCTTACGCTGTGTCGTGTAACGAGATTGACCCGGCTTGCGGCGGTTGAGATCCGTTTGCAGGTCCTCTTCCGATAATTCTATTCCCGGAGGACAGCCATCGATAATGCAACCGAGCGCAAGACCGTGGCTCTCGCCGAAGGAGGTCACAGCAAATAACTTACCGATAGTATTTCCCGCCATAATAAGATTACTTCTCTTTGGTTGAGAACACTCTGCCCGAGAACCAAGCCTCCGGCAGGTTAAATTGCCGCTAACTGCTCCTGCGTCAAGACAAAAACCCCGTGACCACCATGTTCGAGTTCGGGCCAGGTGAAGGCGACGTGGGGAAAGGCTTTTTCCAAAGCGGGCCGGCTATTTCCCACCTCGACGACCAGTAAACCGTTGTCACTTAAATGATTAGTGGCAGTTTGTAACAAGCAGCGCGTAAATTCCAAGCCATCTTCCCCGGCAGTGAGCGCCAATTTTGGTTCCGCTTTATACTCTTCCGGCATGGCGGCAAAGTCGGCGGCATCCACATAGGGAGGATTGGACACAATGAGATCGTAGGTTCTTCCCACCAGGGCCACAAAGCCGTCGGAATGCACTGTCGTGACTCTGTCCTGCAGCTGATGGAAAATGATGTTTTGCTCGGCAACCGCAAGAGCATCCACCGAGATATCGCTAAGTTCCACCGTGGCTTCGTCAAATTGGTGAGCACAGGCAATACCGATACAACCACTTCCGGTACACAGGTCCAGTATGGTCTGTGGTTCGTCCGCAAGCCAGGGGGAGAAGCCTTTCACAATCAGCTCCGCAATGGGCGATCGGGGCACCAGAACATCCGGCGTCACCTTATAGGGATATCCGGCGAACCACGCCACGCCGGTGATATAGGAAGCTGGAATCCGCTCCCGTATCCTGCGCATATACACACCATAAACTTTATGTTTTTCATTGCCCGTCAACACCGCCCCTTGTATTTTATCCAACATTTCCCAAGGCTGATGAATCGCCCAAGACAGCAACAGCCAAGCTTCATCCCACGCGTTATCGGTGCCGTGGCCGAAGCACAGGCCGGCTTCGACAAATCGGCTCGCCCCCCAGCGAACCCAATCCAGTACCGTATCGAGATCGGTGGCGTCAGACTCCAGGAAATTCGGAAAACCGGTCATAATACTTTTGGCAAACGGTCAAAAGATCGGTATTCTAGCGCCTTTTTCTGCCGAAGCATAACCAATAGGTGATACAGACAGCGCATTTTGAGTTTGAGATCAACGTATGAAAGAACTGTTTACCCGTCTTATCGAAGCCATCGGTGAAGACCTTAAAAGGCCCGGCTTACGAGATACGCCCGAACGCGCCGCCAAAGCATTCGCATATCTGACTCAAGGCTACCAGCAGGACATCGACGAAGTGGTCAACGGCGCCCTTTTCCCCTCAGATTCCAACGACATGGTGATTGTCAAAGACGTCGAGCTTTTCTCTCTCTGCGAGCATCACATGCTGCCCTTTATCGGCCGCGCGCACATTGGCTATATTCCCCAGGGCCAAGTACTCGGCCTATCAAAACTGGCCCGAATCGTCGACATGTATTCGCGACGCCTGCAAATTCAAGAGCAATTGAGTTCCGAAATCGCAACCACCATCGCCCAGGTCACGGGCGCCAAAGGCGTTGGAGTGATCATCGAAGCAAAACATTTGTGTATGATGATGCGCGGCGTGGAGAAGCAAAACTCCTCTATGCGCACATCGGCTATGTTAGGTATTTTCCGCGAGAACGCCGCGACCCGGGCGGAATTCCTGTCGTTACTGCAATAGGGATTAGCAGGCCGTTAGGGAGCCTGCTGCAGTATCACGACCTTTGCAAGACGACCTGTGCCATCAGGAGCTAGACCGCCGACGCCCTCGATCGTCATGCGCTTGGGCTGCACTCCGTGGCTTACTAGGGCTTCATACACCACGCGGGCATAAGCGATTGAACGTTGCCTCTGTTCGTCCCCAGTGCCGGCGGCAAAGTCGTGCCCAACGATGGTGAGAGAACGAAACGGCTGCTGATTCAGGGCGCCGGCCAGCGCTCTGATATGCGGCTCACTTACCTGGGTATCGCCTTCCTCGAAACTCAGACCGGAGACTTCTATTTGCCCATCGCGGTAAAATCTGCGCGCAATCACCTCAGCACTGGGCGCAAAATTGAGATCTTGCGAAAGAGGCAATAAATAGTCGGCGTGAAAATAGATGCGCTTGTTACCGCGTTGCACCAGGTAAACACTGGCAAAGGATTGACCGACCAGACCATTGATCTGCCACACCTGGTAGCGCTGCGACAAATCCAGTCCGTACAGCTGTTTCACGCCGAAGCGCTCGTTCGCCCACGCGTTGCTGCTACCGCAGGCCAATCCCAAACACTCGAATATGAGGGAGGCGTTTCTCGCCACAAAATAGCGCGCCACCGCATTCCACGCCGAATCCAAGGTATAGGGCCGGTTGAGCTCGAGGGTTCTACGATCGAGCTTGCCTTCCAGCAACTCCTCTCTTTCTGCAACCCATTCACTATTGATTTTTTTAAGAGAGCTAAGCGTCAATAAATGCGCACCCGACTCCTCGGTGGAGGCATGCACGAGCCGCTGGCCGTCAAACAATCCAGTTAGATGTTGCGCGCAATAGGTAAAGGAACAAAAACTTAAAAAGAAAATAGCTAAACTAGCTTGAAAAATAGGCATTAAAGACCTTGGCCACCTCTTGGCATTGATGCGACATGTGCAGATGATGTTCGCCGGGCAATTGCGTCACGCAAAGGTTCGGGGTTTGCTCCATAAATTCTTTCATCGCAGGAAATTCATGCACCAGACCGTCATCAGCCACAACCAACTCCACGGGTTTGTCTATCCGGTCGACAAATGCGCGCACCTGTTCGGCGGTGAATTTCACTTCCGATGGCGCATTCAATTTGATGTCATTGTTCCAGAAAAACTTGCCTTCTTTCGCCAACACGCCGCGCTTTGCGAGAACCAGCGCATCCGCATGATCAAGCTTTAACAAGCCTTGCTCACGCGCTTTTACCGCCGCCTCAAAACTGTCAAAATTGGTACGACCCTTACCGCGCATATTCAGCAGGGAGGTAATGGCGGCAGACAGCTGTTCAGGGGCATCTCGCGGCTCGACAATCTGCGGCGCAAAAGCTTCCACCACCGCCACGTGTGTCACACGCTCGGGGAATGTGCCAGCAAGCAAGGTCGCAATCATTGCGCCGCGGGAATGGCCTATCAGGCCAAACTTCTGCCAGCCGAGTTGATCGGCGATGGCAATCAGCTCTTTAATGTCAAGCCATATATTATAGGCGCCGCCGTGCGGACGGTGGTCGCTTTTGCCATGCCCCGCCAGATCCACCGCCATCAAATCCAGATCACTCAGCAAGGGTGCCAGAAAATCGAAACTTGCACAATTATCCAACCACCCGTGCAGGGCGAAGGCGGGCGTTTTACCGATCTCACCCCAGCGTTTACCCCGGATGGTCACATCACCCAGATTGAATTTCCACTCGCTCATACACGTCTCATAACCCGGTCTCTCAACCCAGTGTATTGTCATGGTAAGGGCAGAGACGTCGCCGCCGCCCCAATGGCCGCCCTTTTTGAAAATAAGTCATTTTTCTACGTGCTGCAGCCATCTGAGTTCACAACAGCCGATTGCCAAAAGCCCAGTGTCAATCGCCGCCAACGACGCCGTGGCGAGTCGGTAGCGCCCGGGATCGGCGCCCACCAGCGTATCCAGCAGTATTCCCAGTAGCGGCTGGTGCCCCACCAACAAGATTGATGTGGCATCAGACTTGTGATAAAGACCATGCAGGTATTGTATCAAAGCCCGAGGGTCACCGTTGGGCAACAACAAGTCACTGTCGGTTTTTGACACCGAATCGAGCAGGCTCAGAACAACCTGCGCAGACTGTTGCGCCCGCACATAGGGGCTGACAATAATTTGATCAAGTGCGCTCAAACTGTCTATATTGCTTTCAATGGCATCGCGAACTTCCAGCTTCCCTCGCGCCGAAAGCTCACGCAGGCTATCCTTCGGAGCTTCCGTTTCGGCGTGGCCATGGCGTAGCAAGAATAGCTCCACGAAATTGTGCCTCGTGTGAAAGTAAGTGCCGGCCGCTAGGGCTTTTCAGTCTCTAATTGTTCCGACTCGCGCTCCGTTTGTTCCGGCTTATGAGGTTCGGTGCTCGGCGTATCTTCAATCTCCGCCTCGCCTCCCGCAACAACCTCCTGCGACGACCCCTCTTGCAGCTCACCCTCTAATACTGTTTCGCACTCTGCCCGGGGCCAATCAGCGAAGGGAAAAGGCTTTTCTTCGCTGTTGTAAGTCAGAAATTTAAGTGCCTGAAAGATATATCGCGACAATGATTGGCCAAACCCCCGTAGGTTGGCGTTATCCGCGCCCGTGATGAGTGCGAACAAAAACTGCAGGCCGACCAGCACCCACATGACAAAGCCAGCCACTTGCAGGCACACCGCAAAAAAAACCATATAGATAAATCTCAACCACTGCTTGCCGGACATCAAATTAGATTTCAGCTGCTGATCCACTAGACACCCCCTTGAAGGTCCACGTCACTCGCCATTTCGCCAGTCATAAGGCCCTGAACCACCGAAGTAATGTCCCGGCCACCAAATAAAATTGCGTAGAGCCCCTGCACAAGGGGCATATAAACATTCATTTCGTCTGCCTTTGCCTTGACGATTTTCAGCGTATTCACCCCCTCCGCCACCTGGCCGATATCCTCGAGTACCCGATCGAGACTCTCACCCTTGCCGATGGCATAACCGACGCGGTAGTTGCGACTGAGGTCGGAACTACAGGTTAAAATCAAATCGCCGACGCCCGCAAGCCCCAGAAAGGTCATCGAATTGGCACCAAGTTCGCGCGCAAAACGCCCCATTTCGGCCAGGCTTCTCGTCAACAACATGGCGATGGTATTTTGGCCACACCCCATGGCGACCGCCATGCCGGTAACGATGGCATAGATATTTTTCAGCGCCCCCCCCAATTCGACGCCGAAACGATCCGGGTTACTATACACCCTGAAAGTGGCGGATGAGAAAACCTTTTGCACACAGTTGCAGACCTCGGGATCATCGCTCGCGACGACCGTACCGGTGTATTGGTTGGCGATGATCTCTTTGGCAAAGTTAGGCCCGCTCAGAACCCCGATTCTCACCTCCGTCAATTCCTGTTGCAATATTTGACTCATCAGGCAAAATGAACTCGCTTCAATGCCTTTTGTTGTGCTCAACACGATGGTGCCAGGCGCGGTGTGCGGCGCCACCAGGCGGGTAACTTCACGAAAAGACTGGCTTGGCACCGAAATCACAATAACATGACCTTGAGCGACACACGATTCGAGTTCACTGGTCACTTGCAAGCTATCGTGCAACAAGAAGCCTGGCAGATACTCGGGGTTTTCTCTCGACTGCTGGCATTTTTTTGCCCGTTCGGCATCGCGCATCCACAAAAACGTCCGGTGGCCATTCGCCGCGATAATATTGGCGACGGCCGTACCGAAACTACCTCCTCCCAGAACCACTATCGTGAGCGATTCGGTCATACTTACCCACTCCAACCAGTTTCCATATAAACGCGCCTTGCGCGGGCGTCGTCATCGCCCGAAGAAAGGAACCCGATGCTACTCAGGCGCTAATTTCAAGCAACAATTTATTCAAACGGCGAACATAGGCCGCAGGATCTTTCAAGTTGCCACCCTCCGCCAAATTCGCCTGATCATATATCACGCGAGCAAAATCGGCGAAGCGATCTTCGTCAGACTCCTGATCCATTTTTTGCAGCAGGGGGTGCGCGGGGTTGATCTCAATGGTAGGTTTGCCGGACGGTACGCTCTGCCCGGCTTGCTCAAGCAGACGGCGCATTTGCGCCCCCATGTCATGCTCACCGACCACCAGGCAGGCGGGCGAATCGGTCAGACGGTGCGTCACGCGAACCTCTTCGACATCATCTTTGAGCACCTCCTTGATACGCGCAACAAAGTCCTTGTTCTCTTGCTCTATTTTTTCCTGTTCTTTTTTCTCTTCCTCGGAGTCAAGCTCGCCCAAATCGAGCGCGCCCTTGCCAACGTCCTGGAAAGATTTGCCATCAAATTCCATGAGGTGTCCCATCAGCCACTCGTCAACCCGGTCATAGAGTAGGATCACTTCGATATCTTTTTTGCGAAACACTTCCAAGTGTGGACTGTTTTTGGCCGTATTAAAATTCTCCGCAACCACATAATAGAGCTTATCCTGCCCTTCCTGCATACGGGCCAGATAATCGGCGAGAGACTGATCCTGTTCCTCTTTATCCGTGTGGGTAGTACTGAACCGGAACAAGCCGGCGACTTTTTCTTTGTTGGCAAAATCTTCCGCGGGGCCTTCTTTTAACACCTGGCCGAACTCTTTCCAAAATTCTGCATATTTTTCCCCATCTTTTTTCGCCATTTTTTCCAGCATATCCAACACGCGTTTAGTCAACGCCGAACGCATGCTGTCGATATTTGGGTCTTTCTGCAGAATTTCACGCGACACGTTGAGGGATAAATCGTTGGAATCGACGATCCCTTTGACAAACCTGAGGTAAAGCGGCAAGAATTGCTCCGCTTCGTCCATAATAAAGGTACGCTGGACATAGAGTTTCAAACCCCGTGCGGCGTCCCTGTTATAAAGATCGAACGGCGCGCGGGCGGGAATGAACAACAAGCTGGTGTAATCCAGTTTACCCTCTACCCGGTTGTGCGACCACGTTGTGGGTTCGGAAAAATCGTGGGAGATGTGCTTGTAGAACTCTTTGTACTCCTCGTCCGAGATGTCGGAGCGGGAACGTGTCCACAGTGCCGTGGCGGTATTGACAGTTTCATCTTCCGGCGCCGGTTTTTCCTCCTCATCCTCTTTTTCCTCTCCTCCGTGACTCTCCTTTTGCATGATAATTGGCAGCGAAATGTGGTCCGAGTACTTTTTAATCACTGAACGCAAGCGCCAGCCATCGGCAAATTCTTCCTGATCGCTTTTCAAATGCAGAACGATACGGGTGCCGCGGTCTACTTTTTCGACGGTTTCGATAACATATTCGGCTTCCCCTTGACTTTCCCAGTGGACGCCCTCCCCAGCCGGGCGGCCGGCGCGCCGCGTGAACACTTCCACTTTGTCAGCCACGATAAAGGCCGAGTAGAAGCCAACACCAAACTGACCGATCAATTTGGCGTCTTTTTGCTGGTCTCCGGTGAGCTTGCCAAGGAAATCAGCGGTACCCGACTTGGCGATGGTGCCGAGGTTTTCAACCACCTCGTCGCGCGTCATGCCAATACCATTATCCGCGACGCTAATGGTCTTTGCCTCCTTATCGAATTCGACGCGAATCTTCAGATCTGGGTCTGATTCGTAGAGTTCGCCATTGTGCAGGGCCTCAAAACGCAGTTTATCGGCCGCATCCGATGCATTCGATATCAATTCGCGCAAAAAGATTTCTTTATTGGAATACAGCGAGTGGATCATCAAGTGAAGAAGCTGTTTTGCTTCGGTTTCAAAGCCACGTGTTTCTTTGGCTGCAGCGACGCTCATAACGGCGGAACTCCTGAGTGTTAAATGGGTAAATTTCGCGAGTCTCGCCGACGGTCTGGGTGATACCCGAAGATTTCGTCAAAGTCCCGGTGGATATTTCCCGGATGGACCGCTCGGCGACCTCGAATGGCAACAATGGGGACGGCTACGGCTAATTCAAGCCACCGCGAGCCTTCTTTCAGCGCCGAATACGCGCGCCGCACCGGGTCTGAAAGTACATTATTGACAAGAATAAATATCGAAAGCTTGGGCGCCGTCAACCGACTCACCGACCGCCACGATCGAGTCTCCCCCCAGTTTTGCCGCCTCATTTTTCGCCAGGGTTATCAATTCCGCGGTAACCGTGCTCTCCTTGCGCGCGACAAAACCGACTCTATCCTTGACACTGGAGGTGGTGGTACCCAGTTTGCGGCACCTATCCACATGCACCGGCTTCACCAGCGCCACCTGATCAGCGCCACTGGTCGCTTTCACCCACTGACAACCGGACACCAAAAAAAAGAGTGACAGGGTCAAAAAATGGCGCATAAATCCTCCTAAACAGTCATCTGTTTGAATTCGCGCATCGTAACATAGTATGAGGTATCAAAATGAACGTTTGATTGGCCTCATCCCATCAACCATCTACGTTGGTCTGCAAAACTGGCGCTCGATTACCCCAATCGAGCGCATTTTTTTATCAAATATCAAAAACACACCATTTCTTAACCGTCACGTTTCAACGAATTGGCACTGCATACGATGACGGTCGCACTGTAATGGGGGAAACGTATGATGCAAGCATGCCCTCGCTCGCTCCCGAAATGTTTGCTCAATGCCAATAATTGGCGTTTAATCTGCGCTTTATACTCTCCCCTTGCGCGACAGGGGTTACTCTCAATCATCAACCAAGTGGTGGCACTATGAAAGTGGGGATTCTGACGGGAGGCGGCGACTGCCAAGGATTAAACGCGGCGATCAGAGGTGCCGCAAAGAGCTTAATGCATGAATACGACGCCGAGATCGTTGCCATCGAGGAAGGCTTTATCGGCCTTATCGAACAGCGCACCCGCACGCTGAGTCTGCGCGATGTGAGCGGAATTCTGGGTAAAGGGGGCACGTTTATCGGCACCTGCAATCGCGCCTCGCCGTTCAATTACAAGGGCAGGGATGTGTCGCGGGAGGTGGCGGATTACTATCACGCGCTGGGCCTGGATTGCATTATCTCCATGGGCGGCGACGGCTCGATGACACTGTGCTACGAAATGTCTAAATTGGGAATGAACTTTGTCGGCGTTCCCAAGACCATCGACAACGATATTGCCGAAACCGATCGCACCTTTGGCTTTGATACCGCGGTCAATGTCGCCGCCGAAGCCATCGACCGCCTGCACACCACCGCACAGAGCCATCGACGCGTCATGATTTTGGAAACCATGGGCCGCTACGCCGGCTGGATCGCCCTGCATGCCGGCGTCGCCGGGGGCGCTGATGTCATCCTGATTCCCGAGTTTCCCTACCACCTCGAGGAGGTCGTCGATACCATTCAAAAAAGAGCCAAAGCGCAGGCCTTCACCATCATCGTGATCGCCGAGGGGGCGAAGCCCGTGGGGGGTGACCACAGCGTCAGCAAAACATTGCAAGACAGCCCCGACCCAATACGCCTGGGCGGCATCGGCCACTTCTTGCAAAATCAACTGGAAGGGCGGGTCGATTCGGAAGTTCGCACCACTGTACTCGGCCATCTGCAACGAGGCGGCACGCCATCGGCATACGACCGGCTGCTCGCCACCAATGTAGGGTGTTACGCGGCGTCGCTGGTGGCCTCCGAACGCTATGGCCGTTTGGTTACCGTACGCAACAATCACTTGTCAAGCGTGCCCTTGGAAGCTGTCGCCAACCATGTTCGCGGCGTGCCGCGAGACGATATGACCTTGGTGAGCGCAATCGCAATGGGTGTCTGCCTGGGTGACCCCGAGCTGAAAATACCCCTGCGGGGTCTGCGGGACGACACCCTGCTCATGGGCTAAGCCACGAACTTCTTGGCAAGCGGCGTGGAAGCGTCACCGCCTCGGATGACAAACAGTCAACATATAGACGACAAATCTGACCGCGGACGATGTGGCGGAAATCATCCACCAAGAGGAAAGTGATGACTGACCACCTTCGCGAGCTAAGAGAACAGATTCGCAGCAGGGTTCGCTCCGACGAGAAGCGCTGCGTGTTGCAACTGCTCGCCGAGAACCGGCTCGACCGAAGCGCGCGCGAGCGTGCACTACAAATGGCCAGAGAGTTAGTTGCACGCTCCCGCCAAGATCAGGATCACCGCGGAACGCTGGACGCCTTCCTACAGGAATTCGGTTTGTCCAACAAAGAAGGCATCGCACTGATGTGCCTAGCGGAGGCGCTGCTGCGCGTACCCGACGCCGCCACCGCAGACAAACTCATTGCCGAGAAAGTCGCCACCGGGGACTGGCAACAGCACCTGGGCCAATCGCAATCGCTGTTTGTCAACGCGTCAACCTGGGGGCTGATGCTGACCGGCAAAATCATCCGCACCGCTGAGCTGCAGACCAACAAAAGCTGGTATGAAGACATGGTCAATCGACTGGGAGAGCCGATCGTACGCCGGGCCATGCTGCAGGCAATGCGCATCCTCGGCGGCCAGTACGTGCAGGGCCGAACAATCGAGGAAGCCATGCGGCGCGGGCGGTCAGAAAACCGCGCCGGCACCTGCTTTTCATTCGATATGCTCGGCGAAGGCGCGCGCACAAAAACGGCGGCGGATACCTACTTTGACGCATACATGAGCGCGATCAACGCCATCGGGAAGGCGAATGAGACGAGCGATGTGTGCACGGCGGACGGCATTTCGGTAAAGCTCTCGGCCTTGCATCCACGCTATGAATACGCGCAGCAGCGGCGAGTGATGACAGAATTACTGCCCAAATTGACCGAACTGGCAAGCGCCGCCAAGCGACATAACATTGGCTTCAGCATCGACGCGGAGGAAGCCGACAGGCTCGACATTTCACTGGACCTGTTCGCCGCGCTAGCGCAGAGTTCGCGCTTGCAATACTGGGACGGCCTGGGTTTCGTCGTGCAGGCCTATCAAAAGCGCGCGCCCCTTATCGCTCACTGGCTGATAGAACTGGCGCGACAAACAAAGCGCAGACTCATGGTGCGGCTGGTGAAAGGCGCCTACTGGGACACGGAAATCAAACACGCCCAGGAACTGGGGCTCGACGACTACCCGGTCTACACCCGCAAGGCCAACACCGATTTGTCCTACCAGGTATGCGCACAAACGTTATTGGCGGCGCAAGATCAGATATTCCCACAATTCGCGACACACAACGCCCACACCATCGCCCTGATTACCGAACTGGGAAAAAACAAGCACTACGAATTTCAGCGACTGCACGGCATGGGGCAGCTGCTCTACACCCAAGTGGGCAAACTCGGTGGCGGCAAGACGCCGATGGTTCGCGTTTACGCTCCGGTCGGCGCACACAGGGACCTTTTGCCCTACCTGGTGCGACGTTTATTGGAAAACGGCGCCAATAGCTCCTTCGTCAATCGCTTTATGGACGCGTCCACCAGTATCGATACATTGATCCGCGACCCCCTTGAGCAAGTGGCAGAACACGCATCCAAACGGCATGAGAAAATACCACTTCCCGCCGATCTGTACCTCGCCAGCCCATTGCCCCGCATCAATGCCCGCGGCATCGACCTAAACAGTTCCCCCGACTGCCAAGGTCTACTCGCGAAACTGCCCGGTCCCGGCCACCATCATTATCGCGGCGGATCTCGGGTGAGTGGCCAACAGGTGGCGGGCGACATCGGGGTCAATTCACCGGCAGATCAAACGTTGGTCGGCTATTGGAGCGGAGCCGGCGCCAGGGCCATTGAACGAGCGTTTTGCGCCGCGCTCGCAACACAGTCTGACTGGGACAAATTGGGAGGCAAAAGCCGCGCCGCGTTGCTGGAAAAAGTTGCCGACTTATTGGAAAAAAATCGCGCAGAATTAATCGCACTGATCGCGTACGAAGCCGGGCGCAGCATTCCCGATGCCGTCAGCGAGGTCAGAGAAGCGGTGGACTTTTGTCGCTACTATGCCCAACTGGCCCGCCGCCACTTTGCCACCGCCCTGGCACTGGCCGGACCGACGGGAGAAGCCAACGAACTCACGCTGCATGGCCGCGGTGTATTTGTCTGCATAAGCCCGTGGAATTTTCCGCTGGCCATCTTTACGGGCCAAATTGCCGCCGCCCTGGCGGCCGGCAACAGCGTGTTGGCAAAACCCGCCGAGCAGACGCCGCTGGTGGCCTCAAAAGCCGTCGAAATTATGTTACAGGCGGGCATTCCGCAGGAGATTCTCCATTTAATCTGCGGCGGTGGCAGCGTCGGCGCGCGCCTGGTGTCCGATTCGAGCGTCGCGGGGGTCGCGTTCACCGGCTCCACCGCGACGGCGAAACACATTCAGCAGAGTCTGGCACAAAAAGACGGCCCGATCGTGCCGCTGATTGCCGAAACCGGCGGTCAGAACGCCATGATCGTGGACTCCACCGCACTGCCTGAGCAGGTGGTGGACGATGTTATCGCTTCAGCATTTAAAAGCGCCGGTCAGCGCTGCTCGGCGCTACGGGTATTGTTTTTACAGCAAGATATCGCCGATCCGATACTGCACATGCTCGGTGGAGCCTGCGACGAACTCACCCTGGGAATGCCCTGGCGCCTGGAGACCGATATCGGGCCAGTGATCGATCAGAATGCACACGACGACCTGAGCGCGCACATCGCCAAAATGCGCGACAGCGCAACCTTAATTTATGAGTACCCGCAACACCGAATTCCCCCCACCGGCACCTTTGTCGGCCCGCATATTTTTGAGCTGGACTCGCTGGCGCAACTGCAGCGGGAGATTTTCGGCCCGATACTGCATGTTATCCGCTACCGGGCCAAGGACTTACCCGAGGTGATCGATCAGATCAACAATACGGGTTACGGCTTGACGCTCGGTATTCACTCGCGGATCGAAAGCCGGGCGGACTATATTTTTAATCGGGTAAATGTCGGTAATACCTATGTCAACCGCAATATGGTGGGTGCCGTGGTCGGCGTCAATCCCTTTGGTGGTCGCGCCTTGTCGGGCACAGGGCCGAAGGCCGGTGGCCCACACTACCTCTTCCGCTTCGCGACCGAAAAAACCTTGACGGTCAATACCGTGGCGACCGGGGGCAACGCTCAACTTCTGTCGCTTGAGCAATGACATTCGCCGAGCAGGGTTTTTATTGCTTCCACCACAATCTCGGGAGCATCCTCTTGCATCGTATCAACAGCTATTGAGTAGGCCTTCTCAATTTCACGCAGACGATGATCCTGCGCCAATTGTCGGGCCAGCACCGCCACATTGGCTTCAGAGGCGTCGGTATCGGCCTCCTCCCGCGCCGTGACCCGAGCTTCCAGCGCGGACGGGTCTGCATGGCAGTGTACGATAGCAAACTTCACCCCCAGGTCTTTGGCCAGTGCAAAAGCCTGATCCCGTTCCCCGGCGGATAAATACGTGGCATCCAGAACAGCTGAATAACCGGCTTCCAATATTGTCTTGGCGGTCTTGTGCAACTGTTCATATACCCGCGCGTTGAAATCCTGGCTATAGATACCCTCGTCGATCGCCGAATTCGATTTTTCATTTAGCGGCAAGCCCGCCATGCGCTTCCTTTCAACATCTGAACGCACGTGTATCAGTTGAAAGCGCAGGGCCAGATCGCGCGCCAGCGTGGTTTTGCCGGAACCGGATACGCCGTGCATGATCAGTAGAAACGGAGATTTTCTCTCCAGCGTCCGCTTCGCTATACCCACGTGTTGCACGAACAGATCGCTCAGGCGATCCTCTTCGGAATGATCGACTACCTGCGCTCGGCTCAGCAAATCAACCTTGGCCCGCACCAATGCGCGGTAACACAAATAAAAAGGCAGAACCTTCAGGCCTTCGTAGTCTCCCGTTTCCTGCAAATAGACACTCAGGAAATGGTAGGCAAGATCAGCATAGCGACGAAACACCAGATCCATAAAGACAAAAGCGATTTCGCTGATGGTATCTATCCAGCGCAACTCGTCGTTGAATTCTATACAATCAAAAAACACCGGCTGCCGTCGCAGCCAAACCACGTTATTCAGATGCAGATCACCGTGGCATTCGCGAATATGAGAATGCGCTTTGCGGGCCTTGAATTCACCGTATAGCGACTTGCACAAGCTGCGCACCTTGCGCGAAAAGTCGCGCATATCCGGCTGCTCTTGTCGAGAGAGATTGGGCAAAATCACGCTGAAATTTTCCATCATCCAGCGCACGACCCGCTCGGCGCCGCCAAAATTGCTTTTGTAAGACGCGACTTTGGCCCCTAAATGCGCCTGTGCCAAAGTGGCGGCAAACTTTTCAACGTGGAACTGAGTGAGTTTTCTTTGATCGGCGATGTGGCTCAAAAGTGCTTTACAGGAAAATCGCTGCATCTTCACCGCGTAGTCGATGACCGGCAGCTTGGCATCGGCGTCGAGAACCGGGTGCTCATGTTTGCCGCAAATCGGCACCATATCGAGATAGATATCCGGAGCATAGCGGCGGTTCAATTCAACCTCCAACTCACAGAACTGGCGCCGCCTGACCAGGCTGGAAAAGTCCAAAAAACCAAAATTTACCGGCTTTTTTATCTTGTAAGCGAAGTGCCCGGACAACAATACCCACGCACTGTGGGTCTCAACAATCTGTGTTTCCTCCCCCACCTGATCACTCAAGCGGGAAACGAGGGCGTCCACCATCTGCTGACTGTCTGCGTAGGAATCCATAGAGAAACCTTATTAAAAGTGTCTTTACTATAACGCCAACTTATTGTCAGTCATTGATACCTGTCAAAAAAGTTAGATGGCGTTGTTCTCACCGGCGGGCATGGATGGGCGTCTAAACCCTGCTTTGTTTTATAAGCTGCAATGATATTCTAGATGCCAATGCTATTTTATACTCATTGACGCGCAATTTCTCACACAACCGTCCCAAAACTGGCGGCACCGCTTTTAATGTATACAAAGCATAAGAGGATTTGTTTTAAAATCTTTCCAGCATTATCAATGTAAGCGCCCAACCACCACACCCAGGAAAACCCGCAAAGGGCGCAACAATATAAGGGCGATTTTTGACGAGGTTTTACCAGCCCTGCGCAAAAGTGCGCGGATTCGCAAGGTACGTAGGAAGTCAAAGAGCTGAGTTAAAGGCCCAGCTTCATTTTGATAAATTTGAAAGGTTTCATCTGTGACAGCTCGTAGTCTTTGAGTTCACGAGCATCGGGATCAGAAGCTATGGCCTTCTGTATGTCGGCATCGGTCAATTTCTTGACCTTATTCCAATCTGTCTTGCTATTTAGATTTTTCGCCTGCTGCTTGCTTGACACTACCAGTTTTTTCATGACCATAAACACCATCACCTTTAGGCACAGTTGGTTTGGATTCCTTAAGCTCTTCTTCCGTCAACAATGGATTGTCCGGATCTTCCTTGGCAGCTTTCTCAATTTCTTCGTCAGTCATCCGTTTAAGACGCTCAAGATCACTGCGACCTTTAAGTTTTCTCGCCTCTTTAGCGCTATATTTCACAGTTCCCATAAGTCTAACCTCGCTAGTCAAAATACCCGCGTTCATAACACTGGCGCTCTTTCTTAGACGGTGTACGCACAGAAATAATTCGCATTGTGTTGCCGTGCCGCTCGGTATAATAAAGCTGACTTGGAATCCCATGATGCCATTCGCTGGGCAATAGTACCATCGGGGTCAAATAACGATGGGGAGATCGAGGGCTACTTTTATTAGTGGCTTTCTGAAAGGGGACAACGAATATTAAACCCGGATTTAGCTGGTTTCTCGTGCCGGATTGGTGTCGAAACTAAAGGCCCACAAAGGCCGATATAGACCGGGACAAGCCCCACGCGTTGTAGTTAAGTTATTGAATTGACTAATAAAGACCGACAAAGGCGAGATTGGCTTGGCGGACATAGGGGGAGTTACTTCAAACTCTCCGGGCGCGGATTTAGCGGGTTCTGCGGGCGTTTCTGGGGTTGATAACCCGCCCAGTCCAGCGCCAGATGATCAAGATTTGAGTGAAATTTTGGATGTCTTGGCTGAATGGAACACCTATCTAGAGAACCACGTGCCATATTACCAAGAGGACAGGCATGAATCTGATGCGCCTGACCAGCAGCGGAGGCTTGAACCATGAGCCACGCTTCGCTGAACGGTCGCAACATTGGCACGAATGTTGACGGGGCGGGTAATGACAATAAGCCAAAGCCTAGCTATCCGGCCCCGTTCTCTATCCGGCTGAGCGGTGAAGAGCGAGCCTATCTGGAAAGACAGGCCGGGAACAAACCTCTGGGTGTTTATATCCGCGCGGTGCTGCTGGGAGAGCGTGCCGCCAAGCGCCGGGTGTTACGCAAGCCAACAGTTGATCGTCAACAGATCGCCACCGTCCTGGCCGCCTTGGGGGATACACGCCTGTCTTCTAACCTTAACCAGCTTGCCAAACATGCCAATATGGGAACATTAGATGTCTCACGCGATATTGAGCAAGAGCTAGAAGAGGCTTATCAGGCGGTGATAGCCATGCGCAATGCCCTGTTTATGGCATTGGGCATGAAGCCGGGCCGATAGTGCATGATCCTGAAAGGCAACCAACGCGGCGGGTCCAAAGACTTGGCGCTTCATCTGCTCAAGGATGAGAATGATCATGTTGATGTTCATGAGATCAGGGGCTTTGTCTCTGATGATCTTATGGGGGCTATGTTAGAAGCTTATGCCGTCAGCAAAGGCACACGGGCCAAGCAATTCTTGTTCTCTCTCAGTCTCAACCCACCGTCTGAGGCTAAGGTCTCTACAGACAGCTTTGAAGCGGCGATTGAAAAGGTTGAAGACAAGCTTGGCCTGAACGGCCAGCCGCGCGCTATCGTCTTTCATGAAAAGGAAGGACGCCGTCATTGTCATGCGGTATGGTCCCGGACCCATATAGCATCTATGACAGCTATTCCTTTACCTTATACCAAGCGTGAGCTTATGGAGGTCTCAAAAGAGCTATATATCCAGCATGGCTGGCAAATGCCCCCTGGTATGATCAATTCAGAGGCGCGTGATCCCTATAACTTTACCTTAGCTCAGTGGCAACAAGCCAAGAGGATTGGCAAAGACCCAAGGGCTATTAAAGAAGCCTTCCAAGATAGCTGGGCACTCAGTGACAATAGAGAAAGCTTTGCCAATGCCCTTAAAGCAAGAGGCTATCACCTTGCTAGGGGTGACAGGCGGGGGTTTGTTGCTCTTGATAGGACTTGTGAGGTTTATGCCATCCCAAAATGGGTGGGCCTTAAAACCAAGGATGTAAAGGCCAAGCTGGGTAGTGAAAAAGATCTGTCTTCCGTCCAGGATACAAAGGCGCACATTGCCAAGGCTATGACGGACCGCCTCAATAACCTCAACACTGAACACAGCAAAGCCATTGAAGCGCGCAAGAGTGAACTTGAAACTAAGCGCCAGGCCCTAACGAATGAACACAAGCTGGCGCGTCAAGCTCTGGAGAAGGCGCAAGAACAGAGAAAAGAGCAAGAACGGGCAATCCGTCAAAGCCGTTACCGTAAAGGACTACGGGGTCTTATGGATCGTATGACAGGGCGGCACAAACAAATTAGACAAGCCAACGACCATGAAATCTTGCTCCACCATCAGCGTGACCGCAAGGAAAAGGACGATCTGATCTTTAAGCAATTAGAGACCATCCGCAAACTCGATCAACGTCAAACCCGGTTACAATCATTCACGCAAGGCAAACGGCAAGAGCTATCGAAGGACATGAAACAGTTTAACGCCATCGCCAATGATAAAGAGGCGCACTTTAA
>JAAUXX010019603.1_pt1 | contig 30040 bp, 28 predicted proteins | sample 7278111 | NCBI WGS metagenome assembly JAAUXX01 (sample SAMN14350116, study PRJNA611818) | marine sediment metagenome | isolation source: surface marine sediment (1.8m) | place: French Polynesia: Moorea | collected 2018-08
GTGCCCGGTACTATGTGACAAAGTAGAATTAAGGGTGACAATTAAATAGGTCAGGACGACCTATTTAATTTCCAGGTTAATAGATAGCGACGGGTATTCCTGCGGGCAACCTATGCTGCTAGAATCACCGCTCGATTTAACGGGGGATTAATCTATGACATTCGTAGTGGGCGAAAACTGTATCAAATGCAAACACACTGATTGTGTCGAGGTGTGCCCGGTTGACTGTTTTTACGAGGGGCCTAATTTTCTGGTCATCCACCCCGACGAATGTATTGATTGTGCTCTGTGCGAGCCCGAGTGCCCCGTGAACGCCATTTTTTCAGAAGATGAACTGCCGGCTGGGCAGGAGAATTTTTTGCAATTGAATACCGAGTTGGCCGAAGTTTGGCCGAATATCACCGAGAAAAAAGACGCCCTGCCGGATGCCGAGGAATGGGACGGCGTCGAGGGCAAACTACAGTATTTGGAAAGGTAGCGAGTGCCCGTTCAAAAACGGACACTCGCTGCATCACATGGATGTGATGCCCGAAATGAGTGACTGCAAGCCATTGATTTCGCGAGAAAATAAAATCGCAATTTTATTTTCTCGCCCAGAAAAAGCGCGGGATGCGCGTTTCTGGATAAAAACTCATTAGTGCCCGTTCAAAAAAAGGCACTCACTGCGTCACATGGATGCTTTGTCCGCAGCTATTCAGCGCCAAACAGGGCTGTTGCGTCGAGACCCTGTTTTTCAAGAATGTCACGCAGACGACGCAAGGCTTCAACCTGGATCTGTCGCACGCGTTCACGCGTTAATCCGATTTCGCGACCCACTTCCTCCAGGGTGCTGGTTTCGTGGCCGCGCAGGCCAAAACGGCGAGCTACCACCTCGCGCTGTTTTTCGCACAGCTCGTCCAGCCACGAATCGAGGCTAGCGCTTAAATCGCTGTCTTGCAACAGCCTTACCGGATCGGACACCTGTTGATCGGGCACGGTATCGACAACGGTCTTGTCAGACGTGGGGCTGACGGCGACGTCCATTGACGTGACCCTTTCATTGAGCGCCAACATTTTTTCCACATCTTCAACTGGCTTGCCAAGCAAGCCGGCAATTTCCTCCGGGGTGGGTTCATGATCGAGCTTTTGCGACAGCTCCCGCGACGCGCGCAGATAGACATTCAGCTCTTTAACCACGTGAATGGGCAAACGTATGGTGCGCGTCTGATTCATAATGGCGCGCTCAATGGTTTGGCGAATCCACCAGGTCGCATAGGTGGAAAAACGGAAACCGCGCTCGGGATCAAATTTCTCAACGGCGCGAATCAAACCGAGATTGCCCTCTTCGATGAGATCTAACAGCGCCAGACCCCGATTGACATAACGGCGGGAAATTTTTACCACCAACCTGAGATTACTCTCTATCATGCGCTTGCGCGAAGCTTCGCAGCCCCTGAGCGCCTTGCGCGCGAAATACACTTCTTCTTCAGCGCTGAGCAGCGGAGAAAAGCCTATTTCGTTCAAATAGAGTTGTGTTGCGTCCAGCGTTTTCTGATAAGCCTCTTCGGCTTCAGGTTCCTCTTTCGGCGCGGCGCTTTTGCTGATCTGCTCTCGGGAGCTATCACCCGCCGGCAATGGAACGTCTGTGAGCATCATCATAGAATCGACATTGTTTGAAGATACCGCTTCTAACTCTTGTACTGACATGACCCTTCCCCTATGACCGTATTATTGAGTTTGCGAACTTAAACAACGGCGTCCGCTTAATTATCCGCCCGATGATCGCCCATAAACGCCCGACTTCACATCGTCACCGACTTAATCGCCCAGCAAAAAGTTACTTCGGCCGCCGCGAGAATTCTTTAACTGGATTTTTTTGGCAGAAACTTTAATGGGTTGACAGGCTTCCCGTCATACCGAATCTCAAAATGCAGTTTGATAGTGTCGGTTCCCGTCGATCCCATTTCAGCAATTTTCTGTCCTTGTACAACAAATACGCCCTCTTTCACCAACAAACGGTGATTGTGCGCGTAAGCGCTCAAATATTTATCGCTGTGCTTGACGATCACCAACCTGCCATAACCGCGCAGCCCCTCGCCCGAGTAAACGACTTTACCTGCGGCGGCTGCAATCACAGGCTCCTTTAAATTGCCCTGAATATCAATACCCTTATTTAAACCATTGTTCGACTGATAGCCGGCGATCAACGTACCTCTGGCTGGCCAGACCCAGGTCTTTGGCTTAAACAACGCCTTAGGGTTTGGCGAGTTTCTGATCTTTGGCGTTTCTTTTTTCGAACGTGGCGCCTCAGGCATTGACACTTTTGGTGAGCCCCCGACCACTTTGGGGGTTTTTTTTGACACAATTTTGGGCAGGCCGGCGCTTTCCCGTAAATCCAGTTTTTGACCCGGATAGATCCTGAAGTCGCTGGAAATGCCATTTGCGCGCGCTAATTTTTTATAATCTAGGTTGTAACGCCAAGCAATCGAATATAACGTTTCACCTTTAGCAACAATATGGTGCGCGAGCTTCTGAGAGGGCGGCTGTTGTGAATCAGTTACGGGCACATAGCGTACCGTGGTGCCACAGGCATGCACAAAAAATAACGCGATCAAAATATTTGACAGCAATATTGCACGCTTAGATGAAAGTGACGACATAGCACACGATTTGCGGAGCGATAAAAAAAAGTACTAAGACCTCTATTTAGAACCAAAAGCACTTAATTGCCAAAACATATTTAAAAACAATCTAAATCACGCCCAGGAAAAAGGTCATTCATTCGCGGATATCCGACTTCCGTTAATGCTTTTGCTCAAAAACTATCAATAAGTCTGACTAATTCTCAGCCATTTTTCTTGCGAAATGCTCAGTCGAAAGTACTAGAAAAACCCCTAGCACTAGAAAAAGAATGACAGCCAAAAGCTGAGAATCAAGTCCACTAATCTCGGCGTAATTCCAGGGCATGACGTTGCTTTGCACCAGGGGGATCTCCTCGCCATGGCGGTTTATCATCACCTGCATGGTCTGTTTCCAGGGCCAGGTCACGTTGAGCGAGCCAATTAAAAAACCTATCAGAACCGCAATCGTGGATTTAAAAAAGTTATCAAGTAACCATGACAGAAATTGTGCAAAAACCAGCAAACCCGCGATACAGCCACCACCAAAGCTGGCGATAGCGAGCAGATCAAGTTCCGTGATGGCCTGTAAAAACGCCGAATACAGCCCCAACAACAGCAAGATAAAGCTGCCGGAAATGCCCGGGAGGATCATGGCGCAAATCGCGATAAAGCCGCCACCAAACAGGACCCACCAATCGCCGGGAAGTTGCGAGGGTTTCGCCACCGAGATGAAGTAGACGAAAAGCACACCGGCGGCACAGAGACACCACTGTTGCCAGGTCCACCGCCCCTGCTCTCTGCTCAGGAGAATGACCGAAGCGGCGATGAGCCCGCTAAAAAAAGCCCAAACAAGCAAGGGGTAGTTTGCCAGGCAAAAACTGATAAGGGACGCGAAGGTCTTAATACTGACCAAAATACCGCCAAATACCGCCAGCAAAAAATTGCCGTTGATATATCGCCAAAAGGCGGACGGCCCCTCCTTGAACAGCACCGGTAAGGCGGAGGGTCCGCAATTTTTCAGCGAATGTAAAAGCTCGTTGTAGATGCCGGTGATAAAAGCAATGGTACCCCCCGACACACCAGGCACGACATCGGCGGCGCCCATGGCGAGCCCCTTGACAACCAAAAGTACGTAATCTTTAACTGAGCGCGTTCTCATTTCCTTTAACCTGCACATTAGCGTGTAATACCGGACAGTAGCGGAACAAATTTTACCGCTTCCAGCTGTTGGGTGTGAAAGTCATCGCCGTCTTCGCCTCTTACGACCAGCGTTAAATACTGGGTGTGCGATCCCACGGGAATGACGAGCACGCCCTTGGGCGCCAGCTGGCCGAGCAGCGATTGCGGGATTGACCGCGGCGCGGCAGTGGCAAGAATACCGTCGAACTGACCTTGCTCCGGCCAGCCCAGGCCGCCATCGGCGTGCCTGAAGCTTACATTGCTATAACCGAGCACACGCATCCGCTCGCGCGCCTTATGCTGTAGAGGTTTTATCCGTTCGATCGACAAAACCTGTCCCACAAGGGGAGCTAATATCGCGGTTTGATAACCGGAGCCGGTGCCAATCTCAAGTACTCGATCGAGCTTCGCACCGGCGTCAAGCAATATCTCGGTCATTCTGGCGACAATGTAAGGTTGGGAAAGCGTTTGGCCATGACCAATGGGCAAGGCAGTGTCCTCGTAGGCGCGATGCGCGAGGGCCTCATCGAGGAAAATATGGCGCGGCGTGCTGGCCATGACCTCAAGCACGTCTTCATTCCTGATGCCCTGCTCCAGAAGTCGCTGCACGAGGCGGTCTCTGGTGCGCTTGGACGTCATACCAACACCTTCGAATTTTAGCGGATCCACGTCACCTCCCACGCAATGGACTGTCAAACTGGCCGGCAATATAGCATAGACAAGCACAACATAGATGGTCTGAACCACCGCTGAAAGCGCGTCTCCTTTCAGCGAATCAGCTTACATACCTCACGCAATAGCGCGGTGGCAAACTGCCCGGGCAACAGCTGAAATTCCAGAATCAGATCCGACGCCCGGGCACACCACGATAAGTTCTTTGGCGACAGCACCAGCGGCCGGCGCTCTTGTTTCAGGCCCACATGTTCCAGCTGCGTCCGCCATGCCGCAAAATCCTCCAGCGCATTGGTTTCAAACGCCAACGCCTGATCGCGGCTTGGTAGGCGCCCGCGACCCCACAGGGGGCCGCTGGCATGTCCATCCGGCGCGAGCACGTCACCGGGCAACGCTGTCGCCCAGTTTTGTCTGGCAACGCGTTCCGACAGTACCGCGTTAAACAGATACGCACGCGCGGCCGACATGACCATCGACCGCTGGTCGCGGTTGGCTATTTTTTCGCCCTGCTCAAACCATCGCGCGGCCAATGCCAAGTTGCCGCCATTGCGGCCAAACCGTTGTTCGCCAAAATAGTTGGGCACGCCGTTACGGCGAATTTTTTCCAGGCGCGTAGTCGCGTCATCGAGACCATCTATCTCGCGCAACCGGATCGCGAAACGATTTGCCTGATGGCTCCCCAACCTTAATTTATGACGATGTTTCGCGCTTTCGATCACCGTGGCTCGAAGCTCGCTTTGCCTAATAAAATCTCCCCAATCGACGTCATCTTTATGGCCGGGAAGATGCACACTAAACCATTGGCTGGTGTCGGCCTGGCGATCTTTTTTACCGCTGTAGCCCACGTCAATGCTTCTCACACCGAAATGAGCGGCAAGCTTGTCGGCGACCCAGCGGGTGTTTTCTCCCCATTTTCGGATGTGCACATAAAGGTGTTCACCCTCACCGCAAGGCGCAAAGCCAAGCATTTCCTCGACGATGAAGTCCGCCGCTTGAGTGCGAAATTTAGCACGCGCCGCCGGCTCGCCGTAGGCGTATGAAAAATCCAGGGAAATCGACGTTGTCATTATTGAATGAGGGAAAATTTCCAGCGCACCACTACCGATTTTTGATGAGAACTGACGCAAGGGCACTGATACCCTCGCCGCGACCGGCAAATCCAAGCCGTTCAGTGGTGGTCGCCTTGATGTTAATACTGCCCACGTCGGTCTCGAGATCCGCGGCGATCCGCGCACGCATTTCATCGATGTGAGGCGCCATCTTTGGCTCCTGGGCGATGATCGTCATATCGGCGTTGCCGATTTCAAAACCCTCTGACTTGACCTTGGCGTAAACCAGACGCAGCAACACCCGGCTGTCGGCATTGGCAAACCGGGCATCAGTGTCGGGAAAATGATGACCGATATCGCCCAGGGCGGCCGCCCCCAGCAGGGCGTCACACAGGGCATGCAGCAATACGTCACCGTCGGAGTGGGCGAGCAAGCCGCGACGATAGGGAATCACCACGCCGCCGATGACAATTTTGTCACCGGCCGCAAATCTGTGAACATCGACACCTTGACCAATGCGCATTAGGTGACTCCCTGTTGTCGCAAGATTGTCGCCGCACAGAGTAGGTCCTCCGGTACAGTGACCTTGATATTATCGCGCCGATCCACCACCACACGCACTGCACCGCCCACCGCCTCAACCGCCGACGCCTCATCGGTGATCACCGCTCCCGCCTCCCGCGCCGCTATTATCGCATCGCGCAGCAATCTCAAGGGAAAAAACTGTGGCGTATGCGCCAGCCACAAGGTCGCACGATCTTCGGTCGCGGAGATGCTATTTCTATGCACCCTCTTTATCGTGTCCGAGCAGGGCGAGGCCAAAATTGCCCCAGCGCTTGTGTCTTTATGTCGCAGCGCAAGCCTGATCAGTTCGACAATTCTGTCAAGCGATACGCAGGGCCGCGCCGCATCATGCACCAGCGCCCAAACATCGGCCCCCTCATCGGCAGGTGCCATTGACAAACAGTATTGCAGGCCATTCACCACCGAATCGCTGCGTTCTCGGCCACCGCTTACCCGGTGGATTCCAGGATGCGACGCTATTGATGTCGTTTGCCAGTGCCTATCTTGTTCGTTCAGTGCAACGACGACGCCAGCGACGCCGGGGAGCTCGAGCAATTTGCGCAAGGTAATTTCAATAAGTGTGCTATCGAGCAATGGCAGATACTGCTTGGGCAGTTCGGATCGCATTCGTGATCCGACACCGGCAGCCGGCACGATCACCCAAATACGCGGATTTTTCTCATGCGCCATAGCCGGGCCAGCTGTCAAAGGTTTTCGTCGACAATCATAAAGAAGGTTTCACCTTCCCTGATCAGGCCCATTTGCCGGCGGGCGCGTTCCTCGACACCCTCAGTACCGTTTTTCAACGCATCCACTTCAGCCGCGAGATAGCGATTGCGTTCTCGCAAGCGTTCGTTTTCAGCTTCCTGTGCGGCGATTGCGTTATTGAGACGCACGACATGGGCGAGACTGCCCTCCCCAACCCACAAGCGGTATTGAAGCCCCATGGTAATAACAAGTAAGGCGGCAAATAGAATCTTCATTGATTCAAACAGTCACGAATCACGCGTTAAAAGTACCATAGTCATCGCCAGATTGACATAAAGCTGACGCACCATAGAGAGCGTCGACCCTTGATTTCGCACTCGCATCGGCGGTTCGCGCTTAGGTAAACCTGAATTCAGCGCGACCTCGATAGGGAGCGTTCGACCCCAGTTCAGCTTCTATACGCAGCAGGCGGTTGTACTTGGCGATGCGGTCGGAACGGGAGAGCGAGCCGGTTTTGATCTGACCCGCCGCGGTGGCGACCGCCAAATCGGCGATGGTGGTGTCTTCCGTTTCGCCCGAGCGATGCGATATAACTGCCGTGTAGCCGGCGTCCTGAGCCATTTTAATCGCATCCAGTGTCTCGCTCAGCGAACCGATTTGATTGAATTTGATCAGAATGGAATTGGCGATACCCTTGTCGATGCCCTCTCGCAATATCCTGGTATTGGTGACAAATAGATCGTCCCCCACCAATTGAGTCTTGGCGCCGATTTTTGCAGTCAATTCCGCCCAGCCGTTCCAGTCGCTTTCGTCCATACCGTCTTCGATGGAGAGAATGGGATATTTGGCCACCAGCGCCGCCAGATAATCCGCAAATTCCGCTGAGGAAAACTTTTTCCCTTCGCCGGCCATATCATAGACACCATTGCGGTAAAATTCCGATGAAGCGCAATCCAGCGCAAGGGTAATGTCGGCGCCCAATTCATAGCCGGCAGTTCGCACCGCCTCGGCAATGGCCTCCAAAGCCCCTTCGTTGGAGGGCAAATCCGGCGCAAAACCGCCTTCATCGCCCACGGCAGTGTTGAGGCCGCGGGCCGCGAGCACTTTTTTGAGGTGGTGAAAAACCTCCGCGCCCATGCGCAGAGCTTCGGTAAAGTTGGGGGCGGACACCGGCTGAATCATAAATTCCTGGATATCCACATTATTGTCAGCGTGCTCACCGCCGTTGACGATGTTCATCATCGGCACCGGCATGCTGTACTTACCCGCACTGCCGTTGATTTCCGCAATGTGCTGATAGAGCGGCACTTTTCGATCCGCAGCCGCAGCTTTCGCTGCCGCGAGCGATACGGCAAGAATCGCATTGGCGCCAAAATTGGATTTATTGTCGCTGCCGTCGGCTTCGATCATAATCGTATCAAGCTCGCGCTGCCGGGCCGCTTCTCTACCCAACAGCAGCGGTTTAATTTTCTCATTGATATTGGCCACGGCCCTCAGCACCCCTTTGCCGAGATAGCGGCTCTTGTCACCGTCGCGTAGTTCCAGCGCCTCGCGGGAACCGGTGGAGGCGCCCGAGGGCGCGCAGGCACTGCCGACAGCACCGGATTCAAGCACGACCTCCGCCATCACCGTGGGATTGCCACGCGAATCCATGACTTCAAAACCGATAACATCCGCTATTTTGCTCATAAGATTTTCTCTCACCTTCTGTTAGCTACACACCAAGTTTCCGAAAGCTTCCACGACACCACCACGCCAACCAGGTTATTCGATTTCCAGTGCGGGAAAGCTTTTGATCAATTCGTCCACCGCTTTCATTTGCAACAGCAGTGGCTCCAGTTGATGCAGAGGCAAGGCACTGGGCCCATCGCACTTTGCCTGCCCGGGTTCGGGATGGGCTTCAATGAACAATCCCGCCAAGCCCACGGCCATGCCCGCCCGCGCCAGCTCGGCCGTCTGCCGACGCCGCCCCCCGGACGCCGCCCCCATAGGATCACGACATTGCAACGCATGGGTGACATCGAAAATCAGGGGCAGTCCACCGCTCACTTCTCTCATCGTGCGAAAGCCGAGCATGTCCACCACCAGATTATCGTAGCCCATGCAGGTGCCGCGCTCGCACAGCAGCACCCTGCGATTGCCGCATTCGGCAAATTTTTCCACGATGTTCTGCATCTGTCCGGGGCTTAAAAATTGCGGTTTCTTGACATTGATAACTGCGCCGGTTCTGGCCATCGCCGCCACCAGATCTGTCTGACGCGCCAGAAAGGCGGGTAATTGAATCACCTCGCAAACCTCCGCCACCGGCGCCGCCTGGCGCACCTCGTGCACGTCAGTAAGGAGCGGCACGTCAAACTGGCTTTTGATCGCGGCCAGCATTTGCAAACCCTCTTCCATGCCGGGGCCGCGGTAGGAGCGAATGGAAGAGCGGTTGGCTTTGTCAAAGGAAGCCTTGAAAATGTAGGGAATTCCCAATTTGTCGGTGACCTTCACGCAGTGTTCGGCGACTCGCAGGGCGAGATCGCGGGATTCCAACACATTCATACCGGCAAAGAGCACGAAGGGTTTATCGTTGGCGATTTCAATATCGCGAACCTTGATCGTCGTCGCGTGCAATCGGGTTTCCTCTGAGGGCTAGCGCTGTTTTGCCAGCGCGGCCTGGATATAGCTCGAAAACAGTGGATGTCCATCGCGCGGAGTGGAGGTAAACTCCGGATGAAACTGACAGGCCACAAACCAGGGATGATCGGCGTATTCTACCACTTCCACCAGCGTATCGTCAGACGACCAACCGCTGATCTTGAGCCCCGCCTTGCGCATTTGGTCGAGGTAGGAATTATTGAATTCAAAGCGATGTCGATGCCGCTCGACAATGACGTTTTTACCGTAGATAGCCGCCGCTTTGGAGCCATTTTCAAGATGGCATTCCTGGGCGCCCAAACGCATGGTGCCCCCCAGATCTGCGCCCTCTTCGCGTTTTTCAAGCGTGCCGTCACTGTCGGTCCATTCGGTGATCAGGGCAATGACCGGATGCGGAGACTTGCGATCGAACTCAGTGCTGTTGGCGCCATCCAAATGCAGCACATTGCGGGCGCACTCGATAACCGCCGATTGCATGCCCAGGCAAATGCCCAGATAAGGCACTTTGTTTTCCCGCGCATAGCGCACCGCGGTGATTTTCCCCTCCAGGCCGCGCTCGCCGAAACCACCGGGAACCAGAATCGCATCGGCATCCGCCAGCGCCGCAGTGCCGTTTTCCTCCAGATCCTCGGCATTAATGTAACTGACGTTGACGCGGGTACGATTGTGTAAGCCGGCGTGTTTGAGCGCTTCGTTCAAAGATTTATAGGCGTCGAGCAGCTCCATGTATTTGCCGACCATGGCCACGGACACTTCCCGACGCGGGTTGAGTTCGCTTTCCACCACATCCTGCCATTCATGTAGATCCGCCTCCGGCGCCTCGACAGCGAATTTGTCGAGCACGATCTGGTCGAGGCCGTGACCTTTCAGCAGCTCGGGAATGGCGTAAATCGTCTTGGCGTCGGGCAAGGGCACCACCGCCCGCTCCTCGACATTGGTGAACAGGGCAATTTTTCGCCGTGAATCGATGTCGATCTCACGATCCGCGCGGCAGAGCAGAATATCCGGTTGCAAACCAATGGAGCGCAACTCTTTCACCGAGTGCTGGGTGGGCTTGGTTTTGGTCTCGCCGGCGGTGGCGATATATGGCACCAGGGTCAAATGCATCAACAGCGCGTGGCGCCCGCCCATTTCCACCTTTAACTGCCGCACGGCCTCCAAAAAGGGTTGCGATTCGATATCGCCCACTGTACCGCCAATTTCCACAATCGCGACTTCGGCGTCTTTGCCGCCGCTCAAAATGCGACGTTTAATCTCATCGGTAATGTGCGGAATGACCTGCACGGTGCCGCCAAGGTAATCGCCACGACGCTCTTTGCGCAACACGGTTTCGTAGATGCGACCGGTGGTAAAGTTATTGTTGCGCGTCATCTTGGTGCGAATGAAACGCTCGTAATGGCCGAGGTCCAAATCGGTTTCCGCGCCGTCTTCGGTAACGAATACTTCACCGTGCTGAAACGGGCTCATGGTCCCCGGGTCGACGTTGATATAGGGATCCAGCTTTAAGATAGTGACCTTCAATCTGCGGGCCTCCAACACCGCCGCCAGGGAGGCCGAGGCAATGCCCTTGCCCAGGGAGGAAACAACGCCGCCGGTAACGAAGATGTAACGCGTCATAGAAAACCTTTATCAACCCGCTCTTCAGCGGCCCGAGCGCCGCCGGGGGCATTAAATCGAATAGTGTTTCGCGCAGTCGAAGCGGCGCTTGTGTACCGGAGAAGGCGGGATTGGTAACGCTTGCATACCCCTCTCAAGATGGGCGCTCAGATTACCAGAAAAGCCACCTCGACTCAATCCGGCGCCATCTCGCCCGACGCCCTTGGTTGCGCGCCTGAAGCGCTAGCGTTATCGGCCGGCCAATGTCATTAACTTAAGCTCGGCAAGACCGCACAGAGAGGGCCGGCTGGCGCCAGCGCAGACACAGTTCCGGCAGCGCTTGCGTCACGGCGTTGTCGCAGATAAACAGGTCGCCGACCGCCAGCAGTTGCTCGCCGGCGTAAACCAGGGGGACGCGGTCGCGTAGCCAGGGCTCCAGGGCATATTCCTGCAGCAGCTTTTTCAGCGATTGCGAGCGCGCGCGAGCGCGCGGTTTGCAGCGCTCGCCGCCGCGGCGGAAGGTCACCGTCCACCGTTGTTCGCGGCCGGCGCCGGCACATTCCAATAGACTGCCGTCAGGCAATTGCAGCGGTTCGGTGCCCGTCCACACGAGCCTTGCCGGTGCAAAAGCGGGCACCTTCGCCATCAAAAACAAGCGATTTTTAAAGCGTCTAAACTGGCACGTATGCCAGCTTAGAAGCGGTGTCGCGTCCGGCCTGGCGGCACACATGTCGGCAAGCGCCTCGAGCTGCGCGGCCTGCGGTGTGAGGGCGAAATTTTTTCTGCACCAGGCGCGCACGATCTGCTTTTGCCGTGCACGCGAAAAGGCCAGCAACTCTGCCAACGCAATGCTTTCGCCGACGCGCTCGCGCCTGAGTTCGCAGCGCTGCAGATCCTCGCCGGCGTATTCATCGAGCAGTTCATCCGCCTCAGACAACCAGCGCGCGGCCATGGCGATTTTGTGGGAAGCATCGCGCCAGCGTTTCCGCAGCACCGGAACCACCCGATGACGCAGATAATTGCGATCCAGTGCGCACTGATCGTTGCTTTCATCTTCGATCCAGCTGAGTCCATGCTCGGCAGCGTAATCCTTTATCTGCGCCCGGGTCAGTGGCAACATCGGCCGCACAATATGCGCGGCGTGAAAGCGGCGACACTTTTTCATCGCCGCTAAACCAGCCACCCCGGTGCCGCGCACTAAGCGGAACAAAAAGGTTTCCGCCTGATCATCGAGGTGATGGGCAAAAAGCAGCAAATCATCTCTTTTTACCCGACGGGCAAACACCCGATAGCGCAAGTCACGCGCGGCCGCTTCGATACCACGCCCCTGTTTATCGACCACCACTTTGTCACAGACAAAATCAATGGCATGCGCCGCACAACATTTTTGACAGTGGTCTTGCCAAGCATCGGCCCGCGGAGAAAGTTGGTGATTGACATGAATCGCCCTACTTCTATCCGCCAATCCACTCCGCGCCAGCACGTGCAGCAGCACCGAGGAATCGAGACCACCGCTGAAGGCGACCCATAGCGTGACGCCCGGCCGCAAATAGGGGGTAATTTCTTGTACAATTATTTCTGCAACCGACATCGACTTATCATTCTACGCCATGAAAAAACACGCGCCCTTTGGCAGTTGGCCGTCAACGATAACCGCCGCTATGGTAGCAGCTAAGAGCGCCAAGATCAGCGAAACCTCAATCAGTGACGGCCGTGTCTATTGGTGCGAAAACATTGCCGCTGAAAAAGGCCGCACGGCCGTCATGATGCACGACGGCAGCGGCAACCGGTGCATTCTGCCGCGCCCCCTAAGCGCCAAATCCAAAGTCCACGAATACGGCGGCGGCGCCTATGCCGTCGATGCGGATATCCTCTATTTTGTCCTCGCCGACGACCAGCGTATTTATAGGCTGGATTACACTGCAAAAAATGCCCACCCGCAAGTGCTGACGCCAAACGACGGCCTGCATCGCTTTGCCGACCTCGAACTCGATCGCAAGCACCGCCGCCTCATTGCGGTATGCGAGCGGCACGACAGCGCCACGACCCGAGTCGACAACTTTCTTGTCGCCATTCATCTGGACGGCAGCGGTGTGACGGACGTGCTGACCCAAGGCCACGATTTCTATTCCAATCCACGGATTTCAGCCGATGGCAGCCATCTGTGCTGGCTGACCTGGGATCATCCCCATATGCCTTGGGACAACACCGCACTGTGGGTGGCCAAACTCACAGAGACCGGGCTGCGCAATTGCAGACAGGTGGCGGGCAACGGCGGTGAAAGTATTTTTCAACCGCAGTGGTCACCGGATGGCGACCTGTTTTACGTCTCCGACCGCGATAACTGGTGGAACCTGTACCGCCTTGAGCAGACCACACTCAGAGCGGGCAAAGCGACGAGTTACCCCGTGTTTGCGCTGGAGGCGGAATTCGCCACACCACAGTGGACGTTCGGCATGTCGACCTATGGTTTTTTATCGCCCAAGCGGTTGCTTGCCACCTACACGCAAGACGGTAAGTGGCACTTGATCGCGATTGATATTACCGCGGAAGGGGTGAAAACGACGCCCGTAGACACCGACTCGAGTCACATACAAAGCCTAAGCTGCGCCGCCGAACGCGCGGTTTTTATCGGCGCTTCGGCACATTCTGATAACGCCGTCTATGTGCTTGAAAATCGCCAAATAAAGTCGCTGACAAGAACGACCTCCGCCATTGATAAAAGGGAATTTTCCACTCCCCGCCCCATTTCCTTTCCAAGCTCCGAGGGCGGCAGCGCCAAAGCATTGTTTTATCCCCCGCAAAACGCCGCCTACCAGTGCGACAGCGAGCGCCCGCCCCTTATCGTGATTTGTCACGGCGGCCCCACCGGCGCCACCGAAAGCAGCTTACATTTAAAGATCCAGTACTGGACCAATCGGGGCTTTGCGGTGGCCGACGTCAATTATCGCGGCAGCACCGGCTATGGGCGCAAGTTTCGTCAAGCACTGTTTGGCAAGTGGGGAATCTACGATGTCGACGATGTATGCGCAGTGGTCGATTATTTAAGCGCTCGGGGCTGGGTGGACAAAACTCGCAGCGTGATTAAAGGCAGCAGTGCCGGCGGCTATACCGTGCTCGCGGCCCTGGCGTTTCGCGATACTTTCAGCGCGGGAGTCAGCCTTTACGGCATCGCCGACCTGGAGACACTCGCCCGCGATACCCACAAATTCGAAGCCCGCTATCTGGACAAACTGGTCGGCCCCTACCCCGAGGACGCCGCCACCTACCAGCGGCGCTCGCCGCTTTACTACGTCGATAAGATCAACTGCCCATTGCTGATTTTTCAGGGCATGCAGGACAAGATCGTCCCGCCCGAGCAAGCGCAAGACATGTTTCAGGCGGTAAAGCGCAAGGGCGCGCCGGTGGCCTGCGTCACCTATGCAAATGAATCCCACGGCTTTCGCGACGCCGCGACCATCGCGCACATGCTGGAATCCGAGCTGCAGTTCTATGCGCGACTGTTCCACTTCACCCTACCCTCTCCCCCTGAGCACAAGCTCGACATCTGCAACTTGGAGGAGTGAGACATGGGAAGGTGGCGTCCGCCGGCGCAAAAGAGTTCGCCCTACATCACCCCCGAAGGCGCAAGGCTGCTGCAAGAAGAACTGCATCAGCTATGGAAAGTCGAACGCCCCAAAGTGACCGACGCGGTACACGAAGCAGCAAAAAACGGCGATCGCTCGGAAAACGGCGATTATATCTACGGCAAAAAGCGCCTGCGCGAAATTGATCGGCGCGTGCGTTACCTGGCGAAGCGACTGGAGGAACTCACTATCGTCGATCAAACGCCGGAAGATCGCGCAAAAATATTTTTCGGCGCCTGGGTGACGCTGGAAGACGAGCACGGCGACGAAAAGCAATACCGCATCGTCGGGCCGGACGAGTTCGATCTGCGGCAAAACAAAATCAGCATGGACTCGCCGCTAGCCCGAGCAATGTTGGGCAGGCGGCTCGACGATGAGATTCAGTTTCGCTCGCCGCAGGGAAATAAGTTTTTTGTGGTAACTGAGATCAAATATTCACCAGACCATTAACCGGCACGCATTTATGCCGGGTTCATAGCAGACTGTCCTAACGGCTATTTTTGCAGCGGCAATTGACGCACCTTTTCGCTGCCATTCAACAGTTCATCCAGGGTTAACTTATAGCTCGGGGCAAATACTTCCAAAAACGCGTCGACCTCCGGCATATTGAAATTGACGAGCCTGGCGGCAATATCCTCTGCGGCCTTGGAAAACTCGCTGTTGCCCGCCTTGAGTTCTTCCTGGCACTTGAGATAAGCACAAATGGTATCCGCGCCCTTAATGATGCGCCTGACGTCCTCGGGCACTTCGGCGGAAATCACCAATTTGGAAAAATCCCCACGCAGATCCTGCGGCAACAAGTCCACCAGTTCGCGCTCCGCCTGCACCTCCACCTCTTTAAAAGCTCTTTGCATGCCCTGCGAATGATATTTGATAGGGGTAGGCATATCCCCCGTGATCACCTCGGAAACGTCGTGATAAAGCGCGGCCGTGGCCACCAAATTCGGGTCGTAATTGCCGCCAAAACGCTTGTTGCCCAAAAGCGCCATCACATGGGCGATGGTCGACACTTCCCAGCTGTGCTCCATAACATTTTCAGGGATCGCATTGCGCTTCAATCCCCAACGTATCACCCAACGAATTTTGCTGATATAGGCGAAAAAGTGGCTTCGTTTCGACATCCTCAGGTACCTCTATAACTTATTTATATTAACCCGGCATGCATTTATATCGGGTTAATGGCCCCACATCCATATCAAGCCGTGCGTCATAACACGCATTCGAACCGGGATGCCGGACCACCTTAAAAATAAAGGGTTTTCGCGCAAAGCCACCAATTTTCGAAGGGCGACATGCCAATATATCAGTGAGATATAATTACCGGATAGATTGACGCAACGCTGGAAATTTTGCGGTACTGATGGCGAAGAATTAAGGTCTCGACCGAAAGCGGATGTAGCGCGTAAAGCCGGGGCGTTTCGATAGCTTAGCCAGTTCCGCTTCCCTGGCAAAATTATCTTTAATATAACCCGCCTGCTCGGCGCATTTTACTGAAGCAGTATTTTCCGGACGAATCCATGCGTAGATAAAGTCGAGCGGGTGGGTCGCGAAACATCTCTGCGTGAAATCATCGAGTATTTTTGGCATAAGCCCCTGCCCCCAGTGATCCTCGCCGAGTAGATAGGCGACCTCCGCTATGTGTAACTCGGGATAGTCATTATTAAATAACAGACGCACCTGCCCAACGACATCCCCATTGCGTTCAATGGCCTGAATAGAATCATGATCACCGATATTAGCAATTTTTATCAGGCTCAGCGCCAGGGCCTCGTCAAACGGTGAGGGATAGGGCTCGGGTAAATAACGCCAGACATTTCTATTGCCCATTATCGCCATGTAAGCCTTAAGGTCATCTTCATGCCAGGGACGATAAGAAAGGGCAGCGGTATTAGGCGCAGTCGGCGGCGCATACTTCAATAATTTGGCCACCTCATTTATCAACACGCAATGCGCCCTATCGAGCGATCTAATATCACTTCTAACAGCGATATTCCCGGCCAACACGGCCGCCGTGTGCAAAGCTTCAGTGATGTCAATGTTTTGCTGTCCATTCGCGGCAGCCTGACTCTGCACGTTTATGGACATCTCTTCGGCCAATGTCACCCTGAGCGTCTCAATGGTCTTACCAAGATCGAGTTCGGTCGTTGTCATGATGGGCGTCGCCGACCGCTGCCCATCAAAAATTTCATTTTCACTGTTGAGCACAACCCAGCCAATTTGCGCGCAATCATATCCCACGCTTATGTGATTTTGCTTGCAAAATGTAAGCTCCTCCTGACTCAAGACCCCGTCCCAACGGGATCTTTTTTGCATGGCGAGTATGGCGTTGCTTTGGCTTCGTGTGCTGCTTGCAATATCTCTTGTGGTCATCTCTATCTGCGCTCCATTGGTAAAAAATGCCGTAGCTCATGCGTTAATCAGGCTTGTCAATTTTATGTGTCGCAAACTGCAAATCCAGTCTTGTTCGCAAGACGTGAAAGTTATGTACCGTCGCCGTTTCTCCAAGGGTAAATTGCGCAAGCTAAAATATTAACGTTACTTTTTCATTAACCCTACAGATAGTGCAGTTACTCTGCTATTCCAGCTAGGAATGATTTGCGAGTCTTGGCTGTAATCAACGAGCATTGATACGGATGATGTGAAGATTTGGATCGTAGTTAATTGTCAACGGAATTGCCACAGATTTGCGCGCCACACGAGTGCTCACCGGACGTTATTGAGAATTTTTCGCGAAACCAAAATGACTGGTGCGACAGCGCCTCAGCGTTGAGCCACGGCAGCCCTCAAGCTGTCAACGAACCAACCGACTCGCACCGGGCGTTACGCCAAAAAATTGCTTGTAGGCCCTACTGAACGCCGCCTCGGAAGCATAACCCGCCGCCTCGGCGATGGTGGTCATCGGCTCTCTGCCAGCGCGCAGGCGGTCGCGCGCTTTTTGCATGCGCCAGTTAATCATATAGCTCTTCGGCGAGATGCCGACCGCGCGGGTGAATTTGTCGGTAAACGTAGTGCGCGACATGGCCACCGCGTCGGCCAGACGCTCCACCGTCCAGCGGGCCTTGTCGTCGCCGTGGATATGGCTGAGCGCGACGCCCATCTGCGGATCCATCAGCGCCGCCAGGTAGCGCACGTTGCCCCGCGCCTGCTGCATGTGGCAACGCATCAGCTGAATAAAGAGAATTTCGGTCAAACGGTCGATCAAAACTTGTGAGCCAGGTCTGGGCCGGCGCGATTCGCCAGCGAGGGCTTCGATAAAAGGGTGGAGCCATTTCTCCTGGTGCTCGTCGCCGCGAATATGAATAAAGCAGGGCAATTCCTTTAAAAAGGGATGATCGATGGCGGTATCGTAGGTAAAGGAACCGCATAGCAAGGTGACACTGAATTCACCCTCGGCGAAGGGATTGGCACCCGCCTGCACCTGCGTGACCACATCGACGCCCGGCAGGCGCCGGCGGCCGTCCCGGTCGCCAATTTGGTGGCTGCCGCCGGTGGGAAAGGCGACGACGTCACCCGCTACAAGGTGCAGCGGAGCATCGTCGCCCGCCAGGGTGAGCCAGGATTCCCCCTCGATCACCGCATGGAAGACGCCCGTGGCGCCATGGTCAATAGCCATGCCCCAGGGCGCGGCAAATTCGCTACAAAAATACGTGTGAGCGCTCAAGCGCAGAGTTTGCAGCACGTCGGCCAATACGTCCATCGCCATCCTCCGTCAAAATGACAAAAAACCCGGCCATTACATCATATTTTGTCTGGCCTTATTCTGGATAATAGACGCTCTCAATTGTATTAACCGCCAATTATTCGGAGGCTGACATGCCTGATTACCAGAACATCCGCGATCTCTCGCTTTATCACTTTGAGGCCTGCCCCTACTGCGTCGTGACCCGCGAGGCCATCACCGCGTTGGGGCTCGACCTCGAGCTGCGGGATATCCGCCGCCACCCCGAATACCGTCGCGAGTTGATCGCAGGCGGCGGCAAAGCCCAGGTGCCGAGCCTGCGCATCGGCACAGCGGCGGGCGAAAGTCACTGGCTGTACGAGTCGCAGGACATTATCCACTACCTACGCGGATACCAAAAGCGACTCAACGAGGTCGCCTAACCCACAGTTAACCGGAGAATCAGCGATGAAAAGACGCCACGTAGACGTCGCCATTATCGGCGCGGGCACCGCGGGAATGGGTGCCTACCGCGCCGCCAAAAAACACACCGACAGCGCCCTGCTGATCGAGGGTGGCGCTTACGGCACCACCTGCGCGCGGGTGGGTTGTATGCCGAGCAAGTTGCTGATCGCCGCGGCGGAAGCGGCCCATCACGCGCGACACGCCGGACTTTTTGGCGTCGGCGTAGAGGCAGTGCGGGTGGATCGCCAAGCGGTCTTGGAACGCGTACGTCGGGAGCGGGATCGCTTCGTCGGCTTTGTGCAAGAGGCGGTGGAGGGCTATGCCGTCGACGACAAAATTCGCGGCCACGCCAGGTTTGTCAACGCCAACACGCTGCTTATCGACGATCACACCGAAGTTGTGGCGCAACGCATCGTGATCGCCACCGGCTCGCGCCCCGTTTATCCCGCCATCCTGGCACAGGCGGAGGATCGCCTGCTGACCACCGACGACATCTTTGAACTCGACGCATTACCAGAGTCCGTCGCGGTCTTTGGGCCGGGCGTCATCGGTCTGGAGCTCGGCCAGGCCCTCGGTCGCCTAGGGGTGCGGGTACACGTCTTTGGTCGCGGTGGCGGCCTGGCCACACTACAAGATCCAGAAATTCGCGCCTACGCCGAGCGCGTTCTGCGAGCGGAGTTCTACCTGGATACTGACGCGCAAGTCGGCGCGGTGCGACGCACCGAGGCCGGGGTTGCGATTACTTTCCACGATCACGAGGGCGTGGAACAAACCGAGGTCTTCGACTACCTGCTGGCGGCAACGGGGCGCACGCCCAATGTCAACGGGCTGGATTTGGGCAATGCCGATATCATCCTGGATGAGCGCGGTGTGCCGGAATTTGATCGCTATACTCTGCAAACCAGCAACCCGGCCATTTTTATCGCCGGCGACGTCAACAGCGAGCTAACCCTGCTGCACGAGGCGGCGGATGAGGGTCGCATCGCCGGCGATAACGCGGGCCGCTTTCCCGATGTGCGCGCGGGTAAACGGCGCGCTCCCCTGGGCATCGTATTCACCGAGCCGCAAATCGCCAACATCGGCCTGAATTATCCGCAGCTCGAGCAGCGCTGCGCCGGCTGCTATGCGGCGGGTAAGGTGGCCTTCGACGATCAGGGGCGAAGTCGCGTGATGGGCAAAAATCAAGGCTTGCTAAAAGTCTATGCCGAGCACGGCACTGGTCTGCTGCTAGGCGCCGAGATGTTCGGCCCGGCGGCTGAGCACATCGGGCATTTACTCGCCTGGGCGCTACAGCAACGCATGACCGTGGGCGAGATGCTGGAGATGCCGTTCTATCATCCGGTCATCGAAGAAGGCCTGCGCACCGCTCTGCGCGACGTCAACGCCCAACTGCATCTCGGCCCCGCCATGGTAGCGCGTTGCCTGGATTGCGGCCCCGGCGCATAAAGCGCTCCCGACACAGTCCTGCCCCCGGGGTCAGGATTGTGCTCTTTCCGGTTTCACTCTAATCTGGAGATCTTTGGCTAAAGACTGTTCTGAAGGACAATAGTATGTTTTCCCGCGACCACCTCAGCTACGCCCCCATCCCCCTACCCGATCGCGCGACGATGAATGACAAGGAAATGGCGGCCGCGGCGCAGGCCTATCACGCGCACATGAAACGCCGCCACACGGTCAGAGATTTTTCCGACCGGCCAGTCCCGAAAAGTATCATCGAGACCTGTATTCGCACGGCAGGGACGGCACCCAGTGGCGCCAACCACCAACCGTGGCACTTTGTCGCCATCAAAGACAAGGCCTGCAAGCACCGGATTCGTCTGGCGGCAGAGGAGGAGGAGCGGCGCTTTTACCAGGATCGGGCGAGCGACGAGTGGCTCAAGGCCCTGGAGCCCATGGGCACCAATGATCACAAACCCCACCTCGACATCGCGTCGTGGCTGATTGTGGTGTTCGCCCAGCGGTGGGGACACTTCGACGATGGCACAAAGTTTAAGAATTATTACGTGCCGGAAAGTGTCGGCATCGCCACGGGTTTTTTACTGTCCGCACTGCACCACGCCGGTTTGGTGTGTTTGACCCACACCCCCAACCCCATGCGGTTCTTAAATGCGATGCTGCAACGACCGCAGGCGGAGAAAGCGGTTATGATCATCGCCACCGGCCACCCGGCGGCGGATGCCAAAGTTCCCAAGGTGGCGAAAGTAAAAAAGCCCCTGGCCGAGATATTGACACTCGTGGAATGAGCCCCCACCGGCATTATTGACCGGGGGCAAAGGATTATTTTTCCGTTGCGGAACCCCCTCGATGGTTCGTTCCTGTTAGCAAGCCCGCACTCCTTGATTACACGACTGACTCAAGCGCCACTCCAGCGCCCAAGCCCTGTTTTTGACGAGTATTCGAATCTTTGGGGCGTCGATAACCATCCAAATTCTACACAGACGAGTGACACCTATGACTACCTTAACTGAGCATTACCCAAAAACCGTGCTCGCCGTCGCGGTGGCAACACTTATCGCAAGTCCCTCCTGGGCCCAGGGCAACGCCGACAGAAACCTGGAAGAAGTCATCGTCACAGCCACCAAGCGCGAATCCACTCTGCAGGATCTGCCGTTTTCAATTAACGCCCAATCGCAGCGCGACATCGAACGCATCGGCGCCACCACGCTGGAAGATGTGTCGCGCAGCGTCGCCGGCCTGAGTATTCAAAATCTTGGGCCGGGGCAAAGCCAGGTGGCGATTCGCGGGGTATCCGCCGGCCAAATCGTGCGCGACCAGCCCGGGGTTAAGGAACAAGTGGGGGTCTATCTGGACGAGAGCGTAATTTCACTTTCCCTGTTTACCCCGGATTTGGACCTGTTTGATGTAAACCGGGTGGAAACCCTGCGCGGCCCACAGGGAACGCTGTTTGGCTCCGGGTCGATCGGCGGCACCATTCGCTACATCACCAACCAGCCCAACCTGCAGGAGAACCAGGCCACCATCGAATTCAACGTCAATAGCGTCAGCGACGGGGACAATGGCGGCCACATGAAAAGCATGGTGAATATTCCCCTGGTGGAGGATGTCGCCGCCCTTAGGCTGGTGACATACAACACGCAATACGCGGGATTTATCGACGCCCTGTTCGAAAATGGTCCAAGCAAAGAAGATGTCAACAGCGGCAGTCGCAGCGGCGGCCGGATCGCCCTGACCTGGACGCCGAGCGAGAGCCTTACGATCACGCCGCGGGTCATTTTTCAGGAGATTGAGGCCGACGGTTTTAACCGCCAGGAAGTCTTTAACGTGTATGCCAACCCCTTCACCACCACCCGGCCGGCGATCCAATTGGACGAGCGCGAGCAATATTTATTGCTCGACGAAGCCTTTGAAGACGAGATATTGATTGTCGACAATACCATTAATATCAGCCTGGCCGACGCGTTCGACATCGACGTTATCACCAGCTACACCGACCGCGAGATTCTGGTCAGTCGCGATACCAGCGCGCTGGCCGCCAGCGTTTCGATAGATTTTCAGACGCTGTTCAGTTTGTCCGAAGAGGCCGCGCTGCTGCAATCGAATCTGCGCGATACCACCGAGGTGGAACAAATCACCAATGAGCTGCGCGTCAGCTCCAATGCCGAAGGCGCCTTCCAGTGGCTGGTCGGCTTGTTTCATTCGGACACGGAACGACGCTACGCCCAGCGGCTGCCGACCCCCGGCTACGATGACTTCATCGATGCCGCGCCGGGCCTCGGTCCCGGCACCTCGGCAGCGGTGGCGAACGGCTTTCCGGCGGATTCCCCCTTTAATTCCGACATTCCCTACGATCTCGAGCAGCTGGCGATTTTTGGTGAAATCAATTACGACATCGGCGAGCGCATCCACCTTACCCTCGGCGGCCGTTACTACGACTACGAGGAAGAGCGCTCGTATACCACCGGCGGTATTTTTTCCAACACCGATAATCAAACCGACGACACCTCATCCGACGGTTTCATGCCGCGCGTGATGGCGAGTTTCGACCTCAGCAATGCCATCACCGTCAACGCTCAAGCCTCACAGGGCTTTCGCCTCGGCGGGGTCAACGACCCCTTGAACGAAAGCTTGTGTAACGCCGAGGATCTGGCGATCTTCGGCGGCTTTCAATCCTACGACGACGAAACTCTTTGGAACTACGAGGTCGGCCTAAAATCCCGGTTTGGTTGGCTGTCGTTCGACAGCGCGGTGTTTTATGCCGATATCGAGGATTTGCAAGTCACTCTGGATGCCGGCTCCTGCTCCTCACGTATCTCCTTTAACGTGCCGGAAGCGCACACCGCCGGCTTGGAATTTGAGTTGACGGCCCAGCCAACTGACTATTTCTATATCTCCTTCGACGGCAGCGTGCTGGAGGCCGAGTTCGATTCCACCGTGCGCGACGGCACCGGCGCGGTGATCGGCGGCTTAGAGGAAGGCAACCGCCTGGCCTCGGTGCCGGAACTGCAGCTCGCCGTCGCGGGCACCTTGAGCTTCGCCACCGAGGCGATGGGCGCCAACGAGTGGTACCTGTCGGGCTCGGTGCAACACGTCGGCGACCGCATCACCCAACCCAGCGATCAGGTTGCAGGCGCCGGCACCTTCACCTCGGGCCTGGCTTTCGGCGGCGCCGACGGAGATGAAGTCACCGAGCTGGAGCTGGAGCTGGACGCCTACGAGACGCTGAATGTCAGAACCGGCCTGGTCTATGACGCCTGGGAGGCGATTCTTTACGTCAACAACCTCACCGACGAAAACGCCAATCTGTCCTTCGACCGCGAGCGCGGCGGCCGCGCGCGGCTGGCCTTCAGAACCAATCAGCCACGCACTTTGGGCATCACTTTACGTGCCAGGTTTTAATCGCCGGCACCAAGCTCATCACGCTGCTGGTGGGGTTCCCCGCTAATTGGTCGGCACCTGCTGCCAGGCGTCGTCGCGATCAAAACGTAGCGATGTCACGTCACCCCCACGTTCGACATTGACAATATTGCGTTGCTGCGGCCAGATCTCAAATAGAAAGCGCGCTCGCACGGCGGCGAGCGCGTCATTCTTTTGCATCGGTAATTCCTGGTAAACCCAGAAAAATTTGCCTTCGATTTCGTGACCGACGTAGTGCAGGCGCGCCACTTCGCCACTGTCCAGTCGCACGGCAAAGTGGTTTTCTACGTACCCACCAAAACGCCGCCGGGTCGCGGCATCGGCAATCAGATCGACATTTTTGCCACTAATTTTTATCACCGCAAGCTCGGCGTCGTGAATATAGAAGCGATGGGCGATCTCCATGTTGCCGCTGCGCGGGTTAAACGCCACGGTCGTCAGCCCTTCTTTTTGCTGGTGAGCCTGCAGCGGAGCACAGAGCATCACGCTCAGGTAGCCCAGCGCTACCAATACAACGCGCATTATTTCTTCCTGTGTTTTTTCTCGGGCGCCTCAGCGGGCGTTTTACTATCCTGCATAATATCGCGATACACTTTTTCTTCTCGTTCCTCCTTGAAGGCCTCGATGCGCGAGGGAATGATGCGCCGCGGATAGTAATTGTTTTCAATATCCACATCCGCCGTCTCCCACTTGGGATCGATCAGCAGGGATTCGATGTGTTTATCGGTCACCAGCAGCTTGCTGACCGCGTGCGGAGAGCGCCGCCAGATTTCGGCGGGAATATAAAGTTCTTCCGTTTTGCCACCGCGGTAGGTGATTTGCAACAAGATCGGCATCACCAGGCCACCGCGGTTGGAAAAGTCGACGACATAGTAATGTTTATCCTCGCGCACCGCCCGTTCCAGAGCCTGGCGTTCCTTGTCCTTGAGGTCGGCGAGGGTTTGCTGGTACTCGTTGCGCTCCTTATTGGTGACCGTAAAGCGATCATTTTTGTCGTAAAAGTCGCGGATGTCTTTGTTTTTCTCGATCCACAGCTTGCGCCCCTCGGCGCGGTTGCGCTCGACAAACAGCGACGTCGGTTTGAGTTCCTCCTCCTGCCGGTCGCGGGCAAAATCGATGTCGGGATTCAGGGTGTCGAGCTGCAGCTGATAGACCTTGTCGATGGCGATATCCACGTGATCGGTGGTGTAAAACCAGCCGTGCCAGAACCAGTCCAGGTCCACCCCGGACGCCTCTTCCATGGTGCGAAAAAAATCCGCCGGCGTGGGGCGCTTGAATTTCCAGCGGCGGGCGTATTCCTTAAAGGCAAAATCGAACAGCTCGCGGCCCAAGATCACTTCGCGCAGGATATTCAGGGCGACGGCGGGTTTGGCATAGGCGTTGGGCCCCAGTTTTAACACGCTGTCGGACTGGGTCATAATGGGCACCTGGATGTCCGACTTCATATAGTCCACGATGTCCCGCGGCTCCACACCCCAGGGAATTTCGGGATCCCACTCGCGGCCGGCGACGCCGTCGAGGAAGCTGTTTAGGCCCTCGTCCATCCAGGTCCACTGGCGCTCATCGGAATTGACCGTCATGGGAAAATAGATATGTCCGATCTCGTGAATCACCACGCCGATCAGAAAGCGTTTTTCCGCCTGCGAATAGGTGCGCGTGCCGTCTTCCTGCCAGGTGGTGCGCGGGCCGTTGAAGGTGATCATCGGGTACTCCATGCCGCCCACCGGACCGTTGACGCTCTGCGCCACCGGGTAGGGGTAGGCAAAGGAAAAGCGCGAATACACTTCCATGGTGTGCACCACCGCCTCGGTAGAATATTTTTGCCACAGCGCGCCGCCCTCCTTGGGGTAAAAGGACATGGCCATCACGAAAGGCATGTCCTCTGCGCCCTGCCGATAGCCCTTGGCGTCCCACATAAACTTGCGCGACGAGGCCCAGGCGAAATCGCGCACATTTTCCGCCTTGAAGCGCCAGGTTTTCAGCTGTCGGGTCCCGGCCCTCTCATTTTCCAGCGCCTCGGCCTCGGTGACGATGAACACCGGGCGCCTGGCGGTTTTGGCTTGCTCGAGACGGGCGCGCTGCGTCGGGCTCAGCACCTCGCCGGAATTTTGCAACACGCCGGTGGACGAGACGATGTGGTCGGCCGGCACGGTGATATTAACCTCGTAGTTGCCGAACTCCAGGGTGAATTCACCGCGCCCCAAAAACTCTTTGTTATGCCAGGCTTCGTAATCACTGTAGGCCTGCAGCCGGGGAAACCACTGCGCCAACAGAAATATATCGTTGCCTCCCTTGCGCGCGTCGTCGGGAAAGTGCTCGTAGCCCGCCCGAGCGGCGACCGCATTTTCCTCGATCATGTTGTAACCGTAGCGCATTATAAAGCGGGTTTTTTCACCCCCATCGAGCGGGGTGGGCAGATCGATACGCATCTGGGTGCCGACCACGGTGTAGGGCAGCGCCGCACCGTCGGCATCGGTGACAGTGAGAATTTTGTAGCCCGGTTGGTTATCGTCGAGCCACTGCAGACGCCGCAGTTCCCCCAGGCTGATGCCGGCCCGCGCTTCCTCACTTTCCTTGCGGGTGGCGGGACCGCGCCGGCCGATGCCGCCGAATTCGACACTCCGCTCCGCCAGTGAGTCAGGTTTGAAGCGATTTTGGTCCAGCTGCAGCCACAGATATCGCAATGCGTAGGGCGAGTTGTTGTGGTAGGTCACCTGCTGCTCGGCGCTGATCGCGCGCTTGGCCTCATTGAGTTGGACATTGATGACATAGTCCACCTGCTGCTGCCAGTAGTCGGAGCCCGGCTCACCGGCGGCATTGCGATACCGGTTAGGGGTGGGCAGGTATTCTTCCAGCTGGCGAAACTTGTCGACAAATTCGCCCTTGGTCTGTTGCACCGGACTCGCCCACGCCGAAAATCCGGCAACGAGCGAAATCAATACAATTCTCACTTCGCGTGGGCGGCATCGCAAATTATACATACGTTTACTTTTACTATCGTTGAAATATGCTTCCGCACTAATTTATGCAACTACATCAAAACTCGCGAGCAAGAACGGCCATTTAACTTGCAGCCACCTCAAAACTGGTTTCGCAATAAACACTCCCAAGATCGATAGCCCAAATGTGAATATAGCGTTCTACCGCGAACTACTCATCGACAATTGTCTCAAAGCCCCCGTAAATGAGGCGCTTACCGTCAAAGGGCATGGGGTTCTTTTCAGGATCAAAGCGAGCATCGTCCATCATTTTTGTCCAGGCTACTTCACGAGTTTCCTTTGAAGGCCAGGTAATCCAAGAAAAACAAACCACTTCATCCTCTTGACACTTAACGGCCATTGGAAAACAAGTGACTTCGCCATCAGGTATGCTATCGCCCCAATTTTCTACTACTTTGGATGCACCGTATTCCTTGAAAACCGGCACAAGGGTTTTAGCATAGGCGATGTATTCATCTTTCTTACTTTTGGGTACGGCGAGTACGAATCCATCGATATAAGACATAGAAACTACCTCGTTTTTTGTTTTCAACAGCCTGCCACTAACCCGGCATGCATTTATGCCGGGTTAATAGTGCCTTCAGAGTGGACATCAACGCCGTCGCGTAGGCACTACCTATGTTAAGCGCAGTTGTAATGGTTCTTATATTTCTTGAGGCAAGTCAGATTGATTTCACCTCTGGTTGAATGAGATTAAGAACAGTGCGCATGTCTCGTCCAGAGAAAAGAAACTTGATTACAATAGAGGCGGATGCTTCAAGTAATCTGGAATACTTCAGCTCACCGACATCAACCGGATCACAGCCAAGACATTCAATAAGTTGAGCAACCTTTGATTTGGCATCAGATTCGTCACCACAATACAGCACAACCAGTTTACGCCCATCGAATTCTGGCGGGTCCATTTCCCAAACGGAGGCCTGGCACATGTTGAAGGCTTTTACGATTTGTGCTTCCGGAATCAGCGCAGCAATGTGCTCGGCCAAAGAACCCTCCTTAAAAAGGGTCGGAAGGTAATGCTCTCCCGTATTTTTGTGGGGCCCACCGGGCACGCTGACCGAATTGTTTATATCAATTACGATCTTGCCAGAAAATGCCTCGGCACCGCCGCCGCCTTGGATGGCGTCTTCAACAGCGTCAGCTGGTGTCGCTAAGACAATTACATCGCCGAATTGAACAGCATCAGATATCGAGCCGCTCCCCGTTGCACCTATTTTGTTGGCTAACTGCGCTGCGGATTCATCATTTCTTCCGCCAATAAAGAGTTCGTGCGTCGTAGCCCAGCGCTTTGAAAGTGCCTGAGCCATGTTACCGTAACCAATAAATCCAATCTTCATCTTGTCTCCCCGACTAGTTTACGCCTAATAGTATATCGGGCTGGTACGTATTAACATACACATTACGCAAGCCGCCTAGGATAATGGCAAAAAACCTCATCAAAAACAATAAGTTAATCACGATTGGCGGTCTGCTAATCAATGACTCCTTTGCGCGCAACAAAGCATTGTGTTTAACGAGACCTTATTGAGGAGTCTCTTATGCACGTTCGGTCGAGCAAGGTATTGGGTCAGCAATATCAGACTAGGACCTTCCAAAGGACGCCCGCCAAAGCAAAGTTCGCCGAGATCGCGCAAAGCCCAAGCAGCAGTGGCCGAAACCGTTGTTGGTTGACCCACCCTTGCAGGCGTCTGCCGAGCGCAAAGCCGAGCAAGGCGGAAGGCACAAAGCTCAGGCAAACCAACAGCATCTGTCGGCTCAGCAAGCCGGCGATGGCGTAGCTCAGCAAGCTTAGAATACAACTGTAAGTAAAGTAAAAACTCAGGTTGGCGCGCACCCGTCGCGGCTCGCCAAACTGCATCACCAGCGCCATGGGCGGGCCGCCGATGGCGGTCGTGGTGCCCATAAAGCCGCTGATAAATCCCGCCCACGCCAGGCGGCGCGGCGTCGCCGCAAAATGCACGGCAAACAGACTCACCCCCACGGCGATAAAAACCGCCAGCGCCACCACTAACTGCAGCCACAGCGTGTTGATGGCCAATAATAGCCACGCCCCCACCGCAGTGCCCGGAATTCGGCTGATGAGGGCAGGCAGGATATTTTTATAGGCAAGGTGCTTGCGCAGGTAGCAGGTATTGACCGCACTCAATACCAATGCGGTGGAGGCCGGCGCATAAGGCACCCACTCCGGCCTGACGAGCAGCATCACGGGCGCCGCGAGCACCGCCATGCCAAAACCAAGCGCCGTCTGCACGGCGCAACCGAGGCATAAAATCAGCGCAGAGAGGAGCCAGGGAAGACTTACAAAAAATTCAGCCACGCGCTTATCGGCCAGTTCACCGGCGCACGCGCAGATAACCACGGTATTTGCGGCGAAACTGCTGCAGACCGCGGCGGCGAAAATCCTCGCCATCCCAGTCTTGCCGTGACAAGAGACTACGGTAGCGCGCGCGCCAAAGGTAACATTCAACCGTACTGGCGGAACCGAAGGTAGTCGCCGCCTGCACGCTCACGCGTTTATACTGCGCGCCTTCGAAGTGGTCGAGCCTTTGCAAGTCGGCACAGTTCACGGCAAAGTAAAGCCGCCCCCGTACCTTGTCTTCCTCGCGGTCGGATTTTACCAGCGCCGGGTAGCTTTCCGCCCTGACCTTTTTGCGCACAAAGCCGCGCAACTCCAACGGCTCGCTGTGATACCGCCCCCGCACAACGCACTGCCAGATCTCATCAAACATCAGCGACCCGTAGGTGAAAACATGCTTCATTATTGTGGGCACCTCGCGCTCACCGTTCGGATTTTACTAACATTCAACCGTCGATCGTCCACGCACACAATGCCGAGCACAGGTACACTAAGGGATCGTCAATCGCTGGAGAGACACGCTCGACAGCGACCCTTACCGCGTCGATATCGCCAACAAAAGCATCACCCAGTTGCCCCGGCGCAACGGCCCGGAAACCCAGCGGACCATCTTACCGGACGCCAATACTCTGGCCTATTTAAGTTTCGAGGGCCAGTAAAATTTCGACCTTTTCTGAAAATTCATAGCGATTCCGTGACCGCCTACGGACCTCATTTTAGCGCGCAAATCCAGCTATTTGCCGCCGCCGGCGACGTCGTGCTGCACACCAACCCGCGCATTTATCGAGCCCGCCACTAAAAATTCAGGCCAACCACTGCACACCCATCATCAGCGTGTTCGCGTTGTTCACCCGACAGACATTTATACCGGGGGATGGCCCCGCTTTATTCATTGATATGCATCAATGTACAACGACGACAATGAGCGCACGATTTTAGGTATTCGCCCTAGTACTCCTTCAACATAATATTGCCGGGTTCAGCGTTTGCCTGGTGCTCCTCAGCGAGGCGCAGCGCGCAGGGAAGGGTGGTTCCCTTTCCAAGCACTGCAAC
>JAAUXX010036912.1_pt1 | contig 29980 bp, 32 predicted proteins | sample 7278111 | NCBI WGS metagenome assembly JAAUXX01 (sample SAMN14350116, study PRJNA611818) | marine sediment metagenome | isolation source: surface marine sediment (1.8m) | place: French Polynesia: Moorea | collected 2018-08
AAGGAGGAAGGCCGAAACAAAGAACTGACGACAATTACTCATCAACACTCAACCGGACAAGATAATTGACGCGAACCGGACAAAGTAATTGACGTTTAATACGATACGACAATCTCCCACTAAGCATTGGGGAAGCCTTATCAATGGGTTTTGCCACGGACATTGGTTTATGTGTACGCCTTCCTGTTGCCATTCCAGAGCCTTTTTCGCGCTTCATACTCAATGTACTCGTGGACTTCACACTGAGGTCGAATGCGTTATTTCCTTCACTGTAACAAGGCGCGGTCAAAAGGGCTGATGCTATAACGATTGTGCTTGCAAAATTTTTAATATTCATTGTATTTCCTCTTCAAAATATGTTGCTTTCGAGGGTGGGTCGTAGTGGTCCATCTTTCGGTTCATTTTATTTTTAGATTATTTGACGAGTGGCTGATCGTCGATTGGGACATTCAGGTGTCTATTGGGGAGACTATCGAGCTATCAAAGGCAAGCAATAATATCGTCGCTCATCTAAAAGGGCGATAAAAAATACATTATTGGCAAAGCAATAACTAATATAAAAACTAATATCATAATCTCATTTAGTTATTAAAATAGCGCGACATGTGAATTGCGTCACACATCTGTGGCATTTTTGAACCATTTTGAACCTTATGAATGGCAGTTGCGACGCATCAGTACAACTGCTTTGAACACCATTTCATGGGCGGGACAAGCAGAGAATCTATACCTTTAATGTTAATTTGGAGAAATTTATGAAACGTTTAATGTTTATCGCAGCTTTGTCACTTTCAGCTTCCAGCGCCTTTGGTTATTCGATACATGGGAGTTCAGACACGCACTTTGTTCTAATGTGCAATGATGGGACGAAGAATATCAGTTCTATGCCTCCCAACCATAATACCGCAGTAGAGTTCTGCAAAGATCACGGGGGTATTGCGGCTGGTTACCCCAAAAAGATCGTAAACGCCATGAAGAACAAATCCAAGATTGAAGCGGGGTCAATACACAGTTCATCGAATCACAACACTACGCGCAGCAACCGAATAAAGTAGTGATTCTCGACGTTTTCATGGAATGATTCATTTCTCCGGACAGGGATGTTGCGGGCCTTTGATCAAACCCCAGCCAAATTGCTCATCTTTACCCGTGGAGCCCAAGTCAAGCGCGCTGCTTTGGAGAGTGGCGAATCCAGTCTCTGATGTTAACGCCAAAACTGCTGTGACAAAAGGCACCGCAAAAGAAGTGCCCGTATGGTAGTGTCCACCTTGTTTCGCGTTAGCTGCCCACACATCCACACCAGGTGCAGCGAAGTCAATATAGCTCCCACTATTCGCTTGACGATAAAGCCGCTTTGACGCGTCCACGGCGGTGACGGCAATAACCCCTTCTTTTGAGGCCGGATAGACCGGCGGTGCCTCAGGGCCGCTATTGCCTGCTGCTGCGGCTACCCAGATCTTTTTTTCAATTGCCTTGGTCAAGGCTAGATCGAATATGCGATTTCGTGCTCCACCCAGGCTTAGGTTGATGGCAGACAGGTTTTTATCCAAAAGCCAGTTCATCGCATCGATTAAGGCTTTGACCGTGGTTTCCGTCCTTTCGCCTCTTAAATAAAAAACATTCGCCGCGAAAAGTTGAACATTGGGCAATAAGCCCATTTTTCCTGTTAACAAACTCGCAATAGCGGTTCCATGTACAGCCAATGGTTCGCCACCTTTTGCAAAACTCCGTGTTTCAATTGCGCTCGTTAAGAGAAGCGGATGATCCGTATTCACGGTGGTGTCAATCATTCCTATACGAATTGTTCGATTATCAAGGCAGGTTAAACTTTGAGTTGGCGGCCAGTTGACAAGCGGTTTAGCGAAATTCCGGGGGTCACTTAATAATTGATAACGCTGGTTAGTATCTGTTGTAAGTTCCGGAAATTTTGCTTGTATCTTCGCGAGCACCTTGAGTGTGTCTGCTGAATTGGGTATGCGAAACACGCTTAACACAAAGCCGAGTGCATCATAGCGTTGGCGCGATTTAATTCGTAGCTTGTAAAAGCTTAACTGCCTAGCATGCACCTTGGCCATTGCCATATCCTTGCTGACAAGTAAGATTTCGGCCGGAACAAAGTCTTTATTATCCTGCTGGTTTGTGGTTGATTGATTTTTTTTGAGTGGTAGGGAAGTAACGCCTGGTGTGTTAGCATTTTCGTCACTTAATAAACTGCCCTGACTATCCACCATTGAACGGACATTGGCTTTACGTGACGTTTTCTTAGCTTCGTTTGAGCGTTCTGGTTCTGGCGCATTGCCGGATTCTACCTGACGGTTTTGTTCTTGCGCCTCTGTTTCCGCTTGATCTCGCCCAGGGCGTGAATCTAGAATCTCAATACTGCTCGTCGAATCACTTTCCACGCGTTCTTGTATATTTTCTACCAGTTCTTCAGAGCGAAGTTTTTGTTTATGCTCTTTAGATTCTTGCGCAACGGAAAACTCTGCCACCAGAATACAAGCAAGCAATAAAAACAATGAAAAAAAGCGTGAAATCACGACCCGCTTACCTCAATCACGAACTCATTTTCCTGCAGCTTTAATATTACCTCTTTGCTGTTTTTGTTTTTTGGCAGTGCAAGGGTCAAAATCCCCAATGCACTTGGGCCATCTACAATCGTACCATCGACGCTGAGCAGGGCTTCTCGAAGCTGTGATAATGTTATTGATTCGCTGAAAATAACTTTGATTTTTGGCCCCGAACTCACTTCGTTTCCTGCTAATGTTGTGATATCGGCGGATGGAATCTGCACGGCTGTCGGCGCCAGCCAAATTGTCTGCGCAGCGAATAAAACACAGACTGCAATGGCGGCTGTTTTCCAAAGAGGACTCACTTTTTTTCCACCAGGCAGCGTTTTCCTGGCCTGTTCTTTCTGAATATCCCGCTTAAGTCTCGCCAAACCAACCTCGCCTGGCAAAGGTTGATCTTCTTGTATGCCTTTGCGTAAAGCTACTAAAAAATCTGCTTCTTTTTGCAATGATGGGCGTTCAGAATTTTGTGCTTTTAATTCAGAAATTTCTTCTTCGTCCAACTTTCCGTTAACCATTAAAGGTAAATTTTCATTGATATTGTCTTTATCACTCATGACAACCTCATGGCATGGGCCAGTTGTTTTTTCATTAAACTTCTCGCGTGAAAAACGCGAGATTTCACTGTCCCCTCGGGAACACCGGTAATTTCTGCAATTTCGCTGTAAGCTAAATCCTCGAAAAATACCAGATGCAATACCTCGCTATGTTCCGGCGATAATTTCGCAAGACATATGCGCAACAATTTGCCGTCACTGGCGCCGACAGCCGCCAGTTCCGGGTCAGAATCTATGGACTCATCGGCCATAGACTCCTCATACTCCGTAAACTCTCGACGGCCCTTTTTTCTCCATAGATCAACAATTTTGTTGTGCGCAATGCTCAGTAACCAAGTAGTGACTTTTGAGCGCCCCTCAAAGCGTGATGCCGATCGCCAGACTTCCAACATGACATCGTTGAGAATATCGGCTGCAGCAAAATTGTCATTTAGCTTCGACAAGGCATAGCGATACACTCGCGCTTCATGACGCTGATAAAACCTCGTCACGGCTTCCATATTACCTGAACTAATCTCAGCGATAAGCTGATGGTCATCGTAATCTGAGCTTGCGTCCATAGATGTGCCTTTTTTCTACTTTTTCATCTGCACTTTCCGCAACTCGCTGGCGGCAATGATGTCACCTCCGTGACCGATTGCGACGACCCGCCAATAGTAAATTTTACCCGGTTCGAGATAGTTCAACACACCTGTCGTTAAAGGACTATTGATTTGGTCGGCGCGCAGAAGTACGCCCGTTAACGGCGAGCTACTTTGTGCAAACAAGTCAATGGAATCAAGGTCGAAAATTTCCAACTGATAAGCGCGTGAGCCTGAAACCGGCCTCCAGCCAAACTGTGTGCCACTATCGACAAATGAAGATGGTGCCGGTTTGATCACGGATATGGGTGTTGTTGGCGTGGAAAGTGCTCGACTGGTTACCTGGTATCGCAGAGAGATGTTTTGTTGCTGAATTAACGGTTGAATGATCCTCAGCCTCACGTTATAGATGCCTGTTTCATTGGCTGGCAGGGCTGGGCTTTGAAAAACCACCTGACGCCCAGCCACCAAATATTGACGGATATTTTTTAGTGGCCTGAATATCAGGTCGCCCGAGCTGGAGGGAGGACTGGCCACCTCCCATATGGCATCAATCAGACCGGCACCATCATAGTCGATGGTTGCCTCAGCATATATCGCGGCGTCTTTGCTGATTGACTCGATGGTGTTCCCGGTATTAAAGCGCTGTGCAATTCGCGTTATGCGTACGGCTGTCGGCCCCGGCTCAGTGCCTTCGGGAATGGATTGGCGAATATTAAAGGCTGGAGGCAAAAGTACAATCGCTTGTGTCGCAGCCATGGTGACGCCTTCCAGCAGGAATCGGCGTTCAAACTGGATTTGTTGTACGCCCAGTGCTGCGGCTCGCTGGGTTATGGCTCCTGAAATAAATAGAGATTCACTCACACTGAAATTTACCGGCCCCCCAATCGCCGATGCCATGATCCTTTGCTGAAGCACGGTGCTTGTTGTGCCCAGGACGCTTCCCCCCGCTAAAAATCGCCCTCCGCTGGAGGTCACCAATGTGTTACGTTCGACGACTGCCACGCCCCGCCATGTCATAGTGACTGTGGCATCAATTCCCGGAGCTACCGCTCTGGACACAGAACATGTATTCGTAGCACTACAGAGTTCGGTGATTTGCGCTGAACTGACCATCGACCCTAAAAACAGCATAACCGCTAAAAGAGAATAACCCAAGGTGTTCATTTTGCAGCTCCTGGAAGCGCCACCGGCAGGCTGGTGCTCAATTTAATAAATATTTGATAGCCGCTATCATCTTCAAGGGGATTGAGCTCATTCGAGTACTGATCTTGCGTTACTACTAGTGCAAGGTCTAAGCCCGCACGATTGGCTGTTGCTTCTTTAATTCGCCACTGAATGTTTGCATTGGTAAAGATTGATGATTCCTTTGTTGCAGTAAACGGATCATCCGTAGCGTCAGTATCATTTATTGCGACGCTCACACCGGCAAACAGGCGTTGAGGAATAAACTCCGTGCGAGCATCCAATGAAAAAAGGTGGCGCCGAGTGGTGATGTCTTCCACCCGATAAAGGGTTTCTTGATTCTGCCACCCGGCACCAATTGTAAACTTGCTGAGTTGCATATTGGCATTTAGCACAATGGCTCGCGTTCGGGTGTCAGGCTGCCATTTACTAAAATCACGTAAGTCGTCATGATTGTAGCCGATGGACCATTGCCAAGTTGTGTGTGTAAATGATGCATTTGTGGCCAGACTTCTGGTAGATAGATTGTTGGAAATATAACCGTCCGGTGTGTATTCGTCTTCCATATCGGTGTGTATTATTGTCCAGCTATAATGGGGCTGGCCGAAAAGCATTTTAACAATGGGAATGGTTGATGGCGAAGTTTGGTTATAACCTCCGCGGACCATCGCTTGTGTTGTTTCCGTTATGGCATAGTCCGGGTTGTTTTCGAGATTGTTTTTTTCAGTCGCCAGTGACGCACTCCAGTTCCAGTTGCCAATCGCAAACTCGGTAAAGAATCGCTCCAATTTTTTGTCTGCTGGTAGATTATTATTGCTCAGACTTTTATAGAATGTGCCCACTTGTTTAATTTCAATGCCGGCGCCCCATGCGAGAGGTATCAGCCGGTCTGGGTTTGTCAGGGGCTGGTAATGAATCAATGTCGACCACGCATCATCACTTTCCGGTTCGAAACCAAAGTCACGCCCGTCAAAATCGTAGACACTTTTCGCTTTTTCCAGTCTAAGGCGCAACTGCCTCTTGAATAGTTGGCTGTCCATACTGATATTCCACCCCTCACCATCATTGACGGCGTTTTCATTTAATGGAGTAAAATCAACGGTAGCAAAATCCGCCTGTCTTTTTGCACCAGTCAGATAGCTGGTGGAGAATAGCACAATGGTTTCTTCATTGTTTAGTGGTTGGAAATACCATTTCGCACCCGACACACGGTTATCAGAATCGCTGACACCTAAGCCACCGTCCAATCCAATGCGCTGATTAGCACTGGCGCTATAGACGGATAAGACGGAGTTTACAGAATCAGCAGCCACAGACGCTGTAATTCCTCTTCTCTGATATCCGTCACTTAAAAAGTTAACATTATCAAACTGCTGGTCGCCTAGGGTTAAGGAAGATTTGCCGATTGTGGTGGTGATTGAAAAATTTGGAATGTCTGCATGTCGTCCGGTAAGTGATTGCGGAGTATCGTCAATATAGGAAAAATTTGCAGCGCCCTCTAATTGCCATTGGTCGTGCACAACAGAGGTTTTTATCTGGCCAGCTCCGTGAGAAATGGTATCGGGCCCTAAATTTCGATTGTGCTGCGCGACACGTTGGTTTGCGTTTATTTCAAAGTGACCGCCGAGTTGTGAACGCTGAAAACCTGAAGATTGACGCACTTGAAACAGCCACAAACCCAATTCGGCAACACTGCCATCAGCACCGTAATGCATCAAGCGCAATTCATGCTGGCCAGGCTCCAGGCGTTTGACGGGAACGAATTTTACGCTTTGCGTCCCTCGTTGGGACATGGCAGTGATATCGATACCATCGAGTTCAACGCTGAGCGAACGAGCAATTTCGTCTGGGATATTTCCCTCCAGCACAATGTGCAGTACTTCGTTGGGCGTGTAGTAGCCTTGTGTGTAGGATGGCTTAAGTGACGCAGATATTCGGTCGATTTCAGCGGCCGTTACGTTGTGCAACCCGGAAAACAAAAGAACTGCGATTATCATTGTGATTCTCATAGACATCAAACCGGTGCCCAAGCTCGCCTCTTGTTAAGTGTATAGTAGATATGTCGTAAGCAAAGCAGATTCGGTTCAATTATTTTCAAACCTCCAAGGAATTGCGAGTTTAAGGGGGCCAGCTCTTCATAGCTTTGGGCAACCCATTGCCAGATAGAGATAGCAAGAGAATTTCTTTTTTCCGCTCGGATTATACCGCCTGCATGCACCTTTACTGCCAAGAGTCGTTCAAAAGGCTGTCAAGGAGGCGCAGCTCTCTGGACTATGTTTTAGCCCCGACCTATTAACCCGGCAGCCAAATATATCTTCCTGATAGCTTTGGCTTTCACCCCTTAAAATACTGCACATTTGTGCGAAACTGCTTGATGTTAAGGTGGTCCGGCATCCGGGTTCGCACGGCGCTATCGAGCCGTGACAGAGCATCCATGCTCCGCCATTAACCCGGCATAAATGCATGCCGGGTTAATAACTTGGCACACCAAACAACTTCACCAAACCGCGGAAAAAGCCCGCAAAAACTCTTGCCTTGAACAACAAGGCATCCTCGCCTATAGTTCTGAGCTGAGTGAACCTGGGCCAGATTAAGCTTTTTACCGGGTCCGCTCCCCCTAACATAACCATTGAACGAATTCTCACTATGTGTACTAGCCAATCTTGTTGGTATGCTCTGATTACCAAACCACGCGACGAAATCCGCGCGCTGGAGCATTTGCAGGCCCAAGGGTTCCACTGCTTTTTACCACAAATCCAAAGGGAAAAATTATCTCGCGGACGGGTGTCGTGCGCAATAGAGCCTCTGTTTCCGCGTTACATGTTTATCCGTCTCGACGATGCCAAAGATAATTTCTATAGCGTGCGCAGCACGCGCGGAGTGAGTGATTTCGTGCGCTTTGGCGCACTGCCTGCGAAGGTAGCGTCGGCGCTGATCGACGAAATCCGCAATCGGTGCCAGCTGCAAACTGCGCCTGATGCAAGCCTGCCGCAAGAAAATGATGCCGTAGAACTGCTCGAAGGTCCGTTTAGGGGCTTACAAGCCATTTTCCAATGTCGAGACGGCGAACAGCGTTCGATCTTGCTGCTAAAACTGATGCAAAAACACGTCAAGTTCAGCGCCGCCAATCGTGAGTTTCGCAAGCTTCCCACTACATAAGCGGTGAAAATTGACTGAAGCAGCCAAAACGCAAGCCTAACCACGGCACAGTCCGGCACACGCCGGCTACTTTCTAATCGCAGGCTTTCGTTCACATGGCACTTGTTTCCACCTTCACCACCGCTTCTTCCAGCCCGCCCCACACGGAGACCAATTTTTAGCGCAATCTTAGGGCCCTCAGCGTCGCTTCTGCTCTTGCCAAGGGCACACGAACAGCGCCTCCCGATGGGCGCCAGGGGAGCGTTCTATATAGGCAATCTATTTAATACAGTACGCCGTTAACCCAGTATTCAAATATATTTTTCTGATGGTTTTGCATGTCACCCTTCGAAAATCAGCGGCTTTGTGCGAAAACCCTTGATTTTTAAAGTGATCCGGCATCCCGGTGGTCCGGCATCCCGGTTCGCGCGTGTCTTACCGCGCATGATCTCTCATCCATGTAAAGCTAATAACCCGGCATAAATGCATGCCGGGTTATTAGGGCCTGTTAACACTTTCGGTATATATTTATAGAAGGAAAAATCTGATAAGCTTATTAGCAAGCTTAAAGACAAAGTGAATTTTTTTCATGCGAGAACTCAGCGGCATATTGCCGACGTTTGATTTCGGTGACAGTATTGAGCCACCACCAGGGCGGGCCGACAGCACAGCCAAAATTACCTCCGGCACGGGCCAAAGCGAATTTCAAACCTTTCTCAGCAGCGGCAGGCAATCACTATCCATTGCCGACCATACCCAAGCAGACATTACTTCGCCACCGCCATCAGGTAGCCAGCTGGCAAACCTAATTCGAGCCGACCGGGAAAGTATCGCGATGATGATGCTGGCAAAATTGCTCCCTTCGGTGGATAGTGAATTCGACCCCGATGCCGATGTGCCATCAATATCCTTCTCGGCCCACGCGGTGGGGCTTAAAAAAGCCTTTGCAGCGCATTACCAGCTCGCTCAGGTCATTGACAACGGATTAAATGACGACGGTCTTTCCGACAAAAGCTGATGCAGAGCATTTGGAGGACACTATTAACCCGGCATAAATGCATGCCGGGCTAATAAGACAATAAATTCAGTAGACCATAACAGGGAAAATATACCGCTGGACAGTCCGTAGCAATCTGCTACAATTTGGCGCATGAGCCTTTGCTTGGAGCCAATTCTATTATGCCAAAAGCCGCCTCCCCCATCCGGCTACAGTCGGATCTTATGAACGCCGCCAGCACTACAGGCGACCTAGCCAACCGCAGCGCCGCGCAGCAAATTGAGTATTGGGCCAGTATCGGCCGCCGCGTCGAAAATGCTCTCAGCCCGGACACGCTGTTGGCTGTCAGCACGGGCTTGGCCCGCCTCGTGGTCGAACCCGTCGATGGGGGCCAACTGGACCCCGACGAGGTGTTTGATTCACTCGAACGCGAGCGCACCTCCGGGGCGCTTGCAGGGGCCGTCACGCCGAGTTCACTGCGCTATCAGGCCTCGCGAGAATTCCCCGGCCGGCTTGAGCAAATAGATAAGCACGGCAATATCACTGTTGGCCAATTTGAGCATGGGGTGTTCAGGGCGACAAAATCGCCGTGAGTTTGCGCAAGCAACTCTGGGTCCTCGCCGGCGGCAACGGCGCCGGCAAGAGCACGTTTTATCGCACGCAGCTGCAAAAAAGAGGATTACCACTGGTCAATGCAGATGTTATCGCCAGGGAACTCTATCCCCAAGCCCCTGAGGAGCAAAGCTATAGCGCCTCACGGGTCGCTGCGGACATACGCCAACGGCTGGTGACCGAAGGAAGAACCTTCTGTTTCGAAACAGTTTTCTCACATCCCTCAAAGATCGATTTTCTCGGCACCGCCAAAGCGCTCGGCTACGAGATTATTATGGTATTTATACACCTTCAAAATGCTTCCCTTAACAAAGCGAGGGTTTCGCAGCGCGTCGTCGAAGGGGGCCACGACGTTCCCGAAACCAAGATTGAAGCACGCATCCCCCGCACTCTCCTCAACATTCGCCGCGCGATACCCCTGTGCGACCACGTAAGGGCATTGGACAACTCAAGCGCGCTTTTTCCTTTTCAACCCATCTTTACTCTGCGCTCCGGAGTGCTGGAAGCGCATGTCCAAACACTGCCGCAGTGGGCTGAAAGCCTGCTTGAGTAAGTCAGCGAGGCAATCGGCAGCAATACTCGCGGCGCCAGTCTATTTAACATCGGTCAGCACCGCTTCTTTGGCACCCCCGTCTGCATTTTCCAGCAATGTCGCGAGCAGTTTCTGATCCGAACGATCGATGTACATTTGCGACTCCTTTAGGGTTCTATGTGCTCCCTTGATATCTTCGCCCAGCAGCCAGTGATAACTTGCCCGGTGCAAGCGCGTCGCGGCCTGATACTCGGCATATTCGGATTTCTTAGTATCTATATTTGACGCGACGCCCACCACAGCTAAACGCACGGCAACGTCAGCGGCCCCCTCCCAAGCATCGGCGGCCTGCCTATGACGCTCAGCCCTACCTAAAGCATAACCGCCATACTCGTAGGTCTTTCCGGCGATGCGCAAGGCCTGTTGCGCCAGAACGCTTAATTTTTTCTTGTCGCTTCTCGCCCTACCCTGCTCCATATCCGCGACTAGGGTGCTGACGATTTCATCCAGCTGAATCGCGACTTCGAGCATTTCCTTGGAAAAACTATTCCACGAAGCGCGCACCTTCTTGCCTCGATCTGTAGCGAGCAGAGTTGCTTCAATTTTCTGATATTGCTCGAAGAGATCACCAACCTTGGCGTCCATTATTTTTAGGACCCTCATCGTTTTTAGGTACTCTTTCCTGCCCAAATAGGTATTGACCAGCTCAAAGGATGTCGTCACAGACCCGACGCTTTCTCGAGCCCGGGCTCTGAGCGTATTAAAATCGGCTTCACCTAGCTCTATTTCGCTAAATTCGATCGCGAGTGGCAGGGGCTGCGCGTTTGGACCGTGCACCAGACAAAAATTTCTTGGTGTATTTGAATTGGCAATGCATGCCTTTTTCATTCGCGTCTCATGTTGCCTACACACGCCAACCCAATCTGGGTTGGGGATAGCGTCACAATCACAACTTACCGCCGGACACTGCTCGGCGCTATTGGCATTACCGATCATTGCCACAACGACAATGAGACACCAAAGAAAGGATGGAAATCTACACATAACCTTACCATTGAATTTAAGTTAATTCGATACCAAGGAACTTTCCGGGCTAGAACACCACACGCTCGCTTAACTCCACGAACAAGCACTTACTCCAATAAAAGGGGGTGTCGTTGCAAGGATGATGGTAACCAAGCAGCTTGCGACGAGAACAATACTACATCATCGTTCCGTGTGTTTACAGTGCATTTTACAGAGACACATCAGCAAACTAGGAAAAAGTGACAGTGAAAAAGTAGGTGAAGAATTGGATGACAAGATGCAAGAATTAATACCTAATATTATTCTCGGTTACGGCCATAAATAAGCTTTAAAATAAGCCTAGTTCATTAGGGGCCCAATCGGCCTCTAAATTATCCTCCATAAAAATTAGATATAATCGATAAAGCATCGCATTTTCCAGAAAACACCCATGCATGAATCTAATTACTGGCTGCGACTTATCGCTTTGATCTCAGCATCTTGCTGTGTATTTTCCAGAAGTTTCGCGAGGCTCTTCTGATCCCGACGACCGACATATTTCTGCGATTCTTTTAAACTTTTATTTGACGCGTCTTCATCTTCACTCAGCAGCCAGTGGTAACTTGCACGCTGCAAACGCGCTGCCGCCTGGTACTCCGCATATTTAGCGCTATTGCCACTACCACTCAACGCAATGCGTACCGAGGCAATGCGAACCGAGGCGTCTGCCGCTGCCTCCCAAATTTTTGCCGCTTGCTTATGCCGCCCTCCCCTAGCCAGGGCATAGGCACTGTGCTCATACTTCCTCCCTGCTATACGAAGCATCCGCTGCGATAGGACAGCCAACATTTTTTTCTTCTTCTTATCTTTACTAAGCCCTATATCGGCAATCAAACTCTTACCCATTTCATCCAGTTGACGAGCAACTTTTAGCGCCTCCTTAGAAAAACCCCTCCAAGATTCACGCATTTTTTTATCTTTACCACTAGCTACCATTACGGCTTCAACCTTCCGCTGTTGTTCAAACAAAGCCTCAATTTTAGCTTCGGCTGATTTTAGTACTTTCCAGGCAGCTCCATAATCATGCCTGGCTAAAAGTGCTGCGCCTATCTGCACGGCGGTATCGATTACGTCAAAGCGGTTTTTGACATCTCCTTTCAACACCTCGGCATCGACGTCATCCAAAACCAATTCGCTAAATTCGATTGCGAGAGGCAGGGGTTTCGCCGCCGGCCCATGAATCAGGCAATAATCTTTTGGCGTATTTGCATTGGCGACACATTCGCTCTTCATCAGAGCTTGGTGCTGCAGACAAACTTCTGCCCACTGCCCATTCGGTATCGAACTGCAATCACAATCTACTGCGGGGCATTGCTCGACACCGTGGGAATTGCTAGCAACCGTAGCATAGATAGCGAGCGAAAAAAGAAAGTAGAGGGCTCTGCGCATTACTTCACCATTTGGACCTAAGCCAGTCCATCATTAATCATTCAACTGGAGAAAATCGCTCAAAACGATTTACCTTTAATGAAAGAGCTAAGTTGTCATTGTTTTAGAACGAACCATAACACTGCGATTTCCAAAGGGAGGCTATGGAACTACCACCCAACTGAAAGACTAGTTTTCAACAACCGATTGGTCAACAAGGAAAAATCGTTTGTACATGAAAAATAATATATGACGAGCATTATGCAAAATAGGATAGAGCGTAAAAGCTTTGATAACCAATTTCACGCCCAGCCCGCAAATTTTTTCTTGATACATTCGATAGTACTCTGCATATAAAGGATTCGTGACACCATGTTTTATGCAAATACTAGGTTAAATGGAAAAACGTTATATCCTAAATCTTGGTTGCTAACTCACCTAGCCAATTGGTATAGCTACCGCTCACAAAAACCTGTTAATTGGCATTCGAAATAATAAGGAATAAAAAATTATCACTGCTATTTGATCCTGTCTCACGACGTCAACACAAATATCTTTTTGGCGCCCATTTCATTTTCCACGGCATGCCCAAAGGCAATGAGATTGCATTTCAGCTTCCTGAAAAAAGGGGTGTTAGCAGGCTGTTAAGCCTTGTAGTGGTCTGATTATGTCGGGCGGTCGATCCAGTTCCCGGTCTAGAAACGTCACTACCACCACGACGGACAACAGCAATACCCAGATCAACGATACCGAAGGTTTGGTATTGAATTTCGAGGGCTCGGAAAACAACGAAGCCACCATTATCCAATCGGATCAGGGCGCCATTGCCGAGTCGTTTAATTTTGGGGAATCAGCGCTCGATTCTATTGATAACGTGGTGGCCAATTCTCTCGATACCGTCACCGACACCACTACGGTAGCGTTTGATTTCGGCGGTGATGCGCTCGACGAAGCCTTGAGCTTTGGCAATCGCGCCCTTGAATTCGGTTCCGATGCTCTGGAAGACAGCCAGGACTTTGGCCGCGATGTCTTGGGCGAAGCGCAGGAAATTACCCGCGATGCGCTGACCATTGCCGGTAATGCGCAGACCAATGCGTTTTCCCGAATTCGCGAAATCACCGAGTCGTTTACCAGCGGCGGCAATGAAAATACCCGTCTATTGCTCATCGCTTTAGGCGTGGGCGTCACCATTTTAGGGGCCATCTTTTTGATTCGGAGACGTTAATGCTTAGACAATTCGTTATGCAGCCGAATGAGGACCGGCGCTTACAGATCGAAGGCCGTTTTCTTGTGATCACCCAAGCCACCGGGCCGATTGAATTAACCATTGGCGGCACCACGCCGATTACCGTCGATGAAAAAGACCGGGTGTATCTGCGTGATAGCAGTCCCAATGACCGCGCCGTGCGCATCAAAAATGTGTCGGGCGGTGTGAATACCATCGAGCTGCACACCAGCGATTTACTCGTGGATAAACGCGCGGGAGTGGATGTGAAAAACGCGATTACCGTGGCCGAGGATCAGCGTATCGGGATCGATCCGGGGGCCAATATTGTCCAGGCGATTATTCAAAACCCGGTCAGGATCGACCCCGACAGTAATACGATCACTATCGCGGCGAATCAAAGTGTTGGTATCGATCCCCATAAAAATCGTGTTCAGGCCGCCGTGATTGAACCGGTTCTTTTAGCGCCTAATCAAGTCATTGGCATCGACCCGGAACAAAACGCCGTCGATGCCACATTGACCCATCCCGTCGCCATTGCCGCCGGTCAAAAAGTCGGGATCGATCCCGATCACAATGCGGTGACGGTGCCCTTTAAAGCCAAACGCTATCAGACCTTACCCACTCTGGTATTTACTGACGCCGACCCCGAGGCGGTGATCGAAAAGACCATCACGAGCAATGCGCAGCGCGAATCACTTGTCTTGACCGCCGATCCGCTAAACGGCGACGCAGTGTGGCTGGGCGGCATCGAGGGCGAAGGCACGCCGGTATTTCCCGGTGATCGCGTGTTTATTGACGGCAACGACCCGGTAACCCTGGCGGCGAAAGACGGGCACACGCTCTATGCTGCCGAAATTGTTGTGAAGGAGTAGGTATGCGCATTGTGATTTTTCTTCTGACCGCTGTGTTGACGGCCCTGGCCGGCGGCCAGATTCGCCGCGTGGTCACGCAGCTATTGACGTGATGAAAATGTTACTGACTCTAGGAGTAATTTTAATGCTCACAGCTCTGGTATTAAGAACGCAACAGCCGCGCGGGATTCGCAACAACAACCCCGGCAATATCCGGCGAACGAATACGCAATGGCGGGGAATACGCGAAATACAGAGCGATAATGCCTTTGTGCAATTCAATTCACCGGAATACGGCCATCGCGCCATGGCCAGGGTATTGCGCAGCTACGAACGCCGAGGGCTGGTAACGGTGCGCGACATCATCAGTACCTACGCGCCGGCGACGGAGAACAAGACCGAGGCATACATCGATTTTGTGGCCAAGCGCCTGGGTGTCTCACCCGATGCGCAACTTGACCTTGATGTGATCATGTTCGATTTGATCAAAGCCATCACCGTGTTTGAAAACGGCCAGCAATACGCGAGTTTTTACGACGACGCCACCATTCGGGCCGGTATCGCACTCGCCTAACTCACCCAGCTAAGGAGCACCGCACATGCGACGACGAAGTAACACGCAAAAAAAAGCCCGCAGAGGGCGGGACACGAAGGGCCGATTTTTACCGGGTTTTTATCAGCCCTGCACAAAAGGCGCGCGGATTCGCAAAGCTCGCAGTGTAAAGACTCGCCGCTAGCCTCCGCCACAAACTCAACCGGTTGCCGGCTTAGTTGTCACCGAGTTTTTTAATATCCTTTTGAAATTCCTGCGCCTTCGTCTTCATTAACTTGACATCTGCGCGCGCCTTGGCTGCGGAGAGGCGCAATTGCCGTGTTAATGCTTGCTTGGATTTTTCATCTAGGGTCTTTTTATTCGTCATCTTTTCCCGACTCCTGAATTTCCTTTAGCCGCTTTCTTCTCTCGATATCATCACGAGGCCCAAATAATGGCCCTTCGTGATCACCAAACTCTTTTTGAAACTCTTCACCAACACTTTTGAAATGCTCCCGATCATTTCGAGCGCGCTTAACGGCGTCCTCAACCAGTTCTCGGGTACTTTTGGCTTTACTCATCTGATTTTCCTCATAAGGTGAGTGCACCTGTCAAAACGGTCATAGTAAGCCGTATAGCCTTTCCGCTCATACAGTCTAACATGAGCCGGCGAGACAGGATCACACAGCCAAATTTCTGATGACCCGTTGATATCCGCATAGATGCGCGCTGAAAACAGCGTAATTTCCAGCATATGACCGGCTAGGTGTTTGTCCAGAGGATTCGATTCCATCGCGTGGACTTTGAGAATCAGGCGGTTTCTGTCGAGCATGCCATAGCATAAGCCTAACAGCCGATTCGACTTCATTATTGCTAAGTCAAGGCGGCAAGCACCTGCCCTTGAGCGATAGGACTGGTACATATCTGTCCAGCTCCACTGGGCGGCCCGGCCATCCTTTTTCCACTTTGTTTTCCAGCTATCGGCCTCCTGGACATCCCTGAAGGAAATCGCTCTGAGAGAAACACCGAGATATGCAAATTCTTGCGCCACCAATTCGTAAAGCAAATCGCGCAGCTCATCGTGATAGGCAAGTGTCTGCCGATGCGTGAGCGCACCATATTCGTCTTCATTCATCATTCGATTCGACCCTTATCTTTCCATTGGCGGAGCTATGCTAGCAAAGCATTGGCTCTAAAAAAATCGTCCATAGCAATATTGGCACGGCAGGAACTTTTACGCGATGGCGTGGCGGGATTTCGTGCTTTTGAGGTGTCGAAAAAGTGTCGAAAGCAAAGGCCCGTAAAGGCCGTTAAAGACCGGAATGAGCACCGCGCCCCGTCGCTAAGTTATTGAAATGACTAACAAAGACCGACAAAGGCGGGTTTGGAATGGCGGAGAGAGAGGGATTCGAACCCTCGATACCGGTTAAGGTATACTCCCTTAGCAGGGGAGCGCCTTCGGCCACTCGGCCATCTCTCCGAAAATTTAGCCCTGAGCAGGCAAATTGGGGAGCGGCATAATAGCAATAAAAAGCGCAAAATCAAACATTCAATGTCCGATTAGGCGCAGCGGGAACCGGCAAGATGCCGGGAGAATCAGCTGTTTCCTTCCTGGGCGGCTTGCTCCTGTTTTTCGCGTTGAATACGTTGGTATATCTCTTCGCGGTGAACAGCTATCTCTTTCGGGGCGTTGACACCAATACGAACTTGGTTGCCTTTAACACCCAGCACGGTGACGGTTACGTCGTCACCAACCATCAGTGTTTCGCCAATACGGCGGGTCAAAATTAACATTGTAGTTTTCTCCTTACTTCATCCTGTGAGCACAGTGGCTAAATAATATACGGATTAGCTACCACTGTCGGTTCTCTGTACCGCTTCCTACGTTATATCTTCTCTCACGAGTCTCGTAACGATACGGCCATTAAACCAGCTAATCCTCGTCACTCCGTCAGCTAAGCATCGCATATAGATGTGATGGGTTCCCTACACCGCTATCTAAACCCTATTGTGTTGTTTTATCCAACTCAAATGCGGTGTGAAGAGCTCTAACTGCAAGCTCTAAATACTTCTCATCGATGATGACCGAAATCTTAATCTCAGAAGTGGTGATCATCTGGATATTGATATTCTCCTGAGCCAATGCCTTAAACATGGTTGAGGCGACACCCGCATGGGATCTCATGCCAACACCCACAATCGAAACCTTGGTTATCTTATCATCTGTGACGATGCCTTTGGCGCCAAGTTCCGCTGCCACCTCTTGCAGTATAGCCTCGGCTCGACGCAAATCATTGCGATGCACGGTGAAAGTGAGGTCATTTGTTTGGTCCTCAGCGACATTCTGCACGATAACGTCAATTTCGATATTGGCATCGCCAATGGCAGAAAGAATTTTAGACGCCACGCCCGGGGCGTCGGGCACACCAATCACAGAGGCCTTGGCTTCATCACGATTGAATGCAATGCCGGAAACAACGGGTTGTTCCATTTCTGAATAGTCCTCATCGAGAGTAATTAAGGTGCCGGGGCCATCTTGGAAGGTCGATAGCACACGCAAGGGCACACTGTATTTACCGGCAAATTCTACCGCGCGGATCTGCAACACCTTTGAGCCAAGACTGGCCATTTCAAGCATTTCTTCAAACGTAATCTGTTCGAGCCGCCGCGCGGATTCCACAACCCGTGGATCGGTGGTGTAGACACCGTCGACATCGGTATAGATCTGGCATTCGTCAGCCTGCAAAGACGCTGCCAGAGCCACGGCTGAGGTATCGGAACCGCCGCGCCCCAGAGTGGTGATATTGCCGTCGACGTCCACGCCCTGGAAACCTGCCACCACAACCACCCGACCTGCGGCCAGGTCAACTTTCATATTGGCGACGTCAATATCTTGGATACGCGCCTTATTATGGGCATTGTCGGTTAAGATCTTAACCTGCCCCCCGGTGTAAGAGCGTGCATCGCAACCCAGATTTTTCAGCGCCATGCACAAGAGCGCAATTGTCACCTGCTCGCCGGTAGACACAAGCACATCCAGCTCTCGCGGATCAGGGTGTTCCTGCATCTCGCCGGCAAGCGCGATGAGGCGATTGGTTTCGCCGCTCATGGCGGATACCACGACTACCACGCCATGGGCGCGATTACGAAAGGCCGCCACCTTATTGGCCACGGCGCTGATTTTATCGGTATCGCCCACGGACGTACCACCGAACTTTTGCACGAACAAACTCATGAAATACGCTTACCAACCCCTGCTTTCAGCAAATCTGAATTTACAGAAATGGCGCCAATTAAACACTAATTTTACAGAAATGTTAACAGACTCCGTCATTTGAGCCTTCCGGGTCGTTAGTTTGTGACCTGTTTCGTCAACCAGGGAACCACCGAAGCCATCGCCGCCGGAAGCGCGGCAACATCGGAACCGCCGCCCTGCGCCATATCCGGTCGGCCGCCACCTTTACCGCCAACCTGACAGGCCACGTGTTTAATGATGTCGCCGGCCTTGATCATCTGGGTTGCATCCTTGCTGACACCCGCCGCCAAGGCAATTTTGCCGTCATTGACAGCAGCTAACAAAATCGCGGATTTGCCGAGCTTGTTTTTCAGCTGATCAACGGTGTCGCGCAGGGATTTTGCGTCCGCCCCCTCAAGCACTTTTGTCAGCACACTGACGTCGCCAATTTTCCTCGCTTCACCCAACCAGCTGTCAACCGAACTTGACGCCAACACGGCTTTCGCCCGGCGCAACTGTCTCTCCAGTTGTCTGTTTTGTGCGAGTACTTGTCTGAGCTTTTCCGCCATCTTATCGGGGGGGGTTTTCACAACTTCTGCCGCCTCCAAGAGCCTCCGTTCGGCGATCTCGAAATGCGCCAGCGCTTTCTCCCCCGTGACGGCCTCGATACGCCGCACTCCGGCGGCAATGCCAGATTCAGAGACAATTTTCATCAAACCGATATCGCCGGTTCGGCTGACATGTGTGCCACCGCACAGCTCAACGGAAAAGTTGCCGCCCATCGAAAGCACTCGCACCACATCACCGTATTTTTCCCCGAATAACATCAGAGCCCCCTTTTTCTTCGCGTTTGCAATATCGCAGACGTCTGTGTGGACCTCGCTATTCCCTCGAATTTGCGTATTTACCAAACCGGCAATGCGCTGAAGCTGGTCGGGGCTGACCGCCTCAATGTGAGAAAAGTCAAAACGTAGCTTTTCCGAGTCCACCAAGGAACCCTTTTGGGTGACGTACTCGCCCAGCACGCTGCGCAATGCCGCATGCAACAAATGTGTCGCAGAATGGTTGGCCGTGGTTGCCCGTCTTACCGAGGCGTCAACCACGGCTTCTACAGCGTCACCCCGTTTTATTTGACCCCTGACGACCACCCCAAAGTGCAGGTGGTTGTCGCCGTGTTTCCGGCAGTCGCGTACGTCAAACCTGACATCTCCCACCTCGAGGTAGCCGGTATCACCCACCTGTCCGCCAGACTCGGCATAGAATGGCGTCCGATCGAGCACTACGATACCCTCGTTACCTTCCGCTAATGCCGCAACCGCCTCAGCCCCTCTGAACAATGCGGTAATGCGCGCCCTTTCTCTCAAGTCCTCATAGCCGACAAATTCCGTTTGCCCCTCGAGCGCCAGCGCCGCGCTGTAATCCACCTTGAAAGCGCCCGCTGCACGCGCGCGTTCTCTTTGCTCATCCATCAATTGCTCGTAGCCGTCTAGATCGATGCCAAGCCCCTTTTCCCGGGCAATATCGTTGGTAAGATCAACCGGAAAACCATAGGTATCGTAGAGTGCAAACACCGTTTCACCGGGTATTGTCTTGCTCTTCAGATCGGCAAGCTTTGCGTTTAGCACATTCATACCCTTATCGAGCGTTTTGGCAAACTGCTCTTCCTCCGCCAACAGTACTTTCTCGATGTGCGATTGATTGTCTTCCAGTTCAGTGTAAACCCCACCCATTTGATTAACAAGTGAATCAACCAACTTATAGAAAAATGCCCCCTGCTGACCCAACTTATGGCCGTGACGAATAGCCCGGCGGATTATCCGACGCAAAACATAGCCACGACCTTCATTGGCGGGCAAAACGCCATCGCTAATCAAGAATGCGCACGAACGTATATGATCGGCAATAACGCGCAAAGACTTATCGTTGATGTCCCTTGCGCCTGTGACTTCAATCGCTGCATGTAAAAGCGCTTGAAATAAGTCGATATCGTAGTTGCTATGCACCTGCTGCATCACCGCAGCAATGCGCTCCAGCCCCATGCCAGTATCCACTGATGGCTTTGGCAGGGGCACTAAAGTGCCGTCTACCTGACGCTCGTATTGCATGAATACCAGGTTCCAAATCTCGATATAGCGATCGAGTTCGCCATTTTCACTGCCGGGTGGCCCCCCTGGAACAACTTCACCGTGGTCGTAAAAAATTTCCGAGCTGGGTCCACATGGCCCCGTATCACCCATCTGCCAAAAATTATCTTCGTCCAGGCGGGAAAAACGGCCCGCATTGATACCGACCTCATCAAGCCAAATGGCGGCTGCCTCATCGTCGCTCACATGAACGGTAACCCACAACTTTTGCGGGGGAATGCCGAGCACCTTGGTGAGGAATTCCCAGGCATAGACGATGGCATCGCGCTTGAAATAATCGCCAAAACTGAAGTTACCCAACATCTCAAAAAACGTGTGATGGCGCGCCGTGTACCCGACGTTTTCCAAGTCATTGTGCTTGCCTCCGGCACGAACACAGCGCTGCGAGCTGGCGGCCCGGGTGTAATCGCGCATTTCCTGGCCGAGGAAAACGTCCTTAAACTGCACCATGCCGGCGTTGGTAAAGAGCAAAGTCGGATCGCTACCGGGAATCAGCGAGCTGCTGGGCACGATAGCGTGGCCCTTTTGCGCAAAAAAGTTCAAAAAAGCGTGTCGAATATCCGCGCACTTCATAGCGATGTGTCCGTGAATAACTCTATAGTAGGTTACAGTGTATATGGGGCGCCTTAATGCATTCCCAGTGAACCTTCACTAAATTTCTTGTTGGCAAGAATATGCAGGTGAAGGTGGTAAACGGTTTGGCCAGCAGCCTCCCCATTATTGATAACGACACGAAATGCCTCGGCAACCCCCAGCTGCTCGGCAATTTTGCCGACCGTCAGCATCAGGTGGCCCAACAGGGCCTTGTCGCTCTCGCCGGCGTCAGCCAAACGGGGGATTGGCTTGCGGGGTATCACCAGCACGTGAGTGGGCGCTTGCGGATTAATATCTTTTATGCAAATACAAAGGTCGTCTTGATAGAGAATATCTGCCGGGATATCGCCACTGATGATCTTGCTAAAAACGGTTTCTTCTGCCATTGCCAACCTATCTAGTTTCCACGCTCGTGTGGCGCAGCTAGTGCCAGCTTCTGGAAGGGCACTAACTAGTTTTCCATCCAGAAACGCGCATCCTGCGCTTTTTCTGGGGTCGAAAATAAAATTGCGATTTTATTTTCTCGCGAAATCAAAGGCTTACAGCCATTGATTTCGAGCATCACATCCATGTGATGCTGTTAGTGCCCGCTTTAGGACGGGCACTAACTATTCAGATGATTTTGCTGCCGGTAGCGGTCTTTCTCATCGGGGCTGATCTGCCGGGCTTCAGATTCGAGCATGACCGGAATACCGTCGCGAATCGGATACGCTAGACCGCTGGAAAGACAGACAAGCTCATCTTTTGCCTCGTCAAAGATGAGTGGCGCCTTACTGACCGGGCACACGAGTATACTAAGTAACTTTTTGTCAATCATGTTATCAATCACGGCTCTCGCAATCTAAAAGCATGCAAAAGGTCCGAATTTTACACCGCTGGAAGCGCAGATGTCTCTACCTGGCACTCGCTTTAGCCGCCGGCTCACCGCTATCTGGCATGGGAGGAAGCAATAAATAGGGATCGAGGCGCTGGTCGAACCAGTTTATTCGCCAATCGAGATGGGGGCCGGTAACGCGCCCAGTAGCACCAACTTCGGCCACCGCTCGCCCCCTCTGTACAGACTCTCCCACACCCACCAACAACTTACTCAAATGAATGAAGGTCGATGACACGCCCTGACCGTGGTCGATGATCAAGGTCCCACCGGAATAATACATATCATCGTGCGCCAGAGTGACTACTCCCGGCGCCGGGGCGCTGACGACGGCGCCAACCGGTCCAGCAATATCTAACCCATAATGAGGTCGCTTAGGAACCCCGTTGAAGATTCTCTGGCTGCCGTACACGCCGGTAATCGGGCCAATTAGCGGCCAGCTGAAACCGGCGCCAAAATGGGCGTGATTGGAGGTTTGTCTACGTGCCTGCCAAACCCGCGCCGCTTCATTCTTGATGCGTTTGGTAACCTCCGGTGGAGGGGCGACATATTTCTGTTCAACACCTTCAATTTTTTGTGTGCGATATTCCCGCTGTTTGACCTGATAGGTAAATTGCTGTTGGCTGCCGTCACCGTTCTCGATGGTGAGCGCGACAGATTCCGCCGCGTCTCGCCCCAGACCGAAGACGAAACCTCCGTGCTGATCGACGTAGACTTCCCGGCCGAAGATTCTTACCTTGTTGCCCGGCGCGGTTTTTCCCTTCAGCAAACCGCCCTGAATCCATTGGCCGCTAATTACCGGTTCGGCAAGCGTTGCGCCCACCGGCAACAGGCCCGTTCCGGCGAGCACAAACGCCGGAACGGCAGCGCGCAAGCGATTACATGCCGCCAGGCTTCTCCCCCGCGGCAGAGTGCGCTGAATATTGTGACCATATAAACGAGGAACGATGTGCCATAGACGCTGTGCGAAAATGAAATATATGCAGCGTCCGGAGAGGCGGCGGGTTACTATACCCAATATGGGCAGGAGCGAGTCCCCTATCAACACCGTAATTTTTAACACCACAATTTTGACCTTGCCTTGAGATAACAACTGTGGATTTTCCCGCGAAACGTCTTCGCAACACAACATGAAAAAGAGAGCAACTATTGTCAAATAACCCTTTTCGACCCCTCTGGTGGGCAACAAACCCCCACATCCAAAATGCAATCAACAGCACCCCCCTGCGCAAAGTGCTTTTGCGATTGAGGCACAGCGAGTTTTTCCGCCGCTCGCAAGCCCGAATCATTGAAACACCCGAAGGGGTTCGCCTGAGCGGTGAACTCAGCACCCATGACGACAACGCCAAAAGATCATTGTTGATACTTTTTCACGGTTGGGAGGGCTCTTCCCGATCCGCATATGTGCTCTCCGCCGCGAGCTTTGCCTACCACAATGGCTATAATGTCTTCTGTTTAAACTTCCGCGATCACAACAACACCCATCATCTTAACAAAGGCCTGTTTAATTCGTCGCTAATTGATGAGGTTATCAGTGCCGTCTCACAGATACAACAACTTATTCCCCACGAGCGATGCCATCTCGCCGGCTTCTCACTGGGGGCAAATTTCGCGCTGCGTGTTGGCATACATGCACACCTTCTGCCAATGCCGCTGCACAGTCTGGCCGCCGTTTGCCCGGTTTTTCGCCCCGACAAAAGCACCCGAGCGGTGGAGGAATCGCTGTTTATCTACTCGTTCTATTTCACCCAGAAATGGAAGCAATCCCTGCGCAAAAAACTGGCGATTTTTCCCGAATACAATTACGGCAAAGAACTCGACAAACTTCGCAGTTTGAGCGAACTTAATAATTTTTTCATCCCTCGCTACACCAGCTTTGACTCCGTGGACGCGTATTTCGAATCCTACACACTCACCGCAGAAAAATTGGCCAAAATTACGTTGCCCACCCTCGTCATCGCCTGTCACGATGATCCGGTTATTCCCATTCGTGACATCCAACATGTAGAACAGCAGTTACCCAATTCGAGCCTGGAATTTGACCTACAACAGCGAGGCTCACATTGCGCCCTTGTGGAGAAACTGAGTCGAGCCAGCTGGGCAGATAGACGTCTGTTGAGCTTTATGGAGCGACACGCAGACACGAGAACCCGCGATTGACCCACAAAACACACTTCTTGACTTCTCTATGGGCATCAACAGGCAACCCTGAACGTTATTCTGCGGCAACCGCTCAGTCCGATATTGATAGGGGTCAAGGGAAAACGCGGTGGAGGTGGTCAATCCCCAAGCAGGCGGAAGGCGCTTTCGGGGGTAAAACCACGCGAAACCATGAAACGGATACGGCGCGCCCTCTCCCCGTTGTCAGACACCGGCACCGCTCCGAATTTTTTTCGGTAGACTTGCTCGGCAATTCGTAACCATTCGTCGTCGTCTTCATACACGTAGGCGGCAATTAAATATTCGCTGACGCCCCGCTGGCGCAACTCCTGCTTAATAAACTTCGGGCCCTTGCCGCGGTTCTTCTTTGAGTGAATGAAGGCCTCGACAAAACGCTCGTCACTCTGCAGATTTTTTTGCTCTAGATCGTCCACCTGCTGCTCAATCTGCCGAGTATTGGCAAACTTGCGCGATAGTTTCGCCACTAACTCGCATTTCGAGTGTTCACGGCGAGCCAGCAGCAGCAGCGCAGCATTTCTGACTTCGAGGTTTTCGCTCACCTGCATATTTAATCCACTGCCCAATATTCTTCACTCGTAATATGGATCTGAACAATTCACGGAAGCGGCACTCGCGATTATGGTCCGCTCACCACGCCACCAATTGAGGCCGCTTTGCTGAGGCTATTTTGTTACGTCTGTTACACAGGATGAATAGCGGCGCCCGCCCTGAGATTCTAGGCTTCTTCCCCAGTTGTGACAGAATCCCCGCTGGCGAGTTCCGTGCCAAGCAGTTCGGCTTTGACCTTATGTTCCAGCAATTCGGCGACATCCGGATGGTCGCGCAGATACTGGATGGCATTCGCTTTGCCCTGGCCGATCTTATCGCCATTATAGCTGTACCAGGCACCGGCCTTGTCGACAAAACCCAGCTTCACACCGTAGTCGACTATCTCCCCCAGACGATTGATGCCTTCACCATAAAGGATCTGGAATTCGGTCTGTTTGAAGGGCGGGGCAACCTTGTTTTTCACAACTTTGACGCGGGTCTCCGAACCGACCACTTCGTCACCGTCCTTGACAGCACCGATGCGGCGAATATCCAGGCGCACCGAAGAGTAGAACTTGAGCGCATTACCGCCGGTGGTGGTCTCCGGATTGCCGAACATAACCCCTATTTTCATACGAATCTGGTTAATAAATATCGCCATGCAGTTGGCATTTTTGATATTACCGGTAATTTTGCGCAAGGCCTGCGACATCAGGCGGGCCTGCAGACCGACATGATGATCACCCATTTCCCCCTCAATTTCGGCTTTCGGCGTTAACGCCGCCACGGAATCGACAACGATCACATCAATGGCGCCGGAACGCACCAGCATATCCGCCACTTCGAGGGCCTGCTCGCCAGTATCCGGTTGCGAAATGATGAGATCTTCGACGTTGACACCGAGCTTTTCGGCATAAATTGGATCAAGCGCGTGCTCGGCGTCAATAAAGGCGCAGGTACCACCTTTTTTCTGGGCTTCGGCGATCACCTGCAAGGTTAGCGTGGTTTTACCTGAGGATTCGGGACCGAAGATCTCGACAATCCTGCCGCGCGGCAGTCCACCGATGCCGAGCGCCACATCAAGCCCCAGGGACCCGGTAGAGATCGCGGGCACGACCTGTTTCTCCCTGTCACCCAGGCGCATGACAGTGCCTTTACCGAATTGTCGATCAATTTGTGTTAATGCCGCTTGCAGCGCTTTTGCTTTATTGGTATCCATGCTGACCCATCACCTTTTTTAGACTGTTACCTGATTAAACTGTTACTTGCTTAGAACCTGGCCGGATCAAGCCGAGACCTGAACTGGCAATGTTGCGTGAGCGATACCTCCCCAGCCGCTCAAACTTCATGATGGAGAATACGACAAAAAAACTGTATATGCAAACAGCGTTGTGTTTAATATGGCATTTCGTATGCCCGCCCGCTGACCACAGCAAAACTCAGTGCGCGATTTTCTCGGCCCGGGCGCTAAAACGTATCAATTTTTCCAACGCCCAAGTCACCGATTGTTCCCGAACTAAAGCCCGATCGCCATCGAAATGACAAGTTTGAGACGCCACATCCCCCTCGCTACCAACGGCAATGCACACTGTTCCGACAGGCTTACCCGGGGTTGCTCCGCCGGGCCCGGCAATACCACTGATCGCGGCTCCGATATCCGCGTGAGCGCGTATCAAAGCGCCGCCCAGCATCATCCGCACCACGGCTTCACTCACCGCGCCATGCGCGTCGATCACCGCCGGATCGACCCCCAGAAGCTCGCTTTTCATGCGATTGCTGTAAGTCACAAAACCCGCTTCGAACCACTGAGAGCTGCCGGCAATCGCTGTGATTGCCCGGGCAAGCCCGCCGCCGGTGCAGGACTCGGCAACGGTAACTTTCAGTTTTTTCGCTAGCAAGAGCTCCCCCAGCTGCTGGGCCAACCAATGTGTCTGTGATTTCATCCGCGCAACATAAGTGAAGCACGACGAAGATGCAAGCCGAAACCGCCGCCACGAAAAACCGCTCTTGCATGCGTCGAAGAAGGCACGGAATTCCGCTAAACTAAGAAAGATAACCATCATCCGCCACAGGACAAGATGAGGAAGGGACATGAAATCTCTGATTATAAAAGCCATCTTCATGGTGATTACCTTTGCCGGCATCTCGCAATACATGCTCTACCTAATGACAGGAAAACACCCTTTCAGCGGTGTCGAGGCCCCAACGCTCTCACTCGAGCCCGCAAAACTCCGAGAGCTGGCGCCCATCGGCAACAAACAAACTGTCTACAAATGGGTCGATGAAAATGGCGTGACGCAATACTCCTCAGAGCCGCCCCCCGAGAATGTGCGGACACAAACTCTGGAGCTCGATCCCCGCCTCAACATCGTGCAGGGAACGGAAGCCCCGCAAGCGGCAGAAAAACCAAAAAGTCAGCCGCCCGCGCTTGCTTTACCCGAGGGTCCCATTTACAGTCCCGAAACCATCAATAAGTTAATTAACGACGCCCAAAATGTCCAAAACTTATTGGATGAGCGCTACCAGCAGCAAAACAAAGCCTTAAAGAACCTATAACCCCAACACCTCGAGATAATGGCCGCCGAGAAGCAACACACGCCTATGATGCAGCAGTATTTGCGCATCAAGTCAGAACATCCGCACGAACTTGTCTTTTATCGCATGGGCGATTTTTACGAGCTGTTTTTCGAGGACGCGAAAAAAGCCGCGCGTCTGCTGGATGTGACACTCACAGCACGTGGAAAATCCGGCGGCGATCCCATTCCCATGTGTGGCGTGCCCTACCATGCGGTGGAGAACTATCTGGCCAAGCTGGTAAAATTGGGGGTTTCGGTCGCCATCTGCGAACAGATCGGCGACCCCAACGCCTCGAAAGGGCCGGTTGAGCGCAAGGTGGTGCGCATTGTAACTCCGGGCACGGTGAGCGACGAGGCGCTATTGGATGAAAGCCGGGACAATCTCCTGGTCGCCTACTATCGCGCCAGCGAGGCCTTTGGCATCGCCAGCCTGGACATGGGCAGCGGCCGCTTCGCCGTCTTCGATGTAGCCGACGAGACCACCCTGATTGACGAAATTGCGCGCCTGCGGCCGGCAGAATTGCTGGCGCAAGACAGCATCAGCCACCCGGCGGCGCTCATCGAACGGCCGGGTTTTCGCCTTCGGCCAGAGTGGGATTTTGACCAGGAGAGCGCCTTAATACAATTGGCAAAACACTTTCAAACCCAAGACCTCAGCGGCTTCGGCTGCGCACAACTGGTCGCTGTGCGCGCTGCCGGCTGCCTGTTCAACTACGCTCGGGAGACCCAACGCACCTCGCTTCATCACATCGCATCGCTGCAGGTCGAAAACCCCGAAGATCGCGTCACCCTGGACGCCGCCACCCGGCGCAATCTCGAGCTCGACCAGAACCTCGCCGGTGGCGAGGACAATACCCTTTTCAGCGTTCTCAACACCTGCCAAACCGCGATGGGCAGACGGCTGCTGCGCCGCTGGCTGAACATTCCCCTGCGCCGGCGAGAAGCCCTACTGGAACGGCAGTCGGCGATCAGTGAATTGCTGCAAAATTACCGCTTCGAAGAAATCAATCGCGCGCTGAAAAACATCGGCGATCTCGAGCGGATACTTTCCCGCGTCGCACTGCGTTCGGCCAGACCGCGCGACCTCTCCCGCCTGTGCAGTTCCCTAGCCGAGTATCCCTTGATCCAGCAGCACCTCGCAGCCGCCACATCCGAGGGATTGAAGCGGCTGGCCGAACAAATTGGTGAATTTCCCGCGCTGGTCGAATTACTGGACAAAGCGCTGGTGGCAAACCCACCGATGGTCATTCGCGAGGGTGGCGTTATCGCCACCGGCTACGACCCGGAACTCGACGAGCTACGCGGCATCAGTAGCAATGCTGGCGACTATCTGCTGCGGCTCGAAACGCGGGAAAAAGAAAAAACCGGTATCGCGACTCTAAAAGTCGGCTACAACCGGGTGCATGGTTACTACATTGAGATCAGCAAGGGGCAGGCGGCGCAGGCGCCGGCAGAATACATCCGCCGCCAGACGCTGAAAAATGCCGAGCGCTTCATCACTCCCGAGTTAAAAAAGTTTGAAGACGAGGCACTGTCAGCCAAAAGCCGCGCCTTGGCGCGTGAGAAAGCGCTCTACGACGCCTTACTGGAAACTATCAATCAATCGCTGGGACCGCTGCAAATCGCCGCCGCCGCCGTGGCCCAACTCGATGTACTCAACTGCCTCGCCGAACGCGCCGAACAGTTGAATCTGAGCCGTCCGCAACTTGAGGAGACCACCGGTATATACGTCGAGCAAGGCCGTCACCTGGTAGTTGAGCAGGTGCTGGATACGCCCTTTGTTCCCAACGACGTCACGCTGGACAAAGCCCAGCGCATGCTGATCATCACTGGACCTAACATGGGCGGCAAATCCACCTATATGCGGCAAACCGCGCTCATCGTGCTGTTGGCGCAAATCGGCAGCTACGTACCCGCCAACAGTTGTCGACTGGGCTTGGTGGATCGCATCTTTACGCGCATTGGCTCGTCAGATGATCTGGCCGGCGGCCGCTCGACCTTCATGGTGGAAATGACCGAGACTGCCAACATACTCAATAACGCCAGCGCCCACAGCCTGGTATTGATGGACGAAGTCGGCCGCGGTACCAGCACCTACGACGGTCTGTCGTTGGCATGGGCCAGTGTCGAACACCTGGCGCGTAAAATTCAGGCCTACACGCTTTTTGCCACTCACTACTTCGAAATCACGTCGCTGGCGGAAATGCTGGAGGGCGTGGTGAACATTCATCTCGACGCCACCGAATATCACGATTCGATCGTGTTTCTGCACAATATCCAGCGCGGCCCGGCAAGCAAAAGCTATGGCCTGCAGGTGGCGAAACTGGCGGGAATTCCCGAGCCCGTGATCGCATCGGCAAAAATCCAGCTGCATCGGCTGGAAAATGAAAAAAGTTTAGCAACCGACGGCATCAGCACCCCATCCGCGGTCCAAGGTGAACTCTTTGGCCATGCCGAACCGAGTGCGGTCGAGCAATTGGTTAAGACCGTGGACCCCGAAAATGTCACTCCGCGGCAGGCGTTGGATTTCGTCTACCAGCTTAAAAAGGCACTGGAACAAACCTAGTACTCCTTCAACCTAATATTTACCGGTTCATTGCGGTGCAGGGACGCACCGCCGCGAGTCGGAGACGCG
>JAAUXX010031054.1_pt1 | contig 29936 bp, 25 predicted proteins | sample 7278111 | NCBI WGS metagenome assembly JAAUXX01 (sample SAMN14350116, study PRJNA611818) | marine sediment metagenome | isolation source: surface marine sediment (1.8m) | place: French Polynesia: Moorea | collected 2018-08
ATTCAGACGCACATGCTCGGCTTTGGCTTCCTGCGTCGCTCTACCACCTATATCCCTATAGGCGTCGCTTCGACGCTGCTATAGCAGCGTTTACGCTGGTGCGCCAGCCCGGTCCGAGTACGCCTGAATCGCCTGATCTCGGCGCCAAAATTCAGCCAACTGGCGCAACCTCCAGGTTAAAGAGAATCAAAACGATTCAGGGAAAGCATTTCGAGGCAATGGAAAGCTTACTGTAAGCGGTCAATCAGGGCTTGGACTTCCCCATTTAGTCTAAATCACTGCAAGGCTTTACTCAGGGGGTTTGAGGGCAGCGCTCATAGGCTCTGCGCAATGGCTTTTGTGGCGTCAAACCCAATCTTTTAACAGTTTGCCCACGCCTGATACGCTCATAACAACGCCAAACCGTTCAGATATTAAATCCGATACTATTTGACGTGTGCACAAACCAAAGTCAAAACCATGTTGACGCGGGTCACCGCCAATAATCCAGCGTTTAACCTCTTCCTCTATAAGGACAGGATCAAATTTTTCTGCTATATTCACGTAGGAGCGCATGGTGCAATTATTGAATTGAAGTTTTGAATTTTTCTACAGCCTCGTTAGGTATAGCAGATGGAATAACTATTGCGTCCCGTTCCCCTTGACGACCCTGCTATTCCCAGGGATTCTTATACAAGCCTAACTTCTGCTTCACCACCAGCCACAAAAACGGCAGGTCATCCACCAGGTAGCGCTTCGCCAGCCGTCCGGGTTCCTGCGACAGGCGATACAGCCACTCGAGGCCGGCCTTTACCATCCAGCGCGGCGCGCGCTTGACAGCGCCGGCCTGAAAGTCGATGGTGGCGCCGATGGCGAAAAATAATTTCACGCCCGACATTTTTTCCCGGTGAGCATAAATCCATTTTTCCTGCTTCGGCGCGCCGACGCCAACGGCGAGGGCAGTGGCGCCGGACTGATTGACCAAGTCGACAATTTTATTGATTTCTTGCGCATTTTTCTCAAAACCGAAGGGCGGTGAATAGCCTGCGATAACAATATTGGCCCCGGCTTTTTTATTCAGCTCATCTCGGGCTATTTGCACCGAGCTTTCCGTGCCGCCAAGCAAAAATACCTTAACTTCATCGGTATTGTCTTTGTGGTATTGACAGTAGGCGGGAAATAAATCGGAGCCGGCAATCTGCTCGACCACGCCGCGGCCGGGGTAGAGCAGCCGGGATAATAATTGGATGACCCGACTGTCGCAGACGATGTGGTCCGAGCGCACATAGCAATCGTAAAACTCGCGATCTTTTTGCAGCTTGATAAAGTGATCGATATTGGGGGTGACGACCACGCCTTCCCGCAGCTGTGCGAGGAAATCGTTAAAGCGCCAGTTATGCAAGGTGATATTGAGAATTTTCAGCGTATCCATGGTTCACATTCACGGGCCTGGAAAAAACGACCTTAAGCGTTCAGATATTGATTTTTTAATTTCACATAATTTTGCGCGGAATAGCTAAAAAACTGTTTTTCTTTTTCACTCAGCGGGCGCGCTTGTTTGCAAGGGCTGCCAACGTAGAGATAGCCGCTCAGCAGTTTTTTCCCCGGCGGCACCAAGGTGCCGGCGCCGATCACCACCTCGTCCTCCACCACGGCGCCGTCGAGCACGGTGGCGCCGATGCCCACCAGCACACGATTGCCGACGGTACAGCCATGCAGGCAGGCGCCGTGGCCAATGGTGACGTCTTCGCCGATAGTCAGCGGCCAGCCATCCGGGTTAAAGTCGCTGGCGTGGGTGATGTGCAAGACGGCGTTATCCTGCACGCTGGTGCGCGCACCGACCCGAATGCGGTGCATATCGCCGCGCACCACCGCACAGGGCCAGACCGACACATCGTCGCCCAGGGCCACATCGCCGATCACCACGGCGGCTTCGTCAATATAGACATGGCGACCAAGTGTCGGCGACAGGTCTTGGTAAGATCTTATAGACTTGTAATCAGGCACGGCAAACTCCAGATAGTTGGTAACGCCGGCGCGCGCCGGTTTTTTGCGCGCAAAACGAGCGCTGTGAGAATCCCAGTCAATCAAACTTGCGCGATTCTACCCAATTTCGAGGCACGAAAGAATGACCAACCCACTTCTGGAACCCCATATTCTGCCCCCTTTTGACCGCATTCAGGCACAGCACGTGGTCCCCGCCATCGAGATGCTGATCGAGGAAGCGGAAAGCGGACTTGCGACACAGTTACGCAATGGTGATATCGCTTCCTGGTCCGCGCTGGTGGATCCCATCGAGGAGCGCGACGACAAGCTAGGGCGGGCCTGGTCACCGGTGGTCCACCTCAATGCGGTGCTCAACAGCGATGAACTGCGCGCGGCCCACGAAGCGGCAGAACAGTTACTGACCGCCTATCACACCCGCTTCGGCCAGAATCGCAACGTGTACCAGGCCTATGTGGCGCTGTCAGAGTCGGCGCAGTTCGCCTCCCTGGACCCACCAAAAAGGCAGGCCATTGGCAACGCCATGCGCGATTTTAAGCTCTCCGGCGTTGCTTTGAGTGGGGAAGCCAAGGAAGAATACAAGCAAATTAAGTCGCAACTTTCGACCCTGACCACCCAGTTCGCCAATAACGTGCTGGATGCCACCAATGGCTGGTTTCACCAGGCGCACAAGGAGGAGGAGCTGGCGGGCCTGCCCGACTTTCTCGTTGCCGGCGCCAAACAAGCCGCCGGCGAGAGAGCGCTTACCGGCTATGTGCTAACGCTCGATCTGCCGGTCTATTTCACCGTTATGTCACAGGCGAAGAACCAAGCGCTGCGAAAAATTATGTACGAGGCTTACTGCACGCGCGCTTCCCGCTGTGGGCCCACGGCTGGCCAGTGGGACAACACCGAACTGATCGAACAGATTGTGCAGCTGCGAAAACGCCAGGCCGAACTGCTCGGTTATAAGAATTACGCAGAGGTGTCTTTGGCCTCGAAAATGGCGCCCTCGCCGGAAAAGGTGATCGACTTTGTACGCGATCTGGCGGTAAAAACCCGTCCTTTCGCGGATAAGGAGCTGGCCGAGCTAAAGGCTTTTGCACATAGTGAGTTTGGCGCCGACCACGTCGAGGCCTGGGATCTGGCCTATTACGCCGAACAGTTGAAGCTGAAAAAATACAATATTTCGCAGGAAGTATTGCGCCCCTATTTTCCCCTCGACGTGGTGTTGACGGGATTGTTTCGCGTCGTCGGCGCGCTTTACGGCATCGAGGTTGTGTCCGCCAGCGCGCCAACCTGGCACCAGGACGCCCGCTACTACGAAATATTCAAGGACGGCGAAAAAATCGCGGGCTTTTACCTAGATTTGTACGCGCGTGCGAAAAAGCGCAGCGGCGCCTGGATGGCCGACTGCCGCACCCGTCGCCTGCGGCAGGGCGCGCTGCAGCTGCCGGTGGCCTTTCTGGTATGTAATTTCAACGCCCCGGTGGACGACAAGCCCTGCCTGCTGACCCACAATGAGGTGACCACGCTGTTTCACGAATTCGGCCACGGCTTGCATCACATGTTAACCAAAATGGAAGTGGCGGCGGTCAGCGGCATCAACGGCGTCGAGTGGGACGCGGTGGAGCTGCCCAGCCAGTTTATGGAAAACTTTTGCTGGCAGGCGGAGGTGCTGGCCTTCCTGTCGAGCCATTTTGAATCCAAAGAGCCGCTACCCGCATCAATGCTGGAAAATATGCTGGCGGCAAAGAATTTTCAATCGGCCATGCAGATGCTAAGGCAGCTGGAGTTCGCGCTGTTTGATTTGCGCCTGCACATGGAATTTGGCGGCGAAAATTTTGCCGGTGTGCAGTCTCTGCTGGACGAGGTGCGGCAAAGCGTCGCCGTCGTCATACCGCCGGATTTCAACCAATTCCAAAACAGTTTCACGCATATTTTTTCCGGTGGCTACGCCGCCGGCTACTACAGCTACAAGTGGGCGGAAGTATTGTCGGCCGACGCCTTCTCCGCCTTTGAGGAAGAGGGCATTTTCAATCCCGAGACCGGACGACGATTCCTGCGGGAGATTTTACAAAAAGGCGGCTCCGAACCGGCGTTGGAATTATTCAAAAAGTTTCGCGGCCGGGAACCTTCGCCCGAGCCGCTGCTGCGACACTCGGGGTTAGTGGCGTGAGCGGAGCAACAAAACGCTTTATCGCCGGGGCGGTCTGCCCCAGGTGCGCCGCCATGGATACCCTCGTGACTTACCGCATCGACGGCGACGAATATCGCGAGTGCGTCGACTGCGGCTTCAAAGATAAAATGATCTTTAAAAGTCATGCCAAGGAACTCACCACGCGGGTCAACAAAACTGAAGAAGAAATTACCAGTGAGACTCAAGTGATCAATATTTTGGATGGCAAAAAAAATGGCAATTGACCCGGAAACAGATTATCGGGATTGGTCTGTCACCAGGCCATGGCATCCTATGAAGGGCGATCCAACCAGCTGTCACGGACCGTAAAACGATAATACGCGATCGCGAGTGAGACGCCGCGCAAGGCATTGAACACGACAAAGGCCAGCCACAGGCCGTGGTTACCCAAAAAGCGGAAAATCCACCAACTGAGAAGAAAACCGAAACACACGGACAACAACATGGAATTGCGCATCGCGCGGGCCTGGCCGGCGCCGATAAAAATCCCATCAAGCAGGTAGCACCACACACTCACTAGCGGCATCGCCACCAGCCAGCCAAGATGCTGGTTTGCGACCGCTGCAACTTCCGTCAAATCGGTAAGCAAGGTAATGATAAAACTGCCAAAGACGGCAAAAAAGCCGCTCAGCAAGAGCGCGATCACGAGTGCCGTGATGCTGGCCGCCGCGCTGGCGGCGTGAAAATCTTTCACCTTGCGCGCGCCGATGGCTTGCGCGGTCATCGCTTCCGCCGCCAGCGCGTAGCCGTCGAGAAAAAATGCTACAAATAAGGTGCACTGAAATAAAATGGCGTTGGCAGCCAACACCTCATTGCCCAGATAGGCGCTTTGGGCGTTGAAAAAATTGATGACAAAAAGCAGCGCCGCCGTGCGGATAAACAGATCCACGCTCAATTTGAGGTTCTGTCGCAGGTAGGAAAAGTCGAACCACCGAGTGGGTCGCCAATCCCTTTGTCGCAGCAAGCACCAGATATAGCCCAGCGCGCAAGCGCATGCCGCATATTCGGCAATCAGGGTGGCCATTGCGGCGCCGCGCGCCTCCAAGTGCCAATGGACGATGAACAGATAATCCAGCCCTATGTTCAACAGGTTGGTCGCCACGGTAATGACCAATGCTATCTTGGGCTTGCTGAGACCGATCAGCCAACCCATGGCGACATAGGTGCACAGCACCGCCGGCGCGGAAAAAATACGGATGCGGCAGTACTGTTGCGCCACGTCCCAAAGTGCTTTTTCCGGCGCGATAATCCACAGAACGAAGGGCACCGTTAGACTCTGCAGGGCGATGAGAGCGAGCCCCAAACCCAGCGCCAGCAAGGTGTTCTGGCCCATATGCAGCACGGCGACATGCGGTGTGCCAGCGCCCATGGCCTGGGCGGCGACGCTAGTGGTGCTCATGCGCAGAAAGGCGAACATCCAGTAGAAGAGGGCGATAATGTTACTGCCGATGGCCACTGCGCCAAGGAAGACCGGGCTGTCGAGATGGCCGAGCATGGCGGTATCGGCCAGGCCCATTAAGGGCACCGACATATTGCTGACGATCATTGGCCAGGCCAGTGTCCACGCGCGGGCGTGGGGCAACGCCCGCAGCGTCGAAAAATTGCGCGGCTGAATGCGCGTCATTAGCTTACGTGGCTGTCAACTGAGAAAGGCGGGTTAAAGCCGGACGCCGCCCCCAACGGACAAAGACCTTCTATAAAAAGCACTGACTTAAGCCCAAACCCCTTACTTTTCTGGCAATTGTACCGGTATAATCGCCGCCTGCGACAATTTGTCCCACATCGAACCATCGACTAGCGTTAAGGCGAGGAAAAATTCCCGCCCGGCGTGGTTCTTCGGGCAGCACAATCACATAATATTGAATCAATCGCATCAATTTCACTAAGTAACGGAGAAAAGGGCGATGTTAAGTACTCTCAGGCGTTCGCTCGCTCTGCTTTCTGCCGCAGGACTAGCGCTGTTACCGGCCATGGGTTTTGGGGACGAATTGCAGTTCAATATGACCGAGGGCGTCACTTCGGTCAGCCGAGCGGTGTTTGGCCTGCACATGCTGATCTTCTATATCTGTTGTGGCATTGGCGTCATCGTATTTGGCGCCATGTTCATCAGCATGTATCTGCACCGCAAGTCACGCGGCGCCAAAGCCGCGAACTTCCACGAAAGCGTGGCCCTGGAATTCGCCTGGACCGTGGTGCCGGCGCTGATTCTTATCGGCATGGCCTATCCCGCCACCACCACCCTGAAAAAAATCTACGATACCGACAACGCCGATCTCGACATCCTGATCACCGGTCACCAGTGGAAATGGCAGTACGAATACCTGGGCCAGGACGTCGGTTTCTTTTCTAACCTGAGCACGCCCAGCGCGCAAATCCGCAACCGGGAAGACAAGGGCGAGCACTACCTGCTGGAAGTGGACGAGCCGCTGGTGATTCCCACCAACACCAAGGTGCGCTTCCTCGTCACCGCCAACGACGTCATTCACAGTTGGTGGGTGCCCGATTTGGCGGTCAAGCGCGACGCTATCCCCGGCTACACCAACGCCGCCTGGACCTACGTGGAAGAAGAGGGCGTCTATCGCGGTCAGTGCGCCGAGTTGTGCGGCAAAGACCACGGCTTTATGCCCATCGAGGTGCACGCGGTGTCGCAGGAAAAGTACGTCACCTGGATTGAGGACCGCAAAGCCAAGGCATTGGCGATTCAGGAAGCGGCCAACAAGACCTTGAGCTTTGACGAACTGTATTCCGAGGGCGAAGCAGTCTACAACAAATATTGCGCTTCCTGCCATCTGGCAGACGGCAAGGGCATACCGCCGACCTTCCCCGCCATCGCAGGCAGCGCCATAGCGATGGGCGAAGTGGGCGCTCACTTGAACCGGGTAATCTACGGCGGGCAAGGCATGCCGCCCTTCGGAGAACAACTCTCGCCCGTCGAATCGGCGGCGGTGATTACCTTCCAACGCAACGCATTCGGCAACAACATGGGCGATCTGGTGCAACCCATCGACGTTGTCAAATACCAGCAAGGCCAATAGGAGAGACTGACAATGGCGCATGGTCCTGCAAAAGGCTTAAGCCGGTGGTTATTCACCACCAACCACAAAGACATCGGCAGTATGTACCTCTGGTTCAGCTTCGCCATGTTCTTCCTTGGCGGCATCTTCGCGCTGATTATTCGCGCGGAACTGTTTCAGCCGGGTCTGCAGATCGTCGAACCCGATTTCTTTAATCAGATGACCACCATGCACGGCCTGGTGATGGTGTTCGGCGCCGTGATGCCGGCCTTCGTGGGTCTGGCCAACTGGATGGTGCCGATGATGATCGGCGCCCCCGACATGGCCCTACCACGCATGAACAACTGGAGCTTCTGGATTCTGCCCTTCGCCTTCGCACTGTTGGCGTCGACCTTATTCATGGAAGGCGGCGCGCCGAATTTCGGCTGGACATTCTACGCACCGCTGTCCACCACCTACGCCAGCGACACCGTCACCTACTTTATCTTCGGTGTACATATCATGGGCGCCAGCTCTATTATGGGCGCCATCAATATCGTGGCCACCATTTTGAATATGCGCGCACCGGGCATGACCCTAATGAAGATGCCACTGTTCGTATGGACCTGGCTGATCACCGCCTACTTGCTCATCGCCGTGATGCCGGTGCTGGCCGGGGTGGTGACCATGATGTTGATGGACATCCACTTTGGCACCAGCTTCTTCGATGCCGCCGGCGGTGGCGACCCGGTGCTGTTCCAGCACATCTTCTGGTTCTTCGGCCACCCCGAAGTGTACATTATGATTTTGCCCGCCTTTGGCGTGGTCAGCGCCATCATCCCCACCTTTGCCCGCAAACCCCTGTTCGGCTACTCGTCCATGGTGTACGCCACGGCCTCGATCGCCTTTTTGAGCTTCATCGTCTGGGCCCACCATATGTTCACCGTCGGCATGCCGCTGTTCGGGGAACTGGTGTTCATGTACGCGACCATGCTGATCGCGGTGCCCACCGGGGTCAAGGTCTTTAACTGGGTAACGACCATGTGGAAGGGCTCGATGACCTTTGAAGCGCCAATGCTGTTTTCCATCGCCTTCGTCATCCTGTTCACCATCGGCGGCTTTTCCGGCCTGATGCTATCCATCGCGCCGGTGGATTTCCAATACCACGATACCTATTTTGTGGTGGCGCACTTCCACTACGTACTGGTCCCGGGAGCGATCTTCTCCATTACCGCGGCGGTCTATTATTGGCTACCCAAGTGGTGCGGCAATATGTACAACGAGACCCTGGCGAAGGCGCATTTCTGGCTGGCCTTTGCCGGTTTGAATATTACCTTCTTCCCCATGCATTTCTCCGGCCTGGCCGGCATGCCGCGTCGCATCCCGGACTACAACCCCCTGTGGGCGGACTGGAACATGATTTCCTCGGTGGGCGCCTTCCTGTTTGGCTCGGCCCAGGTGCTGTTCCTCTACATCGTGATTCGCACCATCGTCAGCGGTAAAAAGGCCACCGATAAAGTTTGGGAAGGCTCCCACGGTCTGGAATGGACAGTGCCCTCGCCGGCGCCCTACCACACCTTCAGCACACCACCGGAAGTGAAGTAGCCCCGTGGCCAACGAGCGACATAACATCCGCTACACCTCAGCCAAGCTGAGTGGCCTGGCGGTGGCGATGTTCGCCTTCGCCCTTTGGGTGATGCCGCCCCTCTACGATTTGATCTGCGAAGTCGCCGGGCTTAACGGCAAGACCCGGGGTCAGTACGAGGCAGTGGCTGTCGAGGTGGACACCAGCCGGCTGGTGAAAGTGCAATTCGTGGCGATCAACAACGAGAATATGCCTTGGAATTTCGCGCCGGCGTCGTTTGCTCTCGAAGTCCATCCAGGCGCCACGGTCAACACCCACTTTAGCGCCTACAATCCCACCGCCAGTACCATGGTGGGGCAGGCGGTGCCGAGCATGGTGCCCAGCAACGCCACCGACTATTTTTACAAGACCGAGTGTTTCTGTTTCAACCGGCAGGTGCTGGCGGCGGGCGAAAGCGCCGAGCTGGGCCTGCAGTTCATTGTCGATCAGGACATTCCCAAAGCCGTCAACACCATCACGCTTTCCTACAGCCTATTTGATGTGACCGACATGGCGGCGGCGCAGGTGATGGGAGAATCCCGTCAGTCACAGACCGAGAGCAGACCAAGAGCACACGCGACACCCGCGTTTATATTAACCGCGCAGAGCCACTAGAAAACGAGCGGGGCAGACCACTATGGACCACAAAGCAGAACCCTATTACGTACCCGAGCAAAGCAAACTCCCCCTGTTCGCCTCGCTCAGCCTATTTTTATCGATATTCGGTTTGGCCAGCTGGTTAAACGAGATCAAGGCGGGCGAAAGCGGCAGCGGCGCCCTGGTGTTCTTTCTCGGCCTGGCGTTTTTCTGCTATGTCCTCTACACCTGGTTTGCCGCCGTCGTGGATGAAAATATACGCGGCATGAACAGCGCTCAGCTCAAGCGCTCCTATGTGTGGGGCATGGGTTGGTTCATTTTTTCCGAAGTGATGTTTTTCGCCGCGTTTTTCGGCGCCTTGTACTACATCCGCGTGTTTGCGCTACCGGAACTGTCCGAAGGGCCGACGTCGGAGCTGTTGTGGAACAATTTCGAGGCCGAATGGCCGCTGATGACCACCCCCGATCAGGCCTTGAACGGCGATAAGGCGACAGTCACCGGCCCCGGTGAAAACATGAGCAACCCGGGCTGGAGCCTCACCAGTTGGTTCGGCTGGCTGCCGTTCTGGAATACGGTAATCCTTCTCGCCTCGAGCGTAACGGTCCACTTCGCCCATACCGCGTTGCTGAACAACAAGCGCAAGGCCTTTAACACTTACCTCGGCGTTACTGTCGCGCTGGGCATGATTTTTCTGGTGTTGCAGTATGAAGAGTACGCCCACGCTTACCACGTCGGCCTCACCATCGATTCCGGCGCCTATGGGACCACGTTCTTTCTGTTGACCGGCTTTCACGGTCTGCACGTCACCCTCGGCACCCTTATGCTACTGGTGCAGTGGTTACGCTCGATCATGAAAAATCATTTTAAACCCGACGATTGCTTCGGCTTTGAGGCATCCAGCTGGTATTGGCACTTTGTCGACGTGGTGTGGGTGGGCTTGTTTATTTTTGTTTACGTATTCGGTTAGTTGCTCGCATCGGGGGTAGGCCGCACCGCAGCCGGCTGTACTTGGTCCCAAGGGGCTTTGTTTTGCAATGCTCCCGTCTGAATGCCGTAGCCAATGGTCAACATTAGCGCTATGGCGATGGTGACGCGCGCTCCCAGCGCATAGAGTGTGCGCTTTGACTCCGGCACCCCGATGTCCTTCATGAGAAATACAAAACCGCTGCTTAAACATACCAGCAAGGCGATAAATTCAATGACGATGAGCACTTTTAAAGCCACGGGATTCTCCGGCGATGACTGAGCGGGTTACCTTGGTTTTTGATTTTAACTGGAAGCTGACGCTGAGTGTGATTTTTGTGTTCCCTGCCTTGATTATGTTATCGCTGTGGCAGCTCGATCGCGCGGCGGAAAAAAAAGCCATCAAGGCGGCGTGGCGAAAACAACAGGCCTCCGTGCCGGTGGCGTTTGAACCCGACCGCGAATACCCGCCCTACCAGCGGGTGGTAGTGACGGGGCAATTCGCCATTGATAAATACTGGCTGCAGGAGAATCAGTTTTACAACGGCCAGCTCGGCTACAACGTGGTGATGCCCTTTATTACCCACGGCGGCCAGGTGATTGCCGTCGACCGCGGGTGGATAAAGGGCTCGCCGCTGCGCGACTTCGTGCCGGAGGTGACAACGCCGGAGGGCAGTTATCAGCTGACCGGGACCCTGGTCACACCCAGCGATTCAAAATTAATCCGAGAGGCGGAGAGCAGCGCCAAGACCTGGCCGCACAAAATATTGGAAGTGGATTTGGCGGTGATGGCCACGCAGGTGGATCTGGCGTTCTATCCCAGGCTATTGCGCATCGACCCCGCCAGTAGCGCGGCCTTTGTGATCAAGTGGCGCCCAGTCAATATGTCGCCGGCGAAACACTATGGCTACGCACTGCAGTGGGCGCTGATGGCGGCGGCGCTGTTGGTGCTCTATGCCTTTGCCAGCAGCAATTTATCCGCTTGGCTGAAAGCGAGAAGGACGCTCGGCGAATCATGAACGAACAGGCAACGCAAAGCAGGAAAAAATCCAGGCGCACCCTGTTGGCCATCTTGGCAGTGGCGGCGCTGCCCGTGGTGGCGGCGTACTTCGCTTTTTTCACCGGCATCGGCGTGCCGGCCGGCACCGTCAACGCCGGCGCCCTGCTCAGCGAAGCCCTCAGCCTGAAGGCGCTGCTGCCGTCAGAAGCCTTTGCCCGACTGGAACGGGAAAAGAAGTGGCGCATCTTGCTGCCGCTCGGCGAAACGTGTGATCAGCAATGTCGGGATAACTTTTACACCACCCGCCAGGTGCACGTCCGCCTCGGCGAAAAGGGCACGCGGCTGGAAAGGCTCGCCGTCAACTATGGCGGTGCCGCGGGCGCGGCGATTTTGCGGGATCTAAAACCCGATCACCCGCGCCTGCAACAGGTAACGGTCGAGCGCGAAACCTGGCGCCAGTGGCGCGATACTCTCGCCGACCATCGGCACGACGCCGACGCCCACGTTTACCTGCTGGTGGACCAGGAGGGCTTTGCCATGATGGCCTATTCCGACCAGCACGGCAACGCGCTGCTGAAGGACATCAAACGCGCGTTAAAATATTCGATTGACTATCAATAAGGGATGCAGATTCAACTGAGCACTGAAATGAGCAAAACTGCATTACGCGTGTGTTCGGCGTCGGTGGTACTAGCCTTCGCCGTGGTAATACTGGGCGCCTTCACCCGTCTGGTGGATGCCGGCCTGGGCTGTCCCGACTGGCCGACCTGCTACGGTCATCTTTGGGTGCCCAACACAGAGGCCGAGGTATTGGCCGCCAATGAAAAATTCGCCGACACGCCGGTGGAGCACGACAAAACCTGGCCCGAGCAGGCCCATCGCCTGATCGCCTCCGCCCTCGGCTTATTGATTCTGGCCTTGTTTTTTCTCTGCTACCGCGAGCGTGATCGCAGCCAGCGCTGGGTCGGTGTCATCGTCCTGCTGAGCGCCCTGGTGGCCGGCACGGTGGCGAGAATCTTTGTCGGCGATGCTATGGACCTCTACCTCTGGTTGTTACTGGCCGGGTATTTCTTGCATCTCGCCTGGCTGTCGAGCCGCACGGCGCAGGGTGCCGTGCCGTTTAGATTGCCGTCACTGATCGCCGGGCTGGTGATTCTGCAAGGCCTGTTCGGCATGTGGACGGTGACGCTTTACCTGTGGCCGCAGGTGGTCACGGCGCACCTGCTGGGCGGCTTTGCCACCCTGAGCTTGCTTTGGCTGCTGTTGCAGCGTCTGGCGCACTGGCGTTGGCGGGCCGCCGCCGATACCACGCTGAATTTGATGCGCCTGCGGCCCCTCGCCACGATTGCCATGGTCGTCGTCATCGTCCAAATCGCCCTCGGCGGCTGGGTGTCGTCCAACTACGCGGCCCTGGCGTGCCCCGATTTTCCGCTGTGTCAAAATCAGCTGTTGCCGGCCGCGAATTACGCCGCCGGTTTTAATTTTCTCCAGGACCTTGGGCCGAACTACCTCGGCGGCTTGCTGGACAACCAGGCGCGTGTCGCCATCCACTTCAGCCATCGCCTGGGCGCTCTGGTGGTTGTGGCGGTGATCGCCGTGCTGGCGTATGAACTGTGGCGCAGCCGATACCCCCGCGCGCAACACCTCGCCCTGGTGCTGCTGGCGGTTCTGGCGACGCAGTTGACCCTGGGCGTGCTCAATATAGTGTTGGCGTTGCCGCTTTACGTCGCCGTCGCGCACAATGCGGTGGGCGCGCTGTTATTGATCACGGTCACTACCATTAACCACCGCATCCGTACTGTGGAGACACTTTGATATGGCACATTCACAGACCCTGGCTCGCCGAACGGCCTCCTGGCGCGACTACTACCAGCTCACCAAACCGGGTGTGGTGGCGCTGATGCTGCTGACGTCGGTGATCGGCATGCTGCTGGCGGTGCCGGGCATGGCGCCGTGGGATATTTTGCTGCTCGGCAATCTCGGCATTGCCCTGTGCGCCGGCTCCGCCGCCACCATCAATCACCTGGTCGATCGCCATATCGACAGCAAAATGGCACGCACCTTCAATCGTCCGGTGGCCAAGGGGCGCGTCGCCCCGCGCGATGCGCTGATTTTTGCCTTTGCGCTCGGCGGCCTCGGGCTGCTCATTCTGCTGCAGTGGGTCAACGCCCTGACCGCCTGGCTGACGCTCGCCTCGCTGCTCGGCTATGCCCTGATTTACACCCTCTTTCTAAAGCGCGCCACGCCGCAGAACATCGTCATCGGTGGCCTCGCGGGCGCGGCGCCGCCGCTACTGGGCTGGACCGCGGTCAGCGGGGAAATACACGCCCACGGCCTGCTGTTGGTGCTGATTATCTTTGCCTGGACGCCCCCCCACTTCTGGGCCCTGGCCGTGCACCGCAAGGCCGAATACGCCAACGCGGAAATTCCCATGCTGCCGGTGACACACGGCGAGCGCTACACCAAGGTCCACATCCTTTTGTACACCCTGATGCTATTCGCTGTCTCGCTGCTGCCCTTTGTCACCGGCATGCTCAACGTGCTCTACCTGCTGGGCGCGGTGGTGCTGGGACTCGGTTTTCTCTACTACGCGCTGAGGATGTTCGGCGGGGATAAGAATGCTGGTATGGATGCCTTTAAATACTCGATTATCTATTTGATGGCGCTGTTCATTATCATGTTGCTCGATCATTATCTGTTGCCGCTACATTACCCATGAACGAAGCCCTGCTGTTGACTGACCCATGCCGAAAGCTCCGGCAAGCACCTCATTAGGCCCGCCATATACTGTTTTATCGACGTCGACCTGCTGGAATTCTAGGGACAGTACATTGGCGCAGGTCAGGATAGTGTACATATCTGCAAACGCGCATCCTGCGCTCATTGCGACCTGACCATGTAGCAAAAATACCCTATTTTTAGACCTATAAACATTAAAAGACACCCCACTTTTAGACCTTTTAGCTTGAAAAAATACCCTGCTTTAGTTAGGCTCGTCTGTAAAACTTACCATTGGGCGCTTCACACGGGATTCAGATTGGAACGTAAGCAACTGTTTTTATTGGAAAATTGGCTAAAAAAGCGCAATCGAAAGCCGCTTGTTCTGCGAGGTGCCCGTCAGGTTGGCAAATCGACGCTGGTAAAAATTTTTGCGGAGCGACAAAAACGCACCTTGACCGAGATAAATCTCGAACGATATCCCTACCTTGCCTCCGCTTTTGAGGGCAACGATCCCGCCGACCTGTTGAACGTATTCGAAGCCTTGCCCAAGGTAGCGCCGATGGCTAATAATTCCCTGCTGTTTCTCGACGAAATTCAGGCGGTTCCTGAGGCCATAGCAGCCCTTCGCTATTTTTACGAAGATATGAATCGACTCCCCGTGCTGGCAGCCGGTTCACTGCTGGAATTTACGCTTTCCGATCACCAGTTGTCCATGCCTGTTGGACGGGTCGAATACCTGCATATGGGGCCCATGACATTTACCGAGTTCTTGGCGGCATTAGGTGAGGTGAAACTGGCAACAACAATAGAGGAGTACCAAACCGGCGACCATATTGATTCGGTCATTCATAAACGCATGCTCGATCTTCTACGCACGTATTTTTTTGTTGGAGGCATGCCCGAGGCTGTTAATACGTATGCCGAAAGCAAACGCTTCAAGGACGTCAGCGAAGTTCACAACTCGGTTATTGAGACCTATCGTGAGGACTTCCCAAAATATATCGGCGCAAGAAATTTAGCGCGAATTCAACAGGTATTTAATTTTGCCGCGCGCAATATCGGCAGAAAAGTCAAATACAGCCATTTTTCAAGACAAGATAAGAGCGCCACGATAAAAAAAGACATCGAGCTCTTATCTATGGCGCGAGTGCTTTCGAAAGTGGTACACAGTCACTGTAGTGGTCTTCCTTTGCAGGCGGATATCGAAGAAAAAATTTACAAATTGATTTTTCTCGACGTGGGCTTGATGAACGCCATTTGCGGTTTGGGTTGGAATACCATTGCGGCCATTGAAGATACAAGGCTGGCCAACGAAGGTAGCAATGCCGAACAGTTTGTCGGCCAGCACCTACAGGATCTCCTTAGCCCCTCGCCGAACCGAGAACTGACTTATTGGCTCAGGGAAGGCCGTGTCACCAATGCCGAAGTTGACTATGTCGTGGCACTCGGTGGCCGAATTATTCCGATAGAGATCAAAGCCGGCGCTGTTGGCAGCTTAAAATCCTTGCATCAATTTGTCGGCGAAAAGGGTGTGCCCTTGGCCATAAGGTTTGATACTGGTTTACCATCGAAACAACGGATCAACGCTACCATTAGGTGCGGACAAAAAACGCGAGATATAGATTACGAATTGATGTCTTTACCCCTGTACCTGGTCGAAAGATTGACCGAGCTACTACCCTGAAGTGCGCGGGCCTCGGTGGTGGCCAGATACACGTGTTGGTGGAAATTAAAGTTCTAGCCCCCATGTTCACATGGTAAATCACAAATCAAAGACCTGACCCCGCTCTCACTACACCCAACGATATATTGATCCTCGGGCGGCCAACGGGGACAATGGCGCATCGTTGCAAGGCTCGCGAAACAGAAATGACAACATTCGACCTCGGCGCATATCGGCTCAATGCCGAATCAAGCGTTCTTGCGCCAAATTCTGACATTGCGCCGCGCCGCCAAAGCGGCGCAGGGTTTGCGCCTTCCAACGACGCTATCCAGCTATTTGGCGATATCCAGCAGTGGGTGTCCGCCCCGCTTCCGGCTATGACGACTGCCACCGGCGGTATCGCCTCGTCAGCGCTAGCGGCCATTGATGAGGCCTCCTCGCCGTTCGATTTATCTCACGACAAGACCTTAATCGCCGGGGCGCTGGACATTGGTCCGTCCAGCGACGACCCGTCCACGCAAGTGAATACCGAGATTCACTTGCCGAACCTATACGACATGCCCGACCTCGACCAAAAGGACCGGGAAAGCCTGGTGGTACATCTAAACAGCCTGACTTATCGCGGTGGTAACGAAGCATCGGTCTATCAGCGTTGGAACCAAGAAACGTTGAGTTATGAGCTGCTGGTAAAATCGCGCTATCCCGAACAACGCAAAACAGCGGAAATGAAAGTGCCGGACGTATCGAGCCCCTTTCCCTTTATGCTTAAGGATTTCGGCGCCAAAACGGACGTGGTGGGGAACCTTCAAGAGACCATTACAATCTTAAACGCGCCGGCAAACCGCACAGGCGACGCGCCAAAAACGGCCTCGGGCAACGCATGGGATTGGCTGACCGGCCTGATGAGCTACCCTGTGACCATGGTGCCGAAGTCCCTGGCCAGAGTCGTGGATGTGCCCTACCCGATTTTACACCTGATCGCCAACGCCCAAACTGCGGGCGAGATGCTGTTCTCGGGCGCCAATCCACCCGCGAATGGGCACACCAACTTCGTCACCAGCGAACTCCGCGCGCAGTTTCTTGATTACTCACCGGCGTTGTCGCAGGTGCAGCGTGCAGGCGACGGGGTTGCGCGCAAGATCGGCGCGAACCCAGATACGCAAGCGTTTACCTATGGCGAATACACCGGGATGGGTTTGGTCGTCGCGCTTGCGGCGATATCAAAAGTCACATCTCCCGCGCAACGCGCGCCTTTGCAAGACCAGGCAATTAAAGACTATTTGGCAAAGGTTGACACGAAGGTTCTACAAAGGGCGGTATCGGATTCATCACACCAACAAATTACTAATCTCAAGGCACGGTTTCCCGACTACGCCAGTATCATTGAGGGACGCCTAAAAGCAGGGATTGACGGCCCTACAACCCAAACGATTTACAGTAAGTTCCTCGATCCCGGAAGCGTTACAAACTTGGACCCCTCACCGGTGGTCCTTTCCGTGTCAAAGCCGGTGCCACCTGAAGTCAATCTGCCCGCGCCAACGCCACAGACCGGAGGATCGGCGCCGCCAGGGAGAGCGGATTTGGTAACCCCTGTGCAGGATATCTTCAAGGTCGGGGGTCAAACCCTCGTGGTGACGAAGGGTCAAACGCAGGCCTCGAATCAAGCCGCGTTATCGAATCCCGGTCTTTACGCGTTGACAGACCCGGCACTTCAGCCCGACAAGACCTTGGCGGCAGGCATCGCTGGTGACAGTGTGGGCGATGAACTTGACGTCTCTCCTCAATCGAGCGATCCCGCCCCTCAACCCACCGGAGAAATCACGACCGAGGATTTTCTTGATATGCGGGTGATGGGGAACGTAGCTGACCGCGATCTTGCTCTCGAACCTAGGGAAGACGCCGCCGTACCAAAGACATTCATGCAATGGAACAGCTTTTACTTTGACCCCGATGTAGTTTATAAGATCACCATTGACGCTGACAAAGTCGAATCCAACGACTACGCACGACGTATAACACAATTGGTTGAGCATGGCGGTGAGATAAACCACTATGCCGAAATCATCAGCCCGGGCCGTCCATTGCGACAGGAGTTTTTGCGATACGACAAAAGCGCTGCTATTCCGGATTTTGTCAGGGACCTCGCGCTGGACACGTTACCCGACGAGACAGTTATCCGCATTTCCGCGGCAACCTATCCTTCACACATACCGCTGGAACAATTTCTTAGTCCTTTTGCATCGGTCTATGATCGCAACCCCGTGGAGGCGGCAACACAGGCCGCTTATTATCTCAGCGAACGCCAACTATTAGATTTTTATGATGATTTGCAAAAAGGCCTAGTAGACAGAGACATTACCGTGGAAGAGAGTTTTGCAGATTTTACCAGCCAATATCGTGATACGGACGAACAATGGCGAGCGATTAATCTACAAGACAATACGGACATGCGCAATCTGGTTAAGGAAGTGCAACGTATGCCCAATTTGCGTGGAGCCGTGCTGGCTTTCAGGTTCGCGGATGACCAGATCTACTTGCTCAACGTTTTCAATATTGACCACGCCGTTTACATCGCTGACACACCCTCCGGGAAGGTTCGCCATGTGACTCCAGAATCAGATGTTAGTACGGCAATATACTCCGTTCTCTCTGATCAAATGATGGCGCGCGGCATCGATTTGAGCCAGTGGTTGTCCGGTGAAGACGTTATTAAGGAGCCAACCGCTCACGCTTTGAACTCTAGCCTTATCAATGAAGAGAAACTGGTGCCGCTGGGCGAAAAGGGGTTTTACTATCGACCGCCAATTAAAAAGTGAAAAGTTCCTGCCGCCGCTCGGCTACACGCTGAGGAGGTTTGGACGGGATAAAAATGCCGCCATAGACACCGCTCGATATTCTATTATCTATTTAACGGCGCTATTCATTATAATATTGCTCAATCACTATCTATCGGCGGTCTATTACCTATGAACGAAGCGATACTCGCGCTGGAACGCCGGCAGCGACGCGGCATTTGGCTGACGGTCATTTCTATATTCGCCGTCATTTCCCTGTTTATGGCGATGTTTCTGCACAAAATTCTCTCGCCACGGCTGATGTCGGTGGAGGAATTGCGCCTCAACCGCGCCATTACCTTCGACACGCCGCGCCTGATCGAAGACTTTTCCCTGCTCGACCACCGCGGGGACGCCTTTACCCTGGACAATTTGACCGGCAAGTGGTCGCTCATCTATTTCGGTTTCACCCACTGTCCCGATATCTGCCCGATGGCGCTGGCAAAGCTGGCGCAAGTGGTGCAAACCCTCGACAGCGATATCGCCGCGCAAACCCAGGTGCTGTTGATCAGCGTCGACCCGGCGCGCGATACCCCGGCCGCGCTCGCCCGCTACGTCGGGCATTTCGACCCGGAGTTTATCGGGGTCACGGGCGAGTTTCTCGATATTATGCGCCTGACCCGCAACGTCAACGTGGCCTTCAATAAGGTCATGCTCGACAATGACTATACCGTGGACCATAGCGGTCACCTGGTGCTGGTGAACCCCAACGGCCACTACCACGGATTTTTCAAACCGCCCTTTGAGTTGGCGACACTGAAAACCACCTATCAGTCCATCGTGGCCCAGTTTTAAAACTGGCACCTATTTTGCTATTTGAGTTAGCTTGTTGGGTTAGCTTGTTGGGTTAGCTTGTTGGATTTGCTTATCGAGCCCACGCGCGCCGATGAGTGGCGCGGCCGTGGTGTAGCAAGTGAATTCTGCCGGCAAATAGTTGACCTTTTGTCGCCGCCAACAGTCAAACAGAGGTGATAAAGCCTCTTAAGGTTGGCGGGTAAGCCCCTGAATTGTTGGAAATTTTTACACTGCAGCAAAACCTTGCCTGCGGCGGGGAAGAAATCCAAGGGGAATATGATGTCGATCATGATATTTCCAGGTTGGCGTAGGGGCGGGAGAGAGCGCGCGCTATAATGGTCGCAACAGCCACTTTAGGTCATGTATTTGCAAAGATGAACACCGGCTTGATTGATAAGAACGAGGGGTAATGTACGAGTCTTTTTACGGTTTTAACAAAAAACCCTTCTCCCTGACCTTCGATGCGGATTTACTGTATCTGGGTCAGACGCACACCACGGCGCTGTCGATGCTGGAATACGGCGTGCTCAGCCAGTCGGGGTTCACGGTCATTACCGGTGAGGTGGGCAGCGGCAAGACCACCATCGTGCGCCACCTGCTCGATCAGCTCAACGAAGCGGTGAAAATCGGCCTGATCACCAACACCCACGCCAATATGGGCCAGCTGTTGCCCTGGGTCATGCACGCCTTCGGCCAGCAATACCGCGACGACAATCCGGTTGCGCAGTATGAGGGCTTCACCCAATTCCTGCAAAAACAGTTCGACAACCAGGAACGCACGGTGCTCATTATCGACGAGGCGCAGAACTTGGGCGTTGCCCTGCTCGAAGAGCTGCGCATGCTATCCAACCTCAACACCATCGCCGAGCAGTGCCTGCAGATTATCCTGGTGGGGCAGCCGCAGTTGCGCGAGTTATTGATGAAACCGGAACTGATGCAGTTTTCGCAACGCGTGGCCGCGGACTACCATATCGCCGCCCTTTCGCCAACGGAAACGGTGTCCTACATCAAACACCGCCTGGTGATGGCGGGCGCCAAGGAAGACGTCTTCACGCCCCACGCCTATATGCTGATCCACGCCGCGAGCCGCGGCATCCCGCGGCTGATAAACGTGCTGTGCGACACCGCCCTGTCTTTTGCCTTCGCCGACGAAGTGCGCATTATTCACGAGGACTATTTGCGCGGCGTTCTCAAGGAGCGCGCCGAAGGCGGCTTGTTGGCGCTGGGACAAAACCCGTTGCGGCAGTTCGGCGATTCCGCCTACGACACGCCCGACCTGGACAACCTGCTGGGGTCGGTGCTGAGTTCCCGGGGTGCGCAAAAGCCCAAAGGCGGCTGACGCGGGCCTAAACCAAGGCCAAATACAATAATGACGTTTTCTGCGTGACGAGTGAGACCAAGGTGATGAACGAGGTGAATTATGGAAGAAGCCGGCCCCTCCATTGAGGATTATTTGGATATTGCGCGGCGCCGCAAAATGCTGTTTATTTTCAGCGTGCCGGTGTTGCTATTTATCAGCGTCGCGGTGACCATGACCCTGCCGCCGATTTTTCGCTCGGAAGGTTTGATCCTGATCCAGGGGCAGGAAATTCCCGAAGACCTGGTCAGATCGACGGTGAAAAGTTTCGCCGAACAGCAGATTGAAATCACCCGCCAGAAAATCATGACCACCGCCAAGATCACGGAATTGATCGACAAACATAACCTCTACCTGGATTTGCGGGGCAAAAGCTCCAACTCGCAACTGGCGGATAATTTCCGCGACAGCATGGGGGTGGAGATGATCGAGGCCGAGGTGCCCGGCCAGTGGGGCAACCGCCGCGCCAACGTCGCCTTCGTAGTGTCGTTCATGGATAAGGACCCCCACCTCGCGCAGCTGGTGGCCAATGAGCTGACCACGCTGTTCCTGGAAGAAAACGTCAAAGCCCGCACCAGTAAAGCGGACGAAACCGCGCAATTCCTGCAGGAAGAGGCGGACCGCATGCAGGCGCGGGTGCAGGAAACTGAAAACAAAATTGCCGAATTCAAGGTGGAGTACGGCGATAGCCTGCCGGAACTCCTGCAGTTTAATCTCACCACCGTCGATCGTCTGGAAACGCAAATTATCACTACCCAGGACGAGGCCGTGCGCCTGAGCGACCAGATCCATGCGCTCAACGTGGAGCTGTCGAATATTTCTCCCTTTATTCAATACTCCTCCGATACCTCTGGCGGCAGTATTACGCCGCGCCAGCGGCTGATGGAACTGAAAAACGAATATTCGAAACTCATCATCGGTTACTCGGAATCGCACCCCGACATCGTGCGCCTGCAGGAAGAAATCGTCGTGGCGCAAAATGAAGTCGCCAAAACCAATACCGCGGTGGACGATGAAGAAGCCGTCAATCCCGCCTATCGCCAGATCAGATCGCGCATCCGCGCCGCGGAAAAGGAACTCAAACGCGTCTCCGACCGCCGCGTAAAACTAGAAAATGATCTGGCCGACTACAATCAGCGGGTCATGCGCACGCATCAGGTGAAAAGAAACTATGACGAAATGACGCGCGACTACGAGAACAAGCTGGAAAAATATCAAGAGCTGCGCGCCAAACAGCTGGAAGCCAATATCGCGCAAAATATGGAGGCGGAAAACAAGGCCGGCAGCTTTAAATTGATCGAGCCGCCGACCATTGCCGACAAACCGGTCAAGCCCGATCGCAAAAAGCTCCTGTTCATGGGCTTCATGCTGTCTGTTTGCAGCGGTGTCGGGCTGATGATGGCGGCCGAGTTCTTGCACTCCGGCGTGCGCGGCGTAGCCAATATTTCGCGCGTACTGGGTCAGCAGCCGCTGGCGGTGGTGCCCCACCTGTACAATACCGCCGACTATCAAATGCGCTCTGGCAATCGCAAAAAACTGCTGTGGATTTCCTTTAGCTTCTGCGTTTTCGGGGTGGTGGTGTTTCATTTTTTCATTCTCAATCTGGACCTGCTGTGGCTAAAAGTCATGGCAAAAATCAGTGTGATATAGGCGGGTTTTGACCCTATGCTAAGAATTCAAAAAGCAGTGCTGAAAGCCAAAGACTCGGAAAAACACCGGGCTATTCGCAGCCGCTCGGAAGCCATCGCCTCCACCTCGCCGCTCGAACAATTGACGTACACCAAGACGCGGGTGCAAAGCTGTCACCCGGACCGGCTGTCCGATAAGCGCGTTGTTGCCGGTTTTCTGGACAACGCCAACAGCCAGACATTTCGCACCTTGCGCACCCAGGTGATTCAAAAAATGCGCGAGAACAACTGGCGCAGTTTGGCGATCACCTCACCCTCGGAAGGCGAGGGCAAGTCGCTGATCGCCGCCAATCTGGCGGTGGCGATCGCCATGGAAGTCAATCAAACCGTGCTGCTGGTGGATTTGGATCTGAAAAAACCTTCGCTCGCCCAGATGTTCGACATCGAACAAGAACACGGTTTTCTCGACTACCTGCGCGGCAATGTCGAACTGGAAAATATCATGGTCAATCCCGGCATCGACCGCCTGGTGGTCGTACCCGGTCGCGGCGCCATCATCAATTCATCGGAAATTATCTCCAGCCCCAAGATGGTCTCCTTTTTCAACGAGACGCGGGCGCGCTACAAATCCCGTATCGTGATCTATGACATGCCGCCGGTGCTGCCATCCGACGATGTCTTGAGTTCAGTGGGCAACGTCGACTGCGCGCTGCTGGTGCTGGAAGACGGCAAAAATTCCGAAAAGGATATCGTGCGCGCCGTGCGCCAGCTGCAAAACACGGCCGTGCTCGGCACGGTGGTGAACCGCTTCCAGAAGGACGGATGGCTTTTGTAAAGGCCTATCGCTCGGTTTCCGTGCGGGGCTTCAATGTCACTAACTTAAGAATGAGTTCCAATGTGGCACTGAGCACAGAGAGGGCCGGGTAACGGCTTTGGCGTGACTAGCGCCAGGGACGAGCGCGGGATCGGGCCATGGATGGCCCATGGAACGCAAAAGCCGTAACCCGGCCCTCTCTGTGCGGTCTCGCCGAGCTTAAGTTAACGACCTGAATCCGTGACTTCATAGCGGCGCATAGCGCAAGTCCTTGCCGCCAATGTATCCTGTTGGCGGGCAGTAAAAAAATAGCGAAGGCCGGTTTTGTCCATGCCAAGTTACAAAATTCAGGTGATAAATCTGGCGCTGCTCGCCATCTCCTTGGCCTTGACACTGTGGCTGTTTTGGGGCGGTCTGGCCAACGTCGTGGGGCGCTGGGGGGCACAGCCGGAATACAGCCACGGTTACCTGATTCCCCTGGTATCGCTGTACTTGCTGTGGGAAAAGAAAGGCCCCCTGGCGCAGCATTTTCACTGCCATACTTGGCTGGGCACGTCCATCTGCCTGCTGTCGCTCGCGCTGCTCACGATCGGTGAAATCAGCGCGCTGTTTCTGCTCATCCACTACGCGTTTGTGCTGTTTTTATTTGGCTTGTCGGTCACGGTTCTCGGCGCGGGCGCCCGCCTGACGCTGGTGCCCATCGCCATGCTGTGCTTTGCGATTCCGCTGCCTTATTTCATCGAAGTGATATTGACCGCCAAGATGCAATTGTTATCTTCCCAACTAGGCGTGCAGCTCATTCGCGGGTTCAATATTCCGGTTTACTTGAGCGGCAATATCATCGATCTCGGCGAGTTTAAACTGCACGTGGTGGAAGCCTGCAGCGGACTGCGCTATCTGTTTCCCCTGGCCTGCCTGGGATTTATCGCCGCCTATTTTTACCGCGCCGCATGGTGGAAAAAAATCTTGCTGTTTGTTTCCACAGTGCCGCTCACTATTGTGATGAACAGCGCGCGCATCGCCATTGCCGGGCTGCTGGTGGAGCATTTCGGCATTCAGGCGGCGACCGGCTTTTTGCACGATTTTGAAGGTTGGCTGGTGTTTGTTGTCTGCCTGGCGCTGCTGCTCGGCGAAATCAAAGTACTGGAGCTGGTGACCAGTCGCCAGCGGCTGGTGGATGTCTTCCGCCCCCTACCTAAACCCGCGGGGCGGAATACCGCGGCACCGGCGGCGCGACTATCGCACCCCTTAATCGCAACGTCCATGTTGCTGCTCGCATCGATATACCTGCAGCACACCTTGGAGCGACGTTGGGAACTCAAGCCGCCCAACAAAAGCCTCGCATCCTTTCCCATGGCACTGGGCCAATGGCGTGGCCAGCGGGACGCGCTTGCGCACGACGTTGTTGAGGGCCTGCAGTTTACCGATTACGTGCTCGCCGATTATCAAAAACCCGTCGCACAATCGGACCCGGTGAATTTCTACGTCGCCTACTATGACAGCCAGCGCAAGGGCGTTTCTCCCCATTCCCCCAAAGTATGCATGCCCGGTGGAGGTTGGGAAATTGCCGAATTTGAACGCACTGAAATCAATGCCATGCCCGTCAACCGCGCCGTGATAAGAAAGGGCAACAAGGCGCAGCTGGTGTACTATTGGTTTATCGAACGCGGCGAAGTGGTGGCCAATGAGTACCGTAAAAAATGGCTGCTATTGCGCGATGCACTGGCAAAAAGTCGCAGCGACGGCTCGCTGGTGCGCGTCGTGACGCCGATACGCGGCCGCGAAGACATTGCCGACGCCGAGGCGCGCGTTGAAGAGTTTGTCGCCCTGGCGCACGCAAGAATATTGAGCTATTTGCCCGGTGAATAAACCGGACATCTCACCACGGTAACGATCATTATGCGCCAATCGTCATCTCCGCGCCCCAGCAAGCGGCTGCGATATATCTTGCAATTGTCGGCCGCGGTGTTGCTGCTAACAGGCTGCGTGTCAAAAGAAGAGGCGGCCGCAGCGTTTTACACGCAAGGCATTGCGCATTACCAAAACGCTCGCTATGAAAAAGCGCGCTTGGAATTTCTCAACGCCGTGCAACGCGACCCGCAGCACGCCGACGCCTATTTCCATTTGGGCCTGATCGCTAAGCGGGAAGGGGATATTGCCCTGGTATTTGAGCACATGTCACTGGCGATGCAGCTCGACCCAGGCCATCTCGACGCCAAGATCCATGTGGCGGAACTCTACGTTTACGGCCAGCGTTTCGAAGACGCACTGAAACTCGCCGGCCAGATAGAGGCTTTGGCGGCGGGAGCGCACGCGGCCCAACGCATTGAGGCAGCGGCCCTGGTCGGCCTGAAAGAGTACGGTAAAGCCAAAAAAATAATTCAGCTAGCTCTACAACAACAGGCGGATAATGCGTCGCTGCATGGCCTTTTGGCGGTCATCGCCAAAGAGCAAAACGACGTGCAGGGTGCGCTGCTCCACCTGAATCGCGCCATTGAACTGAGCGCACAGAAAACCCAGTACCTGACCCTGCGAGCGAGCATCCACCGCGATCTCAACGACCTGGGAGCCCTGGAGCAGGACTATCGCCTGCTGCTCGCGCAGCGGCCCGACAGCGAAGACTATCTGTTTCCACTCGCCCGGCTCTTGCTGCAAGATCAACGCGCCGTGGAAGCGGAGCAACTGATCGAGGCCTTTGTGGCCGCCCACCCGCACAACGTTGCCACCAAACAATTTTATATTGAACTATTGTTACAACGCGATGAAAACAAGGCGCAGGCGTTACTGGATGAGTATATCCGCCGGGACAGCGCCGCCACCGAGCTACAATTTTTCCGCATTAATTTACATGTTAAAAACAACCGGCTAAGCGCCGCCCAAAACGAACTTAACAGCATCGCCAGCGGGCACGGCGACGATAACCGCGCGCAGCTGAAAGCCAATGCGATGCGCGCCGAACTGCTATTGCGCCAAAGCCAAGCGAGCGAGGCAATGGCGCTGTTGCAGGCCAATCTCGCCCGCGACAACCGCCACGAACACTCGCACCTCGTGCTCGCCGGCCACAGCCTGCAACAACGCGACTTCGACACGGCGGTGGCCAGTTTGAGGACCGTATTGCGCCACAACCCGGCATCGGAACAAGGCCTGGTGTTGCTGGGCAAGGTTTACCTGGCCAGCGGTTCCGAACTGCTGGCCGACGACGCCTTTCGGCAGGCCTTGGAACACAACCCGGCGAATGCTGAGGCCGCCATGCCCGTGGTGCGCAAACTCGTGGCCGCGCAAGATCTGGCGCGGGCGCAGAATATCATTGCCCGCGTACTGCGCAGTAAACCCAAGGACGCTAAGTTACTGATGTTTCAAGCGCAAATTCATCTGTTAAACCAGGACTGGGCCGACGCCGCGGTCACCATCGCGCGCCTGCAAAATCTACCTGGCAGCGAGGCCTACGCCGAATTTCTTCGCGGCCGCGTCTGGCAGGGACAGGACAACTGCGCGCGCGCTGTGACGCATTACCAGCGGGCGCTTGCGGGCAACCCCAATCTCGTGCCCGCCGTGCAAGGCATCAGCGTATGCTACCTGGCGCTAGGCAAAGAAAAAGAATTATTGGAATTTCTAAGCGCCTATCAACAGCAAAACCCCCATCTCATTCACGGCCACCTCGCCATCGCCCGGATTCACAAAAGCCGCGGTCGCCTGCCACAGGCGGTCGCCAAACTCAAGCGCGCGCTGCGCACCAAACCTCAGTGGGTAAACGGCTATATTACGATGGCGGCTTACCAGGACGAGCTTGGCGAGCAAAAGGCCGCGATCGACACCTATCAAAAGGGCATCCGCCTCAACCGCGAGCATATCCCCCTAAAAATCGCCCTGGCAGGCTACCACCAGGCCAACAATCGCTTTGCCGAAGCTGCCGCGCTGTACCAGAAAATTCTACAGCAGGACGGCGACAACCTGCTCGCCATCAATAATTATGCGGCCCTGCTATTGGATTCCAACCCGACTACGCAGGATCAAGCGCGGGCCCTGTCACTGGCGGAAAAACTCAAACATCAAACCTTGCCCCACTACCTCGATACCTACGGTTGGGCGCTTTTTCACAACGGACGCTACGCGGAAGCGGAAGAAGTGCTGCGGCGGGCGGCCGAAGCAGGCAATAACATACCCGCCATCCAATACCACTTCGGCATGGCGTTAACACAATTGCAGCGCACCGAAGAGGCCAAAGTAGTTTTTAAACGGGCGCTGAAGCAGGATAGTCTAAACGGCGATATAAAATTCGCGCTGGAAAAAGCCCTGGCGAACCTGTAGCGGTAACGCGAGTTGGGCGGTTTTGCTCGCGGCTATCGCCTGAAGCGTGAGTTCACAACTTGAATACTCTTGTTATCAGCAATATGGACAGAACTTTTTCTAATGTTGGCGACACTTTCTATTAACCTGGAAATTAAATAGGTCGTCCTGACCTATTTAATTGTCACCCTTAAAAACGAGCGAAATTGTGTAAAATTCCTTGTTTTTAGGGTGGTCCGGCATCCCGGTTCGCGCGAGTCTCTGACTCGCGGCGGTGCGTCCCTGCACCGCCATTAACCCGGCATATTTGAATGCCGGGTTAATAAGTTTAGGCCCCTTGAAAATACATCAACTTACCCAGCACCGGCAAAATCGGGGCGTCGATCATCCACCAGGCGGCGAGGCAAAATCCGATGGCAAACAGCATCATGCCGAGGTCGGCAAGCATGCAGTGGTAGTCGTGCTTTTCGGCAAAGCGGATCATCACCGGATGGGCAAAGATTCCCGATAGCGAGTAGGCGATAATCACTCCGGGCGCGCCCGCGATGAAGCCACCGAGCAAAATGAAAGACACCAGAATCCCCGCACTCGCGGCGCTGAATTTCATCTGCGAAAAGGAATCGCCCTGCGCCAGCATAAAGGGCATCAGCGTGCCGGTAAAGGCACGCGCGACCTGCCCCAACGCCAGCACCTGCAACATCCAGCCGGCCTCGGCATAGCGCTCGTCGTAGAGGAAAATAATCAACCAGTCGCCGATGATCGCCAGGGTGATGCACACCGCCATGTAGGCCGCGTTGAGCAGGGTGCGCACCTTGTGGATCTTGGAAAAATCGGCATGGTTATCGATGGCCCGGCGGAAGTAAGGGTGCAGCACGCGGGTGGAAAAATTGACCGACAGCAGGGCCACGATGGCGGACCAGGTGGAGGCAACGGAGTATTTTCCCAACTCGCCCATGGTGAGAAAAACCCCCATGATCAGGCGGTCACCCTGGTTGGTGATATAGGAGATGGTGGAGGAAAGAAAAATCCATTTGCCGAAGCCGAACAGCTGGGTGACGGAGGATTTGTCCCAGGCGAACCTGCTGAAGTGCCCCTTGAACAACACGTAACTGAGTATTACCTCCAGGCTGGAAGCGAATATCTGCCCCGCCACCATGGCCCAAACGCTGGGCCAGAGCAGGGCCCAGGTAATCACCACCACCAGCCCCGAGACCTGCAGCCCCAGGTCCACCAACATTTGTTTTTTGATATCGAGGCGCTTGTCGTAGGCCAGCAAGGCGATGGATTTGAAGCCGGTGATGAAGGTGGCCAGGGAAATCATAATCAGCACCGGCGCCAGCACCGGCTCGTCGTACATGTGCGCCGCCGGCAAGGCGACAATGGCGGCGAGCAGCGCGATAACCCCGGTGCGCAAAATCTGCAAGGTCCAGGCGGTGCGCATAAAGGCCGGGTCATCGATGCGGTCACTGTTGACCACCCCCTCGCGCAAACCGACATCCGACAACTGCCCCAGCCCGATCATAATGGCGTAGACAATGGCCATGATGCCGAAAATCTCGGGAAACAGCAGACGGGTCAATAGCAGATTGCCCAGCAGACGAATCAGCTGGGTTCCGCCGCTGCCCAAGATCACCCAGAACGCGCTTTGCACGGCGGATGAAGACAGCAGGCCGCGCACGCGGACGGCGGCTTCGGTCCTGGAACGGGGAAGAGCATTTAACAGCGATTTCATTCTTTGCAGGGGTCCTTTCGTCGTTCCCGACAGCACAAGCTTTTGAGGAGCACAATCATACAGATTTGCCGGTCCATATTCGCGCAAATTTCCATGCTACCGATTTTGCGGCATCTGCGCCCGATGCCCCGCTGTGGGCGAGCCGGTTTCCTTGCGCCAAACCTTAGCTTATACTCGCACGCTGTTTCGCGGCGGCGGACAGGATGTGTTACCGCCACCACAGCACAGGATATAACATGACCCGAATCGGATTTCTCATTCCGGAATTTCCCGGCCAGACACAATCTTTCTTCATGCGCGAAAAACAAGAGCTGGCCAGCCTCGGCGTCATGGTCGAACTGCTGTCCACGCGCCGCCCCGTCGAGGGGGCCGGGGCCGCGAAACACGCTTGGGCGGCGGATGCGGCAAAAAATACCACGTACTTATTTCCGCTGTCGCTGCCCGAAATCGCGCTCTGTCTCATTACCGTTGTGGTCGCCGGCCCCTCGGCGTGGGTCAGATGCTTAGGCGTAATTTTTGGCAGGTCGGATGTCTCTGCGCGCGAGCGCATCAAGCTGCTCGGCCTATTGCTTTCCGGCGCGCAGCTCAAACGCCTGACTCGCGCCAAAGGCCTGCAACACGTTCACGTCCACAGCTGCGCCAACGCCGCCAACACGGCGCTGTTCGCCAAACTGCTCGGTGGACGTGAACGTGTTGCAGGCCTTTGGCGCGAGTCAGGCGTTTGAGCTGCGCGCCGGAAAGCAATAGGCCGAGCAGCTTGATGCGC
>JAAUXX010036364.1_pt1 | contig 29853 bp, 27 predicted proteins | sample 7278111 | NCBI WGS metagenome assembly JAAUXX01 (sample SAMN14350116, study PRJNA611818) | marine sediment metagenome | isolation source: surface marine sediment (1.8m) | place: French Polynesia: Moorea | collected 2018-08
ATACGAAATAATTTCAACGGCAAACCTGGCATACATATTGAATCAATTGACTGGGCGCTGAGAAGGAATAACCGCCATTAACCCGGCATTCAGATATGCCGGGTTAATGGCGGTGCAGGGACGCACCGCCGCGCGTCTCCGACTCGCGGCGGTGCGTCCCTGCACCGCCATTAACCCGGCATATCTGAATGCCGGGTTAATGGCGTTTATTCCTTCTCAGCGCCCAGTCAATTGATTCAATATGTATGCCAGGTTTGCCGTTGAAATTATTTCGTATTAGCTTTTCATCAGCCAGGGCGTCAATTGAAAATTCGAGGCTATGACACTGCATGCATACCGAACGAATCATTTTTTCATTGGGGCGCAGATTCAAATTTTGGTTGTGCTCAACAAAAACTAATGATTTGCCATCTTGTTTCACGGCGGTGCGCGGCATGTGACAGGTTGCGCAACTTACCCCACTGCCGGGTGCTATCGAGCCTTCCATCTCCTGCTGCCACAAGACGCCGTGTGGTGACTCGTAAAATGCGGTGGAGTGTCCATCTGCGTGGCAATCTAAACAGCTTTCAGCCGCGGCCGTCTGAGTATTAAAGGCGTGCGATTGATGACATGAATTACACCCATGAGATCTTTGCAAGGCAGTTTCGCGAAAAATTAACGGCGATTCTCCAGGTGTGATAGCCTCGAGTGGCAACGAGACGCTATTTGCCAAGCGCATTCCGTGTTTACCCCCTTTGAAGCCCTTGACTTCATTTTCGTGGCAGGTTTGGCACTGGTCGAGTTTGGGTTGGGTGATCCAGTCATTTGTGTTTTGTTGCGTGTGGCAAGCGCCGCAATCTACGCCCGCGCGGGCGTGGCTGCTTGCCTGCCAGTGTTGTGACGTCTGCGGGTGTTGTTCGATTTTTTCCTGGTAGGCGCTTTGGACAAGCGTCAGCGGTTCTTTGATTAAAGAGTCGGTGGCGTTGCTCAGTGCTATTTTGGCCACTTCCTTTAACCAGGGTTGTCCGGCATTTTCCACCAAAAAGGATTCATAGAGAGCTCGGTTGTCGTGAAAATTATGGCAGCCCGAGGAAGCGCAACTGTCAAAGGCCAGATTTTTGTGGCTTTCGCGTTCTTCAATCACTTCCTTATGGCAGTGAAAACAGTAGTCGTCGGGCAGCGTGACACCCATTGCGCGAGTTTGTTCCTTTTGATGCTCCGTATGACAGCTAATGCAGTAGCGCGCATCGATTAAATCTATTCGATACGCTTCGCGCGGGTCGGTAAACTTCTTTTTGGGGTGAGAGTCATGCGCCAATTCCAGCTCTTCCGCGTGACACGTCACGCAGGCGTCCTGCAAGGCTTCCCTGCCGCCGAAGGGGCTGCTGTGGCAGGTTTCGCAAGCCATTTCGATTTGAAAATGGCCGTGTGTTGCCTCACCGATTAAAAATTCACTCTTATCTTGGCTGACAAACATGGTATTCCCATAGTAACTCAACAATCCGAGGCTAACGGCTATCCAGCTGGCCCAAATAATTTTTTTCATCAGTATTTAAAAGTAATATACTGTCAAGATATGAAAACCCAGCAGTACGGGAAAAGGCCAGGTAAACAATACGTGCGCCCACGTCCAAAAGCTCCGGATATTTTTTGCGGTTGTTGCACTAAACTTGTGACTCAATGACAGAACTGCACCGGTGAGTGACCCCAGTAGTAGAATGCCTAGGAAATTGACCATCAAAATTTGATTAAAGTTTGCACCTAGATGAAGCCCGGTGTGCAAGACAAGCACTGCTGCGCATAGAACGCCTAATATGATGTGCAATACGCGCCAGTAGGCGTAGTCGCCCAGTCTTTTGTTGGCGATCCGCTTGCGAAATGACATCGATAAGCCGATGACTGACATGCCCAGCAGACTAAAACCGGTGACTTGCTTGAAGAATTTGTCGTTCCAGATACCTTCGAGAATGTTTTTTGCTTGCACCGTATCGGATACCCTAAGCTCCGGTAAAAAGATGATGGCCAGGGCAATTAGCCCCGCTATGGCACTGGCGCCAAGCGTTACTATCCAGGCCTTTTGTTTAGCCAATGGCTCCGTGTTGCCCAATAGCTGCATCATAAGGGGGCGGCATGACCCGCAAACGCTCCCTGCTTTGGTAAACTCATGAAGTTTAACGAGCGTGTCGTGGCCATTGTCGATGGCTTTCACAAGTTCGCCTTGCGAAACGTTGTTACACTGACAGACGATGGCGGCCTTCGGCCACAGTTTGACGTTGTCTTGTGCTGGCGCGAAAAGACGGCCGGTAAGAACAAACATCAAAATATGCCAGGGCCACAGGCGGCGTTGGTGCTGGTAGGCCTCCTGGACTCGTCTTGATTCCTGCCAATCGCCAAACCCGACGGCGCCAATGAGTCGCCCGCGCAATGTCACTATTTTTCTGTAAGATTGAGACTTTTTGTTGCGGTATTTAAACTCGTGCAGAAAAGGCCGCTTGGCAATATCGGAGGTGCTTCCCATGCTACAGATGGAAGTGCCGAGCACCTTCAAACGACTAACTTCCAATGAGCCCTTGTAATTTGCGTTGCCGCTGCTCAGTATATCGGCCAGCACAGCGGCTTGTTCGTATCCGGGATTGACTAAACCGTAGGTCGAACCACGGTGTTCGCAGCATTCGCCGATGGCGTAGATATCCGGGACGGATGTTTGCAACTGGTCATTGACTAAGATTCCGCGCGCTATCTTGATTTTGGCGTTTCTGGCTATCTCGATGTTGGGTTTGATCCCCGCGCATATCAGAACAGTGTCACATTCGATATGTTCTTGATCCCGGGTGACGATACCGCTTACGCGGCCTTCTCCGACAATTCTTCTGACCCCGGAATTGGTGATGACCCTAATCTTGAGGCCTTCTACAATGCCTTGTAATTCGCTGGCGGCCTCCTCGTCCAGTTGTCTGTTCATCAGCCGTGGACCCTGTTGTACCACGGTCACCCGGGTATTGAATCTCGATAGGGCCTTGGCCGATTCCAAGCCCAATAAACCGCCGCCGACAACAACAATATGTCTTGCACTGGAAACGCGGGCAAATAGAAACTCTGCGTCCTTTAGGTTTCTGAATGTGTAGACGCCGGCCTGTGCAATTCCGGGAATATGCGGTTGATGCGGGCGAGATCCTGTCGCGATGATGAGCTTATCGTAAGCGTGGGTAGCGCCGTTGATGTCGGTAATTGTTTTGTTTGCGCTATCAATGCTGTGGATGGCGGCGATGAGGTGCGAGAAATTTGGATGTTTGTGCGCGTCGGGCAGGGCTGTAATAATCTCATCGTATGAGATATCGCCCGCCAGCAACGCAGAAAGTTGCACGCGATTATAGGGTTGGTAGGGTTCGTTGCCAAAAACCGTAATTCTGGCCCCAACCCGGCGTTTTAGCAATTCAAGACAAAAACGAATGCCAGCCGGTCCGGCACCAATGACAATGATGTTTTCGGCTTCATCATTGGATGCCGGTTGCTGTCGCTCAACATCTGAAGTTGGCGCATAGATTTTTGCGATCTTGTCAGCCTTGGTCATGAATTTAACGGCAAAAATGTGAAGTTATTAGTTGTCGTCTTTGCTTTTGCAATAAGCCTTTGCAGTATGCTTTTGCAATCCGTCCCTGCAATACGCCTGCCAATAAAAAAACAATCTAAAAAACCAAAAAAAACATGCACTTACAACGCATAAATTTGTTATCGTGAGCATGCCTTGGCGCATCAAATTAGATCAAATGTGTTTTTAACAACAAGAAAGCTGCACCACTAGAGGGCGATATTTGGCATTTTTTGGGAATTAGTAATATCTGGTGGCCCCTGAAAAAGGCGTATGGTGGAAACTGATACGGCTTGAGCACGATATTTGTGCGTTCGCGCCTGAATTTGGACATCCGCCCTTAGTGCTGCGCCTAATAAATTTTATTGGTTATCCAGACAAATTGGTAAGGTCGTAAGGTGACATGCTGGCGAATGTCCGAGAAATCATTGCCGCTGATCAGGTCCGCCCAGGTATCCAGGCTGATCAAATTAATCGACGATACCGGAAGTGTGACCTCATTGTCGGTCACATTGTGTAGACAAAAGATGCTTTGATCACGCCGCTGACTCTGCCGCCAAAAGCCAAAAATCTCGTCGCCCAGATGCAGGGTAAATTGAACCGCGTTGGGATGAAAGGCCGGTTGTTTGATGCGAACTTTTAGCAGCTCGGTCATACTGTTGAAAATGCGCGCCTGATGCGAGTGCTCCAGGCTCAGCTTGCCTCTAATATCTTCATAGTCCCATTTATAGCGATTGATGGTTCTATTTTGGCCGGTGAGCGCTATGCCATCGTAATAGTTATGGGTGGCAAGCAGACTATGAATATATATTCCGGGAACACCTTCGAGCGCAAACATGATTGCGTGCGCACACATAAATCGTTCTATTTGCCATTTATCGGGGCCACGCAGTGTGCCTTGCATCGCATCAAAAAGTGTGACGTTTATTTCATAGGGCTTCGCTCTCCCTCCTTCCGCGTTGCGCCACGATATTCGCGCACCGGAAAGCTGCATGGCTTGCACGAACTCTTCGATTTCTTCCTCTGAAATAAGTCCTTCTGCGGGGCGCAGTCCAATGCCATCGTGGGAGGCGATAAAATTAAAATAAAAGGTGCCCATTTGCGCCGGTGGCATGCTCATTTGCCACGCCTTTAGATGTTTGCTTGTGCCCGCGACCAGCGCATGAAGCAACAGTGGAGGTAATGAAAAGTTGTACACGGCATGCGCCTCGTTGGCGTTACCGAAGTAAGACAGGTTTTCATGGTTTGGCACATTGGTTTCGGTAATAATGATCGCATCGATGCAGCGGTGCTCGACAAGTGTCCTGATCAGACGAATCACCTCATGCGTTTGTGGTAGGTGGATACAGGGCGTTCCCAGTTCTTTCCACAAAAAAGCCACGGCGTCAAGGCGGAAAATTCGGATGCCCCTGTCCAAGTACAGTTTGATAATCCTGACCAGTTCGCAGAGCACCTCCGGATTTGCGAAGTTCAGATCAACCTGATCGTGGCTAAAGGTACACCAGACGTGGCGTTTGCCATCTAGTGTTTCCACTTCGCGCAGAAGGGGAGAGGTGCGGGGCCTGACGACCATACTTGTATCGTCTTCGGGGCTGGCCTCAAAGAAATAACTTTTGCCGGGGTCTTTTCGCTGCTTGAAATTGTCGAACCAACGGCTGCGGCTGGAGCAGTGGTTTATCACCAAATCCGCCATCAGATGGAAATTGCTGGCTATCTCTTCGATGTCGGACCACTCACCAAGACCATCATTGACCTGACTGTAATCGATGACGGAAAATCCGTCGTCCGAACTGTAGGGGAAGAAGGGGAGAATATGAATGCCATTTATTACACTAGCGAGTTTTTCCTTGGCAAATCGGCCAAGCGTGCTCAGGGGCCTCTCGCTCGGACAGGTTACGCTATCGCCATAGGTGATTAGCCATGCATCTCTTTCGCTCCAGCGGTTTTCATGGGAGATGGGTTTAGTGTGGCATTCTTGCAGCTGCATAATGTCTATCAGCTTTTTACAAAGCGCTTCGTTGTTTTCATTTGGATAAATAAAATCCAAATGGGTTTTGAGCAAAAACTTTAGCTCTTTTTGCGGAGATAGGAACATGAAATACCTCTTGTCGTGGCCGGGTGAATTGTACTTATGGTCCGTTTACCCCTGAAATTCATTCATGTCGAGTTCCACCGCCTCGCGAAGCTTGAGCAAGATATCCGGGATTGCGCTGATAACGCGATTCCAACTTGGAATAAAAGGTTTTTCCATCGGGTTATCCAGGAAATTTTGTCCGGCTACCAAAATGTTCTTGGCAAACATTTCTACTGCGAGTTCTTCCTCGTGAATGTCTAGGCTAAGTCCGTTCATTTTGGCGTCATTATAATATGTTTCAATAAAATCCAGCGCGATTCTGAAATAGGTGGCTTTTATCGAGCGGAAGGTTTCAGCACTAAAGACAATACCGTTGGTAGCCAACTTGCGAAACAAAGCCTTGGAAATATCAATGGACATTTTTGATAAGCCCTTTTGTGCGTCCTCCGCGGAAAGCTCCTGATGTTTGTGGTCATAGGCATCGGAAATATCTGCCTGGCACAGTCGATTATTAGCGTAATTCCGGTTGAGCTCCGAAAGCACGCCGATTTCAAGGCCCCAATCGCTGGGAATACGAATGTCGTTGATCACGTCGGTGCGAAAGGAAAATTCTCCCGCCAGCGGATAGCGAAAGCTGTCGATATACTCCAGGTAGTCACTGGGGCCGAGAATCTTCTTCAATGCTCGAATAAGTGGGGTTACCAGAAGTCGACTGACGCGGCCGTGAATTTTTCCTCTCGCCACGCGAGCGTAATAGCCCTTACAAAATTCGTAGTTGAAGTTCGGGTTTGCGACTGGGTAGAGCAGGCGCGCCAGCAAGCTGCGGTCATATGTGACAATGTCGCAGTCATGTAGAGCGATGGATTCCGCCCTGCCGGACGCCAATACATAGCCTAGGCAATACCAGACATTTCGGCCTTTGCCCCGCTCCATCGGCGCAAGGCCTTCTGCCTTCAAGAGCTTGTCAATTTCCAGTAGGCGCGGCCCATCATTCCACAGAACCCGAAAATACTGATTAAGGGGGTTAAAAAAATTTAGGGCATTCTGGTACTGTGCCTGATCCGCCATGTCCAGACCAATCACAATTTCGCTCAAGTATTCCACCTTGCTTAGGTGGTCGACAATATTTGGCAGCGCATCGCCCTCTAGCTCGGAGTACAGTGATGGCAAGACCAGAGACATCGGCCGGACACTGGAGAATTTTACTAATTCATTTTCCATTTCCTGCAGTGGTCTTTGGTTTAAATTATGGAGCGTTGTGATAATTCCATTTTGATAAAAGTCTGTCATATGAGCACCCGAGTAGAATTCGTCAGTGTTTATTAACCTGGCAATAAAATCGTTCGTCCTGAACTCTTTAATTGTCACCCTTAAAAACGGGCGAAATTGTGTGAAATTCCTTGTTTTTAAGGGGTTCGTGCGAGTCTCCGACTCGCGGCGGTGCGTCCCTGCACCGCAATTAACCCGACATATTTGAATGCCGGGTTAATAGTTATGTTCATGTGTTGCAAAAAGTTTGTCAATCGCCTCGTTCCAACCAGCCGGTCCAAAGTTTTGCGTGTAGATTGTATCCGGGTTTTCCACAATAGTGGGGTAGTCTGAGATTGGTGATTTTACGCATACTGGATAGTCGGCAATGTTTAGCATATCTATGTCATTTTTATTGTCCCCCAAACAAATTAGCAGTGGGGGCCTGCACTTTTTACTCTTTGCCAGAGCCTGCCTCATCCAGATCAATGGCGTCGCTTTGGTGGTATTCCCCTGTAGGTGGAAAAAACGACCGCCCTGTAACACTTTGAATCCGGCGGTATTGGCGTTGTGAATAAAGGCTTTCAACATGTCGGGGTCAGATAGCCAAATGAAGGGCTCTGAATAATTTTTATCGCGCGATAGTTTTGCCTCAGCCTCCTGCAATCCGGTCTTCGCGCAAATCGTTTCGATTGGCCAGTCATTGTATCCCTGTAAAATTTCGCCATACTTTATTTTTTGAGTTTTTATAAATGCCAAAATATCTGACCGGTCGCGACCGAAGTTAATGACTAGGTAGCCGTTGCTGGTGACGAAATCTCTTTCCTTTACGCTGTCCAGGAAAAGTTCTTGGTCATGCTCTTGACATGCGAGAGCTGAGCCGTTCTCCACGATGAGAGGGCCGCTAATGCCGATGCGCGACTGCAGGTCCGCTGCCTCCGCCAGCGTCTTACTGGTATTGAATACGATCGGGATGTTGCGCGACTGAAGATATTCAATCGCGGGTATCGCTGCATGCCAGGCGTAAGTGTGGTGATCCAGCAGTGTGCCGTCCAGATCGGTGGAGACGATAAAGGTGCGCGTGTTGTCGATGTGCAAGCTAGTTCTCCAGCGCGATGCCATATTTTGACCTAAGGTCGGTAATGCTGTGATCTTCAGCGAGGGTGAGCACCCAGTCGGCCTTGGCTGGCAGCGAGTTGAGCGCGTGTTCGGTCAAGCGCTGATAGTGGGAAATAAAGTGCCGTATCCGATCTGGGGTCATGATCTGGTCGCCGGATGGCGCTTTGCCGGCTCGCAACTTGTCGCCAAGTTTCTGTTCCTGGAGCAGGCGCCATTGATAGACGCAACGGAAGGAGGGGGCTTTCAATACCACCAGATGCTGGAGTTTGCCGAATAACCGCTGGTATTCATTTGCGAGTTTCGTATTGACAAAGCGGCGCCAACGCGCGTCGCTGTCTTGTTCTTTTTCGAGGTTGTTGACGCAGGTATGCAAGGCATGTTCCGGTTGGGCTGTAAGCCCGACGCACCAGCCTTCCATCACAACGATCTTTACCGGTCCGCCTATGGAATCCCAGGCGCTCGGGTCGGCGCGATCATCGCTCGCTTTATCAAATCGGGGTATGCGCATGCGTTGTCCCTCGCGCAGGGCCCCTAGCTTGTCGATGGTATCAATAGCCAGCTCAACATCGTGGGTTCCCGGCACACCTCGTGTCACCAGCAAAGGGTGCACGTGGTTGCCGAGCCTGAGTCGCTCTTGTTTAGTGAGGTAAAAATCATCGATTGATAGTACGGCGGTGGTGTAATCAAAACGGATTTCCAGGATCGTCTTCAGGAAGTCCGCCAGTGTGCTTTTACCGCTGCCCTGGCAGCCCTGCACACCGACGACCAGACATTGGTTTTGCCCCTTGACTTGTTGCGCCAGCCGCTCGGCGATGGGGATATACCAACGTCGTATTGTGTCGACAAAGGTGGGTGGCAGCTTGTGCGCCCGTATTTTTTCGTGGATTTGTGATTCGATCATGTTGTATCTCTATGGCGCACTCTGTCGTTCTTGCGACTGTCTGTTGCCCTGTGTCGAGGCGGCCCGCGGTTGTCCAGCGGTGTTAATATGACGGAGCCAACGATGGTGCGCAATACGTTATTTGATACAAATAGCGCACCAAAACGGAGTTTATGTGAAAATTGCGGGCTTTGGCGTATCGACCGGATGGGGGCTAACAGCCTGTTGAAAAAGGCTTCCTGCCTTTTTCAACTCACGAAAAGTAAAAAGTGCGATTTTTACTTTTCTTGCACAATCAAAGGCTTAGCAGCCTTTGATTGTGCCGATACCTCCATGTATCGGGGCAGGCTGTTGAAAAGCAGAGTTTTTCAACAGCCTGCTAACACTCGGTAAAATTGACCGCCAGCCCTCCCTGCGAAGTCTCTTTGTATTTGTTGGACATTTCGAGCCCGGTTTGTTTCATCGCCGCAATGCAGGCATCGAGCGGCATAGCGTGCTTGCCACTGCCCCTGATCGCGAGCTGGGCGGAGGCAAAAGCTTTGATGGCGCCAAAGCCGTTGCGTTCGATGCACGGAATCTGCACCAGGCCGCCGACGGGGTCACAGGTCATACCGAGATGGTGCTCAAGCGCGATTTCCGCCGAGTTTTCGATTTGTTGCGGACTGCCCCCCAGAATCGCGCAGAGGCCGGCCGCCGCCATGGCGGCGGCCGATCCGACTTCGCCTTGGCAGCCGACTTCCGCGCCCGAAATTGAGCTGCAGTGCTTGATGATGCCACCGATTGCGGCGGCGGTGAGTAAAAAATCGTGAATTTGCAATCGGTTGATATTGCGGTGTTTGACCGCGTAGCAGAGCACCGCCGGTATGACGCCTGCGGCGCCATTGGTGGGCGCGGTTACCACCATGTGGCCGGCCGCGTTTTCCTCGTTTACCGCGATGGCGTAGGCGCAGAGCCAATCGTTGATGTTCGAATCATCGCGCTCGCAGCACAGTGTGTGGAGCGAATGCGCGCGCCTGTCGATATTCAGCCCTCCCGGCAGGGTGCCCTCGTGTCGAATGCCCGCCTCTATGCACGAAAGCATTGCCTGCCAGACGCTATCCAGTGACTTGTCCAGCTCTTCGGCGCTCATCGTGCTCAGTTCATTTTGCCGTTTCATCGCTGCGATGGAGAGCTTGTTTTTATCCGCCATTTCGAGCATCGATTTGGCGCTGGCAAAGGGATAGGGGCGGGGCTCCAACACCAGGGGCACCGCGTCCGCGCTCATTTCGGCGAGGGTGTGGATAAACCCGCCGCCGATGGAAAAGTAAGTTTCACTCAACGCCACTCGCCCACCCTTGACGAGCTGAAAGATCATGCCGTTGGGGTGCTCAGCCAGTGGCTCGCCCCGGTCAAAGCTAATGTGCCGCACAGGGTCGAAGTACAGCACCCTATCGTTTACCGTGAGTTCTTTTGCCGCGCCGAGTTGCGCCGTCAGTTCATCGATGTTGCGCGTTGCGAGATCCGCGGGTTGGTAACCGTGCAAACCCAGTATTACGCCGCGATCGGTGCCGTGGCCAATCCCGGTGTAGGCCAGCGAGCCCTTGAGCAGGCAGCGAATTTTCCATGCGTCGGTGGCCTTTGTGTCGGCGTTGGGGAGATCCCGGATTTTCTTCCGAAACGCCGAGGCGGCAGACATAGGGCCCATGGTGTGCGAGCTGGAAGGGCCGACGCCTATCTTGAAAAGGTCCAGTACGCTGATAAACATGATGTAGCTGCGGTTTGCTGATGATACACATTGTGAGACGGATAGGTCATGTCGATCCGCAGTTGAGTTGACGAGCGGCATAACGATAAAAGCAAGAGCAATTCAGTTGGCGGCGAGCGGCTGCTCTTGCAGTACCACTTCGAGGTTGTCAACTTTACTGCCGCGGATGAATTCGATGGTGATGGCCTCGCCCGGACGAGACTCCTGAATTGTCTGCATGATATCAATGGCGTCCTTCACCGGATTGCCGCGAATCCCGATAATGATATCCCCGCGCCTGAGGCCCGCATTGTCCGCCGGACCACCGGCCGTGGTTCCGGTGATGACCATCCCCGCACTGGTTGGCAGTCCCGATTCATGAGCCGCGCGGGGGTCTATGCGTCTGGCCTCGACACCCAGCCAGCCGCGCACCACACGTCCGAACCGTATGATGTCGCTAAGCGTCTGCATGGCGATATCAATGGGTATGGCAAAGCCGATGCCGCCGGAGCCGGATTGGACCAGGTTGGCGGTATTTATGCCGAGCAAGTTGCCGTAGACATCAATCAAAGCACCGCCCGAGCTTCCCGGGTGGATCGCCGCGTCGGTTTGAATAAAATCTTCAAAATCAGAGATATTCAGATTACGGTTACGATCCTGCGTGGCGCTGATTATGCCCTGTGTCACGGTCTGCCCCACCCCAAAGGGGTTGCCTATGGCCAGGACAACATCGCCCACCTGCGGAGAGCGCTTACCCACATGCACCGGCTGCAGTCCTTTGAGTTCGATTTTGAGGACCGCGAGATCGCGCTCCCGGTTTTCGCCCAGTACTTGCGCCCGCGCGTTTCTGCCATCTTCAAGCGCGACCACGATTTCGTCGGCGCCCACGATCACGTGGTAATTGGTCAGAATGTGGCCTGCCTGAGTAACTAAAACCCCCGAGCCCAGTACGGCCTGCATGCGTTTTTGTCGCGGGGGGTCAGAAATATTGAAAAAGTGGCGAAAAATAGGATCATTGTAGAGTGGATTGATGCGTTGCTTCACCTCTTTGCGGGTATAGATATTGACTACCCCCATAGACGCGCGACTAACCGCCTCCGAGTAGGAGACCGGTCCCCGCCAATCGGGTTGCTGAGGGCGAGTGCTGACCTCCTGGGTGGGTTTTTGCACTGCGGTATTGAACTTTTCTGGAAAAAATAGAAGCAGGCTAAGTGCGGCTATGACGCCGATTACAATGGGCCAGCGGACGAACAACACAAATTTTCTTATCTGGCTCATGGCAAGGTTTAGGAGCAGTTGGACAGTCTTTGATTATAAGTCGAGCCCGCATCTTGCACCAGTTGCACTAAAAGTTGCACCCAAGATTGAGCCGTGGCGTGGGTCCTCCGCGGGCACAACTCCTTTGCGGGCCTTTCGCCAATGTTGCGGCGTGCTCGGAAACCGCCCAGTGTCAGGGTTTTGGATTGGCGGTCCGTCTCTCAATGCGCTCCTCATCCGGCTGCTCGGACAAACCGAACTCTTCGCTCAGGGTTCCCGTCTGCCCGGGAGTTTTGGGCGCCCAATCTCTGGGAGGCGCAAAGCTGAGTTCATCAATGGCATCTTTGGCCTCGATGCCCAGCTTTTGGTCTCCGGCATCCAAGATCTTTTTACTGATTTCGGCGTTGGTCAGTTGAATGGCGCCTTTGGCAAGATGGTCGTGTACCTCTTTATAAGCTTTTGTGAGATTGGTCACCAGTTTTGAGGTGTCGGCAAAATGCCGCGCCACATCTTGCTGATATTGTTCAAGTTCGCTGCGCGAAGCCTGTAAGCGCTGTTCCAGATCTCGTTGCATTTCAGGCGGCATTAGCGTCCGGCTGATAACGGCGCCTATCAGGCCTCCTATACACAAAACGATTGCGCTCACCATGATTAATGTTTCTAACGAGAACGTCACCTTCACCCTCCCAGCTAAACTGCGCTACGCCCGCCATGCCCGGACGTCAATATGCCTGGTAAACCTCATCAAATGATGGAGTTCGATACAAAATGGAGCTGACGCTGCCGACTCGGCGTGTAAAATGCAGCTCTCTTATGACATAGGTTTACCACTCGCGCCATGCTGAGTTTCGACCTATACCCTTAATAATACAGAAATTTTTCGCAGAGAGTGGGATAAAGCTAGTTTAGGACGTCATTGATGTCACCCTTAGAGCGTTACCAACGAGATATCGTGCAACACAACTTTCAACGGGATACGGCGCAGGAAGCCGCGATTTTGCATTTGCAGCGGTTGTATGACGATCTGCTCACCGCCGCCAGTCAATCGCTTTCAGATCGGGTGACAGCGCACCTGAAGGCGCTGTTCAGGCGAAAAAACAGGCCGTTTATCAAGGGCTTGTACCTGTGGGGAGGCGTGGGCCGCGGCAAAACCTATCTCATGGACACCTTCTACGAGACGCTGCCATTTGAACATAGAATAAGAACCCATTTTCACCGTTTTATGCGGCGGGTTCACCGGGAGTTGAAGCAGCTTGAGGACCAGGCGGATCCCCTGGTGAGGGTGGCCGACACGCTTGCAAAGGAGGCGAGAGTCATTTGTTTCGATGAGTTTTTCGTTGTCGATATTGCAGATGCCATGATTCTCGCCGGCTTACTCCAGGCCTTGTTCGACAGGGGAGTTGTGTTGGTGGCTACTTCCAATATCGAGCCTGATTACTTGTACCACGACGGATTGCAACGGGCGCGGTTTACCCCGGCGATCGAGCTGCTGAATCAGAGGACGGTGGTGGTCAATGTCGACGGTGGCGTGGATTACCGTCTGCGTACCCTCGAGCAGGCAAAACTCTTTCACACGCCGCTGGACGAGCATGCGCAGCGGGCGTTGGAAGCGTTTTTTACCAATCTGATTCCGGATCGCGATGCGATTTGTGCCAATGTCGATATCGAAGTGGAAGGTCGGGCCATTCGGGCGGTCAAGGAGGCTGAGGATGTCGTCTGGTTTGATTTTGCATCGCTTTGTGACGGACCGCGATCGCCCAACGACTATATCGAGTTGGCGCGCGAGTATCACGCGGTGATCGTCGCCAACGTGCCGGTCCTTCATAGTCAGCACAATGACCAGGCGCGCAGATTCATCTACCTTGTCGACGAGTTTTACGACCGCAACGTCAAGCTGATTCTCTCGGCCGCGCGGCCGGTGCACGAACTCTATCAGGGGGGGCGCCTGCAATTTGAGTTTGAACGCACGGTTAGTCGCATTCGGGAAATGCAGAGCCATGAATACCTCGCCAGGGGACATCGCGCCTAGCCCGCATTCCCCATAGGCTGGCGCGCTAAAAAGTGCTTGATCACTAAACTGCGCTTCTGTAGAATCCGCGCTCCTTGCGGCGCCGCTTTGCGCCACACTCATTTTTCTTACCACCCGTACCATCGTTTTAGGGCAGATAACATGAAGACTATTAGTGCCAATCCAACGGCAGTTAAGCGCGACTGGTACATTATCGACGCTGATGGCAAGACGCTTGGCCGCATGGCTACTGCAATTGCTCACCGCCTCCGCGGCAAGCACAAGCCAGAATATACTCCGCATGTCGACACCGGTGACTACATCGTGGTTATCAACGCAGACAAGGTGCGCGTGACGGGAAATAAGGCGAGCGATAAAATGTATCATCGGCACACCGGTTATCCCGGCGGTTTGAAGTCAATCAGCTTCGATAAGCTGATACAGAAAGCTCCCGAACGCGTTATTCAAAGCGCAGTGAAGGGCATGCTGCCAAAGGGTCCTCTCGGACGCGCCATGTTTAAAAAGATGAAGGTTTATGCCGGTGGTGCACATCCGCATGCCGCGCAGCAACCGAAAGAACTGATACTATAGGGGGTAGTCATGGCTGCAGAACAATTCTACGGTACGGGGCGTCGCAAGACCTCAACCGCGCGTGTTTTTATCGCCAAAGGTAGTGGCCGAATCGTGATTAACGGGCGCTCGTTGGATGAGTATTTCGGTCGCCAGGTTGCCCGTATGATCGTGCGGCAACCCCTTGAATGCACGGACAACGCGGAAAGCTTCGACGTCAATGTTACGGTTAAGGGCGGCGGCAGCTTCGGTCAGGCGGGAGCGATTCGTCATGGTCTGACGCGGGCGCTAATCTCTTACGATGAGGCGAATCGCGGCGCTTTGCGCGAGGCGGGCTACGTGACGCGCGACGCCCGTGAGGTCGAGCGCAAGAAGGTTGGTTTGCGTAAGGCCCGCAAAAGACCACAGTACTCAAAACGTTAGTCGCGACTTTTGCTGCAGCGCCCGTTGCGCAAGGCTCAGCGCGGTGGCTCGAGCGTTCGCTGCAGGAGGGGGGCTACGCGTGTTATGCATTGCAATTTATGGGGGCTTGGCTGCGTCAGAGGTCCCTTTGTCACAAAACCGGGCACCTCACCGCGTAGCCAAAACGTTTTTTCCGCGTCATCCGTCCGAAGCGGCAGAAAATATCCAAGTCTGAATATGATCGGGCGCTCCCGCCTTGTTAGTTTTAGGGAATTTCTTTACCATGTGCCAAATTTTCTGGCCCCCCAAATGCGCAGGCGTTTTGTCGAATACTTGTGCAGCTGCGTGCCTCAGATCCGACGAGTGTCGGCCATAATAAAGCCATTTATTTGGGCGAATTGCTGGTGTTCCTGATGACATTGCCAATCAAGGTGTTTTCACCCGACATATGCCGCAATTCGCCTCTGTCTTTATCTTGCAAAAAAGCTTTCAATTCAGCCTTAAAGGGGAGAGTTACGTCATGAGCAGTGACGGAGTAAACGAGGGGCGTCGCAGAGTATTGACGGCTCTCACGTCCACAGTTGGCGTGGCCGGAGTAGTTGGCGCCGCCGTTCCGTTTGTCGGATCCTGGAATCCCAGCGCCAAGGCCAAGGCCGCGGGCGCACCGGTATCGGTAAATATCAGCAAACTCGAGCCCGGCCAGATGATCACGGTTGAATGGCGGGGCAAACCTGTGTACGTTTTTCGCCGCACGCAAAAGTCATTGTCGAATCTGGATCAGATAGAACAAGACCTGCGAGATCCGAACTCCGAAAAGTCTGTACAACCAGGATACGCCAAGAACAGAAACCGATCTATCAAAGAAGAATTCGCTGTTCTGTTGGGCTTGTGCACACATTTGGGTTGTGCGCCGAGCTATCGACCCGAAGTCGGCGCCGAGGATCTTGGCGGTGACTCCTGGTTTGGCGGTTTCTTTTGCGCCTGCCACGGCTCCAAATTTGATCTCGCGGGGAGAGTGCTTGCGGGGGTTCCGGCGCCAATTAATCTGGAGGTGCCGCCACACAAATACGTGAGCGATGATGTCATCCTCATCGGCGAAGATCAGGAGGCGTAACATGACGGCTTGGCTCACCGGTTTATGGAGTTGGATAGACGCTCGACTCCCGGTTCAGCGCGCGTGGGATACTCACATGGGCAAATACTACGCGCCCAAAAATTTTAATTTCTGGTATTTCTTTGGCGTGCTCTCACTGCTGGTGCTGGTCAACCAGTTGCTGACGGGTATTTGGTTGACGATGAATTACGTTCCCACCGCGGAAGAGGCTTTCGCATCGGTGGAGTACATCATGCGAGATGTGCCCTACGGGTGGTTAATCAGATATCTTCATTCCACCGGTGCGTCGGCTTTTTTTGCCGTGGTCTATCTGCACATGTTCCGTGGCCTGATGTACGGCTCGTACAAATCTCCGCGCGAACTCGTGTGGATATTTGGCATGGTCATCTACGTTGCTCTTATGGCCGAGGCCTTTCTCGGTTACGTGTTGCCGTGGGGACAAATGTCCTATTGGGGGGCGCAGGTGATCGTCAATCTATTTGGTGCAATACCCTATGTCGGCGAAGATTTGGTGCAATGGATCCGCGGAGACTACCTCATATCGGGCGCAACCCTCAATCGCTTTTTTGCGCTGCATGTGGTGGCGTTACCCATTGTATTGCTTGCCCTTGTGGTGCTGCACATATTGGCGCTGCATGAGGTCGGTTCCAACAACCCCGACGGCATTGACATTAAAAAGAACAAAGATGAGAACGGCATTCCCAAGGATGGTATTCCTTTTCACCCTTACTATACCGTGCACGACCTGGTGGGTATCACCGTATTCCTGTTTGTGTTTCTAGGCATTGTCTTTTTCGCTCCCGAGCTAAATGGCTATTTCTTGGAATACGCGAATTTTGAAGAGGCGAACTCGTTGAAGACACCGGAGCATATCGCGCCCGTCTGGTATTTCACGCCTTTCTACGCGATTTTGCGCGCGGTGACCTTCGACCTGGGCGGGGTGTTTACTTCCAAGTTCCTAGGTTTCCTGGCGATGGTCGCGGCGATCGTGGTTCTCTTCTTTTTGCCCTGGCTGGATCGGAGTCCGGTCAGGTCCATGCGCTATAAAGGAACCTTCAGTCGCGTTGCGCTAATTGTATTTGCCGCCGCCTTTGTGGTTTTGGGTTACCTGGGCGTAAAGTCGCCGACGCCGGCCAGAACGGTGCTTTCGCAGGTATGCACGCTGATTTATTTTGCCTACTTTATCGGTATGCCGTTCTGGACCCGAATGGAAAAGACGGCAACGCCGCCCGAGCGGGTGCGAGAAAAGGGCCTCAGCAAGATGCTGGTGTTCGGCGGCTTTGGCTTGTTCCTGGTGCTCGTGGTCGTGCCTATTAAAGTCGTGGCTGCCGGCGGCGGGGCCTGTGGCGCCGTTCCTTGCGAGCATTTTTCAGCAGATCTGGACAATAAGGAGTCTCTTCAACGTGGCGCGCAAACTTTTGTCAATTACTGTATGGGGTGCCACTCGGCAAATTTCTCGCGTTATGAGCGCGTTGCCGATGACTTGCAAATTCCCCACCAGGCCATGTTGGACAATCTGGTGTTTTCCGGTCAGAAGATTGGTAGCCTGATGAAAATATCCATGAAGCCTGAAAGCTCAAAAAAGTGGTTTGGCGCCACTCCGCCGGATTTGACCCTGGTGACTCGCGCCCGCGGTAATGACTGGGTATACACTTTCCTGCAGAACTTCTACAAAGATGACTCGCGCCCCCTGGGAGTGAACAATAAGGTGTTTGAGAATGTTGGCATGCCGCACGTATTGATGGAGCTGCAGGGGCTTGCGGAATGCGCGCCCGGCGACAAGCTCGATGCCCGTGGGCGCGTGGTTCGCAATGCGCTGGGCGAAGCCCAAGAAACCGCTTGTGGCAGTGTCGCCGTGGCTGATGTGAAAGGCTCTCTGGACGCCGATCAGTATCGGGGCTTGGTTTACGATTTGGTGAATTTCATGGCCTACATGGCCGAGCCTATGGCGGATACGCGCAAGCGCATCGGCGTCTACGTGTTTTTGTTTTTGGGGGTTTTGTTAGTATTTACCTGGCTGCTCAACCGCGAATACTGGAAAGACGTGCATTAATATTATCTTTTCGGGGGCGTTATAATAGCGTTTGAGGGTATAACTTGCCCATTAGTTCGGTGGAGCGAAGAATGTTGCTTCGGTACAGGCAATTAGTAGAGAAAATCGGGGTAACGATTAATGGGAGTAGTAGCAAAACGCTCATCCATGACATATTTTTCCGATAGTCGTGACCACTATAGTCATCGCGTAAGGATAGTGCTGGCTGAAAAAGGGGTATCGGTGGACGTGGTGGATGTGGATCCGGGCAATATCCCGGCTGAGTTGAGCGAGGTAAACCCATACAACTCGTTGCCGACCCTGCTCGATCGCGATTTAGCGCTTTACAACACCTCGGCGATGATGGAGTATCTAGATGAGCGTTTTCCTCACCCTCCTCTACTTCCGGTTTACCCGGTTGCGCGGGCGGAAAGCCGCCAGTTCATCTTTCGCATCGAACGTGACTGGTGCCCCTTGGTGCGTGTTATTTTCGACGCCAAAAACAAAGACGCGGTTGCTAGGGCGCAAAAGGAACTCAAAGATAGCTTAGTGGCGATCGCGCCAATATTCGCTGAAAAGCCGTTTTTCATGAGCGATGAATTCACCCTGGTGGATTGTTGTCTGGCGCCAATCTTGTGGCGATTGGAGAGCTTTGGTATCGAATTGCCGCGCACGCGCCAGGTGATGCCATTACTGGAATATATGGATAGAATGTTCGAACGGCCTTCTTTTCAAGAGAGCCTAACGGACGACGAGCGCGAAATGCGCGCTTGATCCCGGCCATCCAGCTATTGAAAGATCCCAGAGGATGATATTGTGGCAATGACATCGAGTCGCCCCTATATGATACGCGCACTCTATGAGTGGATTGTCGACAACGATTTCACCCCTCACATCGTGGTCAATGCCAAAGCGCAAGGAACTCAGGTACCTCAGCAGTACGTCAATAAAGATGGCCAGATCGTGCTGAATATTGCCCCACGAGCCGTTACCACGCTCGATCTTGGTAACAATGCCGTTTCCTTCAACGCCCGCTTCGGCGGCATTCCCACCGATATCTACGTTCCCTGCCACGCCGTGCTCGGTATCTACGCAAGGGAGAATGGACAGGGTATGATGTTTGATTTTGAGCCTCCCCCCGAGCCTGATGGCCCCAAGCCGAGACAAAAGCCCAAGAAAGAAGCGCCAGAGCGCCGCCCTTCTTTGCGCGTCGTCAAATAAGGCCTAATTCACGTTTATTTAACCTGCATCAAAATTCTATGTGAGGTGGGTTGTGGATATAGGCTCGCGGCACGCACTATAATGAGCGTATCGTTTACCTTTAATAACAATAAAAGCCTTCATTGAGGAGGGGCTTATGGCTGTTTTTAGGAGGAGCTTATGGCTGTTTTTAGGAGGAGCTTATGGCTATCCTTGATCATACTTTAGGTATTTTGCTTAACCCCGATAATGAATGGAAGCTCATTCGCGAGCAAAGGGAAACGTTTAGGGGAGTCTTTTTGACCCATGTGCCTTTTTTAGCCCTGATTCCGGTGATTTCCGCGTTTTATGGCGTGACGCAGGTTGGATGGTCGATCGGTGACGGGACTCCGGTGAAACTTTCCATCGGCAGCGCGATATCGCTGTGTGCCCTGACCTATGTGGCGCTGCTCGCCGGTGTCTTCATTCTCGGCGAATTTATCAACTGGATGTCGAGGACCTATGGCGTGCAGGGGCCCGAGGACAGGGTTCACTACGATGGCACCGCATTGGCGGTTTTTATTACCACACCCCTGTTTTTGGTTGGGATATTTTTGGTCTATCCGGTGCTGTGGCTCAATGCCCTGGTGATGGTCGTGGCCGGCTGTTACTCCGTTTATCTCATCTATGAGGGCATTCCGATTTTGATGAATATCGACAAAGATCGCGCTTTTATGTACGCGTCGTCCGTCATAACCATTGGCCTGGTGCTCATGGTGACGGCGATGATCGGCACGGTATTGATCTGGGGCATGGGCATCGGTCCGGAATTTGTCGATTGAACTCATCGACAAGCCGCTACGAGCGGCTTTTCCCTTACACAAGCGGTGGTACTGGACAATTCAAGGTGTCGGCGACGGCGCAGAAAAGCTCCTTTTCTGTGGGGCGGATTTGTTTGTCTGCGCTAATCACCTGAAGCAGGCCTTTCAACAGCTTTGGTTTTGCCAGAGGTCTTAGCAGCTCCAGTTGCCCCAGAGCGCTGTCGAGCGCGGGCAGCGAAACATTGCGGGCCGGGAGTTCTGTGGCTAAATCTAGCCCGAGTGCGCTCGCCCCCTTGTTAAAAGCCTGTATGGGCTCAGCGTTTTTGCCTGCGATGGTGACTGCAATCAAGAGTGTGGTTGTCGCGTCCTTGACTTGCCTTAGGTCGAATCTGCCCGGGCGCTCCTTTGCTTCAATGTTCTTCACGGTAATTCGGTATAGGCACCATTCGAACAGGGTGACTCTCTTGTCCGCTTTGATCAGCGCGCTCAGGTTAGCTTTAAAAACGTCATATTGCCGCGCTGATAAATTTTTCAGCGCCGGAATGCTGAGGTTTACCAAGGGAAGATAAAACTGTCTCGGCAGGCGCAGAATTTCCGCTAACAGTTTGTTCAGTTCCCGATAAGTTGCCGGGTGCGCTGAATTTTTCAGGTGCCCCAGTTGTCGTGCACGAATTTCCCGGTTGCGGTCGAGCAGCAAGCCGTAGATCAATGCGCGAGCAGAAAAAGACTGGTGCGCCGCTTCATGCAATAGGGTGGGCAATCCTTCGATAAACCGGTCTGCGATCTCAATATGATTTGGCCGCGGCTCACCTATGCTATTCAAAATCGAATCTTCGGTGTCCACTGGGTTGGGCGCCGGGGAAAAATGAGTGTAGGGGGCCTCTGCATGCAGGCCGCCGACATCGACGATGGTTTCTTCAACGTTGGTGGGAAAGCTGCCAGACCACTGCGGTTCGATGCGTTGGATGCGTTCTCGCAGTGGCGGATGGGTTGCCATCAGCGCATTGAACGAAGTTTTTATGCCCTGGCCAAAGTACAGGTGGCTGAACTCGGCGGCTCTGCTGCTGGATAGCAACGAACCTGTGGCAAGCCCGCCAATTTTTTTCAGGGCGCCGCTGATGCCGCCTGGGTTGCGTGTAAACTGCACTGCTGAGGCGTCCGCTAGAAACTCGCGCTGGCGGCTAATTGCAGCTTTTATGAGGTTGCCAAAAAATGTCCCGCCATAGCCGATCGCCATCAGTGCTAAGCCGAGGCTCACTTGCCGCCCGTCGCGGCGCCGATAGCCGGAGATCCTGCTACCCGACCCGTGGGCGATGGCGTAGCCGATCAGGCCGATCAGTAGAATTCCATGCAGAATGGCGATGAGCCTCATGTTTAAACGCATATCGCCGTTATGGATATGGCTGAATTCATGGGCGATCACGCCCTGCAATTCGTCTCGGCTCAACAGTTGACTGCATGCCCGGGTTACGCCGATGATTGCGTCGCGGCGGTCCAAACCGGCGGCAAAGGCGTTGATGGACGAATCTTCGAGCAAATATACCTGGGGTACCGGATTACCCGATGCAATTGCCATCTCTTCCACTACGTTCAGCACCTTGCGCTCCGCCGGATCCCGGCTGTCCGGATCGATTAGGCGGCCGCCCAAGGCCTCGGCTACAGCTTTGCCGCCTCGGCCAAGCTGGGCGAACTTGTACAGACACCCGATGGTGACCACTAAGATAACCACAAGCGATATCCAGAGTGTCAATGGGGAATGCAACAGCCGCCAAAAATGGTCAGCGAGTGAGACTTGTTGCGCTTCATAGGCGCTGATTGTGTTGGAGTTGCTCTGTAAAAAAAACCAAAACGCACCGACGGCAAAGACCGTGATTGCGATCAAAGTGCTCACCGCCGCGACGAGTAAGGTCACCAGCATACCCGTCTTTTTGCGCGCGGCATCTTGATGCTCGAAAAAGTTCATCGGTTGGGCTCGCCTTTTGCGATATTAAAACGAGACCTTGGGCGCGGCCTGGATTTCCCCGCTGTCTTCAAATTCCAGCAGTTCGGCGTCGCTGGCGTGGCCGAAAAAATTGGCGAAAAATACCGGTGGGAAGCTCTGGCGGTAGGTATTGTATTCGGTGACGGCATCGTTAAAACCCTGTCGAGCGAAGGAGACCTTGTTTTCCGTACTGGTGAGCTCTTCGGTCAGTTGCGCCATATTCTGGTTGGCTTTCAAATCGGGATAGGCCTCCATTACGACGTTGAGGCGGCCGAGGGCGCTGCTCAACGCGCCCTCGGCGCCGGCCAAGTCGTGAATGGCTTGGGCGCTGTCGGGGTGGGCCGCCGCGGCCTTGAGTCCAGACAGGGCGGCATTGCGGGCGTTAATGACCGCCTCCAGGGTTTCGCGTTCGTGTTTGATATAGCCCTTAACCGTTTCCACCAGGTTCGGGATTAAGTCGTAGCGACGCTTTAGCTGCACTTCAATTTGTGAGAACGCATTTTTATAGCGATTTTTTAGTGCGACTAGCTTGTTGTATATCGTAACTAGATAAAATAGCAGTGCCGCGATGATGATGAGCGTGACGAGGGTGCTGGTGGACATGATGACTTTTCCTTCGGGATGCGTCTGACAAAGCGCTGGATAATGGGTTTGCACATGAGCACTAATTATGGCATTAAATCCTTCTAAAGATAAAAAAATGGCGCTCGAAAGAGCGCCATTTGAGATTATGCCAGGCTGGTTCAGACGCGTTCGATCGCCAAAGCGACGCCCATACCACCGCCGATGCAGAGAGTCGCCAGGCCCTTGTTGGCCTGGCGCTTGAGCATCTCGTGGATCAGGGTTACCAGCACCCGGCAGCCGGAGGCGCCGATGGGGTGCCCAAGAGCGATGGCGCCGCCGTTAACATTGACTTTGGACACATCCCATTCCAACCCCTTATTAACGGAAATGGCTTGCGCGGCGAAGGCCTCGTTGGCTTCAATTAAATCCAGTTGATCAACCGTCCAGCCAGCTTTGCTCAGGCAGCGTTGGGTGGCCGGTATCGGGCCGGTGCCCATGATAGACGGATCGACGCCGGCGCTCGCGTAGGCCGCAACGCGGGCGACAGGGGCGAGGCCCAGTTCCTTAGCTTTGTCGGCGCTCATCATGATCACCGCGGCGGCGCCGTCGTTAATGCCGGACGCGTTGCCGGCGGTTACTGTGCCTTCCTTATCGAAAGCCGGGCGCAGTTTGCCAAGGGCATCGGCCGTGGTGCCGTGTTTGGGGAACTCATCGGTTGAAAAGATAATTGGGTCTTTCTTGCGTTGCGGTACGCTGACCGGAATGATCTCATCGTCGAAGCGCCCCGATTTCTGCGCGGCCTCCGCTTTTTGTTGGGAAAGCGCGGCAAATTCATCCTGTTCTTGGCGCGAAATATTGTATTTTTTGGCGATATTTTCGGCAGTGACGCCCATGTGGTAGTGTGCAAAGGCGTCGGTCAGACCATCTTTGATCATACTGTCGACCATGGTCCAGTCGCCCATTTTGGTGCCTTTGCGGCTGTTGAGCAGCACGTGCGCGGATTGACTCATGCTCTCCTGGCCGCCGGCGATCACAATGTCGGCGTCGCCTAGCATAATGGCCTGGGCCGCCAGATGTGTCGCTTTCAATCCCGACCCGCACACCTTGCTCACGCCCATCGCCGGAGTGGTGTGGGGGAGGCCCGCATTGATCGCGGCAATTCGGACCGGGTTCTGACCCTGGCCGGCATTTAATACCTGGCCCAGAATAACTTCATCGATGCTTTCGGGACCTAAACCGGTTTTGTCCAGTAGCCCCTTGATTACCGTGGTGCCGAGCTCATCAGCGGTGAGGGTGGCCAGGCTGCCGCTAAAACTACCGATAGCGGTGCGCCCGGCTGCGACAATAACTACTTCTCTGATGCTCATATTGACTCCGTATAAAATTCAAAAGATGGCGAAAAATTGCGTTTTTGATGTCGGCTTTGAGTATCCCGTCGTAAAACTAAAGACGCTCCGTTTGCCCTGCCGCTGTCGTTATTGTTAAGGCACCGATTATACATTAAGCAGCTGGCGGGGATAAGTGGTAACGGCGTGCCACTATTAACCCGGTATGCAAAACACTCTTCCTGATATATCTGCATGTCACCCTTCGAAAATCGGCGGTTCTGTGCGAAAAAACTTGATTTTTGAGGTGGCCCGGCATCCCGGTTTGCATGCGTCTAGCGACGCATGACCTCACATCCATGGGAGGCTAATCGAGATACTCTATAGCGCGAATCACTTTGGTGACGCCGCGAGTCTTTCGTACTATCTCGGTAATCTTTTCGGTCTGGACCTTGGTCAGCATTCCCATGAGATAGACAACATTATCCTCAACGATAATTTTCACCCGACTCGAATCAATGTCGCTGTTAAACAAAAGCTTGCTTTTAATGCGCGATTGAATCCAGTTGTCATTGGTGCGCGACAAGAATGTGGTTTGTGGCCCGATGCTAAGTTCATTGTACACCTGCCGAACTTTATTGACTTTACGTGCCGTAGCGCCGGCAAGGTCTCGCAATTCTTTGTCGGCAACTTCTCCGGTAAGCAAAATGACAGCATTGTAACTATGAACATTGACGTGGGCGTCATCCAGGCGCGGATCCGCCTTTTTTATATTGACGGCGATAACCGTGCCGAGGCGGCGGTCATCCATATACTCGCCAAAGCTACGTTTGCCTGCGTCGATTTGCAGTGGTTCGTCGGTGGTCGCATCAATCACTGTGACGCAGCCACCTAGGGAAGAAATGAGTAATAAAGATGTGAGCAGGTTGCGGGCGCTGAGAGGCGGCATTGCTTATCCAATTCCAAAAATTTTGTTATCAATGAGGTCGCAAAGACAAAAAACGGTAAGTAGGTGAATTTCATGAATGCGGCCGCGAGAATTTATCGATGCGCAGACCTCTAGGTCATCAGCATCCAAAAGCGACGCGATGTCGCCGCCATCGCGTCCCGTTATTGCGATAACCGTGATATTCCTATCGTGCGCGGCAGCGACAGCCTGGACCAGATTATTGGCGTTGCCGCTGGTGCTGATAATCACCAGCACATCGCCAGCATTGCCGAGGGCTCGTATGGGTTTTGCGAAAACGTCGCTGTAGGAAGTATCCGAGGCGATGGCGGTGTAGGTCGAAATGTTGCTTCCGAGCCAAACTGCCGGTAGTCCCGGACGCTCTTTTTCGTAGCGATCCAAAAGGCAGGAACAGAATACCTGGGCAATTGCGGCCGACGCACCGTTGCCGCAGACGAGAATCTTTCTTTCGTTTAGCAGGCATTCAACCAGTTTGTCGCTGGCGTTGGCAATTAGTGGCGCAAGCTCTTCTCCAACTTGCATTTTAGCTTCTACGCTTTGTTGAAATAGATTGTAAACTCGTTGCGACATATACTTAAAATGCGTCTTTTATCCATTGTATATCGCCGGCCGTGATTCCAATGACATCAAATCGTACCGGTTTTGCATCACCGATCCGGCGTTTTGCTAAATAGTGTTGCGCGGTGATTCTTAGCTTTGCCTGTTTGGCCGGAGTGACGCTTTCAACCGCCGAGCCGTAATCGCTGTTTTTGCGAAGTCTTACTTCGACGAAAACCAGGGTATTGCCATCTTCGACAATCAAATCAATTTCGCCGAATTTACAGCGAAAGTTCTGCTCAATGCAATAGGCTCCATGCTTTTTTATGTGAGCCGATGCGGCTCTCTCGGCTGCCTTGCCCGCAATCAGGCTGTTTTTTCTCGCTTTAGAGGTCATTTTCAGAAGAAAATGTGGCCATTGGCACCGCCGTTCCCCGCACAAACTTGGCCCAAATTTGTTCGCGTTTAATCTTTTGCTGCGAGTCGAGATGGAGTTTCCCGGTGGTGCCATAAAAATGCGCCTGTTTCACCTCTTTTAATTGCCGCAAACGTGGATGTATGTGATAAGCATCGACACCCAGCGCATACAGAAATTGGTAGTTGCCGGAGGGGGAATTCTCTATGATAGCGCGTTTTTCCGGAAGGTCTTGCTCAAACAGCCAGGGCAGCGTGGTAAAGCGGATTTCATTTAAATCCCTGTTGCGCTTGACATCGGCATTACCGTTGTAAATGTCCTTAATGGCATACACCGGGATGTCTCCCGCATAGTGAAAGGCAAGAATTGGCTTTAACTGGCGCGCCTGGGAGGCCTGGCTGTAAAGAAAAATAAAATCGATGTCCTTGCGTCGCCTCGGTTCGAATTCCACGGCCTTCCCTATAATGGATCTGACACTGTTTTTGCGTCGTTCGCTATCTTCGATTTTGACCGCGTTTTTTACCAGGTCTGAATAGCCGCTCTGGCCTTTATAGCGGTAGTCATTGATGATGATGCCCCCGAGTTCGCGCCACTTCTCACTAAAGCTTTTTACACTACGATCGCCATTTGATGTTGCCGGGGCCAGAATCATCGCTCGTCGGTGGCCGTCTTTCCAGGCTTGCTCCGCCACCTGCTCGGCCTCGTCCTCAAGTGGCAACCCGAACTGGAATAGGCCGTGAGTGAAACCGCTATCCTCGCTGATGCGGTTAAGCGCCAAGGTTGGCACAGGCAGCTCCGGTCGCAATGCCAATTCGACTATTTTGCTTTGCTCGAGGGGGCCGATAACTAGCTCGGCGCCTCGCAGTACGGCATCGTCATAGAGAGTATTGATATCGACTGTCGAGCTGTCGTAAATGCGCAGATCAGGCAGTACATCGTTCTGGGTTGCGGCTTCGTAATAGGCCGCCATAATGCCATCGCGAATTGCCGCCGCCGCCGCTTCAAAGCGACCACTGAAAGGTAGCAATATCGCTATCTGGCCAGGTTGATCTGCCGCCAGCTGTTTTAGCAGCTGCAGGTCGGCGGGTAAGGCGAGACTTGCAGGGTGTTCCGGCCAGTTAAACATCCAGCTTTCCACCGCCCTAATTTGCTGGCGCAGGTTGGTCTGATTGTTTTTGCTTAGGGCGGCGAGTGTGTACCAGCCTTTTGCAAGCATCTCGTTTTGGATCTGACTTTCCAGCTTTAGGTCCGCGAACGGCAATTCCATCAGCGTTTGCCACAGGGCCTGTTGATTAAGCGCGCTAGCCTCGCTGCCTTCTTCCACCAAGGGGTGAAGTTGCAGGCGCACCTCGATGCTTTCTCGGTATTCGGCGAGGCCATAAAGCAGTTGTGCCCGCATTTCCTGCAGTTTGATCCGCTCGTCAGGCGCTGAGCTTTCTGCAATGGTGTTCAGCTTGTCTTCCCAGAGCATTGCTTTTGCCCGGAAAGGCTGGCCCTGCGCGAGGGCGAGCGCCGATGAAACGACTGCATAGCGAACATATTGATTGTTCGGTATCGCCAGGATTGAAAGTTGTGCCAATGTGTTGCGCGCCCAGTCTATTTCGTCGGCTTCGAGCAAGGCCTGCGCAATGTTTAGATAGATGATCGCGCGCTCTTCGTTGTTTTGTTTGTCTGCGCCGTCGAGTATTTGCGTGATGTTGTCCAGTGAAATCGTGATTTGCTGACCAACATCCGACGCGCTCTGTTGGGGGGGAGAGCTCCCGCAGCTGATGAGCGAGGCGAGCGCGGCGGAACGGGTGAGAACTTTCAAAGTAAAAGCAATCGGTTTCGGCATTGGAAACAAAACTCAAAATCTGTAAATGCGTTAGAATGCTGGCGAACCTCTGAATAAGTTCAGAGGTTCTCCGAAATTGACAGCAATATATCAAATGGCAAACAAAAGCGCGCTATATATCGTTGCGACACCGATAGGGAATCTATCAGATATGACACAGCGGGCGATTGACGTGCTTCGCAATGTCTCTGTCGTGGCGGCTGAGGACACTCGTCACAGCGGTAAATTGCTGGATCACTTTGGTGTCGATACGCCCCTTATTTCGTATCACGACCACGGTGGTAGTGCCCAGATCGAACGAATCTTGAGCAAGCTTGCGGCAGGTGATTCCGTCGCCCTTATTTCCGATGCCGGCACCCCCCTAATCTGCGACCCGGGATTTCGTCTTGTCGGGCTTGCTAGAGAAAAGGGGCATGCCGTCGTTCCGGTTCCCGGGGCGTGTGCCCTGATATCGGCCTTGTGTGCGTCCGGCTTACCCTCCGATCAATTTTCATTTGAGGGCTTTTTGCCGGCCAAATCCGCGGCGCGCAGGGCGGCGTTGGCCAATTTAAGCGAAGCGCGGCAAACTCTGATATTTTATGAGTCGACGCACCGGATCATCGAATCGTTACAGGATATGTCGGTCGTATTCGGGGCGTGCCGCCGCTGTGCCGTGGCTCGGGAAATCACCAAAACTTTTGAAACCTTTATCGTCGGTGCGCTGCAAGATGTGAGCTTGACCGTGCGTGCCGACCCCAACCAGCAAAAGGGGGAGTTCGTGGTGATCGTCGAGGGCTTCAGGCCGACCCCGGCGGCGCAGGAGATATCAGAAGAATCGGAGCGCATCTTGTCGGTGCTGATCGCAGAGCTGCCGCTTAAGCAGGCGACGGCATTGACCGCAAAAATCACCGGCGATAAGAAAAATAAACTCTACCAGTGGGCCTTGTCGCGCGACGTGTGAGCATCGGGCAACCCTGTGAGAAATGCACACTAGACCTGGTAGATCGCGCCTAGCACTACACGACTTTTCGCCCCGGTAACACGGGGCAAATTGCCCGGCCGGCCATCCAGGGCCTGTTTTGCCAACCAAGCAACGAGGCCCGCTTCAACCCAATCGGGCGGAATGCCGAGCACGGCGGTGGTGTCGACGCTGCACGCGGGCAGCCAACTGCTGATGCGTGATACCAGATAGCTATTGTGCGCGCCGCCGCCACACAAATAGACATGGGATACCGGATGTCGGCGGAGGGCGTCGGCCAGACTTTTGGCGGTGAATTCGCAGAGCGTCGCCTGAATGTCGGCTGGTCGTGAGGTATCATATCCCGTTAGCGTTCGCTCTAACCAGGACAGATTGAAATCCTCCCGGCCAGTGCTTTTAGGCGGTGGTTTGGCAAGAAAGTGGTGTTCCATCAATTCGTCCAGTAGCGCGTGGCAGATGGCGCCGGATCTTGCCCAGCTACCATCTTCGTCGAAGGGTTTGCCCAGCTGCTTTTGGGTCCACGCGTCGATCAACACGTTGCCCGGGCCGGTGTCATAGCCAATAGTCAAGTCCGCATCTTGATTTAGCACTGAGATATTGGCGATGCCGCCGATATTAACGACGCACCGCGACTCCGACGAATCGCAAAAAACCGCTTGGTGAAAGGCTGGAGCCAGCGGCGCCCCCTCGCCGCCGGTAGACATATCGCGTCGTCGAAGGTCGGCAACTGTCGTGACGCCGCAGCTTTGGGCAATGGTATTGGGGTCAGCGATTTGCAAGGTAAAGGGAAAGTCCGCCTGTGGCCGGTGGCGGATGGTTTGGCCGTGGCTTCCTATGGCGACGACATCGCGCCGATCCAGCCCCGCTTTGGCAATCAGCTCATTCGCGGCCTGCGCAAAACGCCTTCCAAGCAATACATCGAGCTCTCCCATCTGGTCGATTTCATTGGCGCCGGGTTGAGACAGCTGGAGGATTTTCTGTTTCAGGTCCGGAGGATAGTTGAGTGAATGGCTTGCCACAAGTGTGGCGGAGTGCCTACTGAATGCAAATAGACCGGCATCGATACCGTCCACGCTGGTGCCGGACATGAGCCCGATAAAAAGAGCGTTTGATGCTCTTGGCGTCACAATTTAGTACTCCTTCAACATAATATTGACGGGTTCAGTGAGTGTGTCAGCGGTTCTGGCAAGGCGCGTCTCGCCGGCACGGGTGGGCTCCCTTGTCAAGCGGCGCAACGCCGTCCAGAAGCGCTGACACGCCCACCCGCAGGGCGCTTG
>JAAUXX010006628.1_pt1 | contig 29819 bp, 29 predicted proteins | sample 7278111 | NCBI WGS metagenome assembly JAAUXX01 (sample SAMN14350116, study PRJNA611818) | marine sediment metagenome | isolation source: surface marine sediment (1.8m) | place: French Polynesia: Moorea | collected 2018-08
AACCGGGATGCCGGACCACCCTAAAAACAAGGAATTTCACACAATTTCGCCCGTTTTTAAGGGTGACAATTAAATAGGTCAGGACGACCTATTTAATTTCCAGGTTAATAGCATCGTGAAAAGTAACTTAAAAGAAATCAAACTGGCTGTTATTGGTTTAGGCTATGTCGGGCTGCCGCTCGCAGTCGCGTTTGGTAAAAAGCTATCTGTTGTTGGCTATGACATAAAAAAACAACGAATTGATCAGCTTGAGTCGGGTATCGATATTACCCGCGAAACTACAAAAGAAGAGTTGCATGCGGCTGAGTACTTGAGCTTTACGAGTGATCCTCGGGATCTCATGCGGTGCAACTGCTTTATTATCACGGTGCCCACGCCCATTGATGAACATAAGCGACCGGATCTTAGGCCCCTGATAACAGCCAGCGAGACGGTGGGTAGAGCTTTAAAAAGTGGCGACACCGTGATATACGAGTCCACGGTGTACCCCGGTGCCACGGAAGAAGACTGTGTTCCCGTTCTTGAACAGTTCTCAGGTTTAAAGCTCAATGTTGGCTTTTTTTGTGGTTATAGCCCAGAAAGAATCAATCCTGGTGACAGAGATCACAGCCTTACCAATATTAAAAAAGTTACCTCTGGCTCAAATACAGAAGCGGCCGATTTTGTGGATGCGCTTTACAATGAAATCATCACCGTTGGCACGCACCGTGCGGAGAGTATTCGAGTTGCTGAGGCTGCGAAGGTAATCGAAAACACCCAGCGCGACCTCAATATTGCCCTAGTTAATGAACTATCCATAATCTTCAATAAACTAGATATTGAAACTGAGGCTGTGCTTAACGCAGCGGGTAGTAAATGGAACTTTCTTCCATTTCGCCCGGGCCTGGTGGGTGGGCACTGTATCGGTGTGGATCCATACTATCTTACTCACAAGGCCCAAGCGATCGGGCATCATCCCGAAATAATACTAGCGGGTAGGCGAATAAATGATGGTATGGGTGCTTATGTTGTGGGACGACTAATAAAAGTCATGACCAAGCGCCGAATTCAAGTTGAGGGCGCCAAGATTTTGATTATGGGCCTAACTTTTAAAGAAAATTGTCCGGATCTTCGAAATACCCGAGTTATAGACATTATTGATGAGCTTGGAGACTACAACTGCAACGTTGACGTTTATGACCCCTGGGTGACAGTGGAGGAAGCCCAAAGGGAGTACAGTATCACACCGATAACAGAGCCCCTTATAGGTGAATATGGCGCAATAATCCTTGCGGTCCCTCATCGGCAATTTAAAAAGATGGGTGCCGACGCTATTCGAAGGTTCGGTCGAAGTGAGCACGTGCTGTACGACTTGAAATATATTCTACCTCCTAAAGATGCTGATATACGCTTGTAACGCTGAAGGTAGTGCTGCGGGCTATTGGGTTTGGTGTGGAAGCTCAGAATTGCTGAGATATAAGGCTGGCTTGAAGAAGCTAAGCAAGCATTTTATTTTTGGCGGAGCACAGTGTGTACGTGTAGAGTAAATAATCATGAGAGAGAAATTTTTTTACTATGATTTGACAATCATAGTGCTTTCATGTGTAGGGCTATAGGCCATATGTTGTAAGCGAGCCTTACCCAGATGAATGAAACTTTGGTATCATAACCAAATAATAGTGAATCTAAGGACAATGAAGTTTACCTGCTAGAAATTTGGAACTTACTCTGAAACGGAAAGTTATTCATGTGAGTGAGTTCAGACTTCGAGACAGCTACCTTGAGTGACAAACAAGAAGATACACGCTTTCGCGTTCTGCGTTTACTGGAGGAAAACCCCGACATGTCCCAACGGCAAATCGCAGAAGCTTTGGGGATTAGCCTCGGCAGCACCAATTACTGTTTAAAGGCAGTGGCGGACAAAGGACTGGTGAAAGTCAAAAACTTCCGCAACAGCGACAATAAAATGGCCTATTCCTATTTACTTACGCCAAAAGGTATTGCAGAAAAAACGGCGTTGGCGGCGCGATTTCTAAAGCGCAAGATGCAAGAATATGACGCACTGAAAGCTGAGATCGAGTCGCTCAAGGCGGAGATGAAATGAAGTGTAACCCGCAAGTAACAACCAAAACCTCGATAGAGCCGCGGCCTGCCCGGCGTCTATATATAAACACAGGCTCCTGCCAAAAAGTTAATAAACAGCGAAAAAGAAGATATTGTATTTAGAGTAACTATGTAGAAGTTTTAGCCATTAATCACGACTAAAAAATTCAAAATATAAAGTCTAAAATTCAAATTCTATCTTTATAACTTAAATTCCATGAATAGCGAAGTTAACATAAAAAATAATCGAGGTGAAAATTCAAAGCATGAAATTGAATCTCGACTTGATCAAATCGAGCAAAAAATCGATTTTCTCTCTCCAAATTCTATCATATACAAGCAAAGCTCTGCGGCTCCTCACGCGGATGACGAAATTGATTTATTGCTTATCTGTAAAATAATCTGGGCTGGGAAAGCTTGGGTCTTAGCCTTTACGCTTTTGTTTGGCTCATGTGCCTTCTTGTATTCTATATCTTTGCCCAATCAATATAATTCAGAGGCTTTGTTAGCGCCCTCAAAAGACAATAGTGGAGGATTAGGGGGTATAGCTAACAGTTTTGGTGGTTTGGCTAGTTTAGCTGGTGTAAGTATCGGTGGAACGGGGGATAATAAGACCACTCTTGCAATTGAGGTCCTAAAGTCGAGAAGCTTTATTGCAAATTTTATAGAAAAAAATAATTTATTGGTACCGTTAATGGCCTCAAAAGATTGGAGTAGTGAAAAGGGTTTGATAATTGATAAAAGCATCTATGATGAAAAGAAAAACTCTTGGGTGCGTAAGTCTTCTAGAGTAAAACCGAGTTTGCAGGAAGCTTATCGTGAATTCTCAAAAAGAATGAAGGTGAAACAAGATACTAAGACTGGCTTTATAAAAGTTGGATTTGAATTCTATTCACCCAAATTGGCGAGGGAATGGGTTATAAAACTCGTACAAGATCTTAACTTCGAAATTAAATCTAGAGATATTTCAGAAGCTAGGCGCACGATAAAATACCTTAGAGAAGAGCTAGACAAGACCTCTATTGCTGATATGCGCGCCATTTTTTACGAGCTTATCGAAGAGCAAACCAAAACGGTAATGTTTGCGGAGGTTAGAAATGAGTATGTGTTGAAAACTGTTGACGGGGCTGTTGTTCCAGAAAACAAATCTAAACCGATGCGTGCTTTAGTAACTCTACTAGGACTATTCTTGGGCGGTGTGCTTGGGGTACTTATAATATTTATTAGATACTGGTTCAGGGAGGGTAACTAACAAGAAATATGTTCGCGCTTTTATATTAAGTAATAGTAAAGACAAGAGAACCATTGGACATGACGAAAAGCAATAAAGTCGCTCTGATTACGGGTGTGACAGGGCAAGACGGCTCATATTTGGCCGAGTTTCTATTGGAAAAGGGATACACTGTACATGGAATAAAGCGGAGATCTAGTCTGTTTAATACAGAGAGAGTTGACGCTATATTTCAAGATCCGCACGTGGAAAATGCAAGATTTAAACTGCATTACGGTGATCTAACTGATAGCAGTAACGTCACAAAGATTATCCAGCAAACCCAACCCGATGAAATCTATAATCTAGGTGCACAAAGTCATGTTGCAGTTAGTTTTGAGTCTCCAGAGTATACAGCGGACGTAAATGCGCTAGGAGCGCTTAGAATATTAGAAGCTATACGGATTTTGGGGTTAGAGGACAAGACAAGATATTACCAGGCGTCTACATCGGAGTTATACGGCCTGGTTCAGGAAGTGCCACAAAAAGAAACAACGCCCTTTTATCCTCGTAGTCCTTACGCAGTGGCAAAGCTCTATGCATATTGGATTTGCGTGAACTACAGAGAAGCATATGGTATATATACTTGTAATGGAATATTGTTCAACCATGAAAGTCCTAGGAGAGGTGAAACTTTTGTAACGCGAAAAATCACCCGTGGACTTGCCAACATCGCTCAGGGAATTGACAGTTGTTTGTATTTAGGAAATATGGATGCATTAAGAGATTGGGGGCATGCAAGAGATTATGTACGCATGCAGTGGTTAATGTTGCAGCAAGAGAAACCGGAAGATTTTGTTGTTGCGACAGGGCAGCAGTACAGTGTTCGTCATTTTATAAATTGGACTGCTGAGCGACTTGGAATATTTATTCGCTTCGAGGGTAGTGGAGTTAGCGAGATAGGCATAGTAGATAAGATCGTTGGTGAAGAAGCACCCGCACTAAAAAAGGGAGATATAATTATCCGAGTTGATCCTCGTTATTTTAGGCCCACCGAAGTTGATACTTTGTTAGGAGATCCTTCTAAGGCCAGAGAGAAGCTTGGATGGGAACCTGAAATAACTGCACAGGCTATGTGCAATGAAATGGTAGAAAATGATTTGGATAAAGCTAAGCAACAAGCTCTCTTAATGAAACATGGGTTTAGCGTTTCAGTTTCTAGTGAGCGGTCCTAATTATGGTGATCAAACGTGTTCTTTTGACAGGTGGTAGTGGTATGGTGGGAAGAAATATTCTTGAGCATCCCGCATCGTTATCATTTGAAATTATAGCGCCCGATCGGTCAGAACTAAATTTGCTAGGCAAAAATGCAGTAGAAGACTTTATAGATCACTATGATCCCGATATTATTATACATTCGGCCGGTCGTGTTGGGGGCATTCAAGCAAACGTTGCTGATCAACTAAGTTTCTTCTTAGACAATATGGAAATGGGAAAAAATTTAGTTTTGGGGGCCAAAAAAGTTGGAATAAGAAAATTTTTAAATTTGGGTAGTTCTTGTATGTACCCCCGTGATGCCACGAATCCTTTAACTGAAGATAAGCTGTTGAAAGGGATGTTAGAGCCAACAAACGAGGGGTACGCGCTAGCTAAGATTGTAGTTTCCCGATTGTGTGATTATGTTTCTCAAAAATCAAATAAATTGAATTTTAAAACCATAATCCCGTGCAATCTATTTGGTCGCTATGACAATTTCGATCCAAAAAAATCTCATATGGTGCCCGCAATTTTTCATAAGCTTCACACTGCAAAAATTGAGAGCAATAATGAAGTTGAAATTTGGGGTGATGGTTCTGCTAGAAGAGAATTTATGTATGTTGGAGATTTAGCAGATTGTATATGGCGATGCGTAAAGGAATTTGACTCGCTCCCAAATATAATGAATGTTGGTCTTGGTCATGATTTTTCTGTCAATGAATATTATAGGCATATTGCTGAGGTGGTCGGTTATAATGGAAGTTTTACTCATAATCTAAATCGGCCTGTGGGGATGAAGGAGAAGTTGGTGTCCATTGATCAGTGTAAGTCTTGGGGCTGGAATCCGACAACTGACCAGAAACATGCATATGAAGAAACATATAAATATTACTTAGAGTTGCGTAAAAATGCCTAACTATAAATATCCACTAGCCACTTCAACTTGGGATGAATCCGAATATGCTGCTATTCAAGATGTAATTTCATCTGGGATGTTTTCTATGGGCCAAAGTGTTAGTGAATTCGAGAAATCTTTTGCTGATTACATTGGTAGTAGATATGCCGTGATGGTTAATTCAGGTTCCTCAGCTAATTTGTTGATGGTTGCCGCATTGTTCTTTAAAAAATTATCTCCTTTGCAAAAAGGAGATGAAGTAATAGTCCCTGCTGTTTCATGGAGTACCACTTACAGCCCTTTACAGCAGTATGGCCTAAAAGTTCGTTTTGTTGATATCAACTTAGAAACTCTCAATTTTGACCTCAATAAATTGGAAGAAGCTGTGAATTCTCGCACCCGAATGATATTTGCAGTTAATTTGCTTGGAAATCCAAATGATTTTAAACGCATAGAATCAATTATAGATAGAAAAGATATTATATTAATTGAGGATAATTGTGAGTCTCTAGGAGCCGAATTTGAGGGTAAGAAAGCGGGCACTTTTGGTTTGATGGGTTCATTTAGCACTTTCTTTTCCCATCATATCTCTACAATGGAAGGGGGAATGATAGTAACTAATAACGAAGAATTATATCAAATACTCTTATGTCTTCGTGCTCATGGATGGACTAGGAATCTCCCACAATCAAATCATATTTGTAGAAAGAAAGAAGATCCTTTCTATGAGTCTTTTAATTTCGTACTTCCTGGATATAATGTCCGCCCACTAGAAATGTCAGGGGCGATTGGAGTTGAACAGCTGAAAAAGCTACCTCTTATTGTTTCGGAGAGAAGGAAAAATGGCGCTTTTTTTCAGGAAGTTTTAAATGATCATCCTGATATTGTGATTCAAAAAGAAATAGGCAAAAGTAGCTGGTTTGGGTTTAGCCTTGTTATCAAAGAAAGTAGCAAATTAATACGAGAAAAATTACTTGATCGTTTGACCGAGCTGGGTTTTGAATGCCGCCCGATTGTATCTGGCAATTTTACAAAAAATCGAGTGATGAAATATTTTGATGCAGAGGTTTGCGGAGAGCTTGAAAATTCAAATAGGATAGATTCCCATGGGTTATTTATAGGGAACCATCACTATTGCCTTCGTGAAGCGATAGAACAATTAAACCAAATTTAGCAAAAAATTATGTGCTTAATTCTCAGGACTCATGGTGGCTTAGGCAATCAAATATTTCAAGTTTTGTTTGCTAGATTGTACGCTGAGTCAAATAACCTCGAAATATTTGAAATCCATGATGATCACTACAAACACTCCTTTCCAAGGAGTGAGCAATTAATTAAGAAAAAGCCTCCTTCCAACATTATCCTGCGCATTATATCCTCGTTAAGGTTGCCTAAAATTTTAAATCGAATTTTTAAATTACCCGAAAAGCCACTAAGAATAATGAATTTTGTTGTTTTGGATGGATATTTTCAAGAAGCTGAATATTATAGACAGTTCCCTTTAAGTAGTCTAAATCGGCATTTAAATCAAATTAGGCAGGAGCTGAATATTGGGAGAGGTAATAAGCTGGATTCATTGTTGGTTCACCTGCGTTTGGGAGATTTCTTTTTAAACAGCCAAGATGCTATTGATCATGTGATTGAGCGATTAATGGCAGTACCGATAGGCTCTTCCATAATAACAAATGACGAGTCTCTTTTATCTAATCCTTCAATAGTGGAATTGATGAATAGTAAGCAATTAAACCTTATTTCAACACAAGGATTTGATGCAGAAGATGTGTTAAGGGTTATGTCAAGCTATAAGGAAATTAGCGCTAATGATAGCACTATGACGTTTTGGGCTTCAGTTCTAGGTGAGGCTTTCGTTCATATAAAAAGCAAAGATCTAAGGGAGACCTGTGAACTGTTCAAGAGTGCAAACATTTAATATTTAGTAGTGTCAATAATGGAATTGGCTCTGTCGTTATGAAGAAAAAAGTAATAGTTGCCTTTTATTCGTCTAGCAAGTTCGGATCAGAGTATAGAGCAGGAGAAGAGTTTATTGGTTTTGCTGCATCAAATGGTTTTGATGTGGCAGTAGTCTCAGATATTGATCAAAATGACTTTCCGAGTGAAATTAGCCAACGCCATGGAATAGAAGTCATTTGTATTCCTTCAATCGTCAAAAAACAAAGTAACCTTTATCGATATAGCGACTTCTTTCCACAAGTTGTTTGGCATAAAAGGGTCGTCTCTTACTTGAAAGCACAATATAAAAATGTCGATGTAGTATGGGTTCAAAATGGAGCTCTTCCATGGCTTCCGCTAATTTTGTACTCAAAACAGGCAAACCATATAATTTGGGGTCCTGTAGGTGGCGGTGAGCGTGTTTCGAAGGAAATGTCACGCTCTTTACCATTTCTTGCAAATTTTCGAGAAAGTCTTAGGCATGGACTAGAGTTTTTGAGTCTAAAATATAAGAAATACTCTATTGGAAAAAGTGATCTATACGATAGATTAACAATCATTGCCAGAACTGAATCGGCCAAAAAGTTGTTAATGAAAAATTTTTTTGGTATAGCTTATAAAGCGAGCAACACAAGTATTCCTGTGATTCCAGAAATTATTCACCCGATAAAAAGTTCGACAATTAGGGTCGAAGCTAAAGTTATTCCTCGCTTTCTTTGGGTGGGGCAAGATATCCCAAGAAAAAACTTTCAGCTAGGCCTTTCGATTTTTTATCAGTTGAGGTCAAAGTATTTTCCAAGTTCAACACTAGATGTATTTGGTGTTGAAAGGGACGGATTTGATTGTCCGGATTTTGTTAGCTTTCATGGTTGGGTTTCTGAAATTAACTGGGAGTCTTTTAAAGAAGATGGTGTATTTTTATTGACATCATTTAGAGAAGGCCTGCCATCCGCTTTGTTAGAGGCAGTATCGAATGGTTTATATTGTATATGCTCGAATGTAGGTTCTATTTCTGCTTTAGAATTGCCTACCGTATATTTAGTTCCTTCCAGCGAATACCCAAGTGTTTCTATTTCAACATTAGAAGAATGTGCTGAAAATATAAAAAGACATATCGGAAAAGAAGAGGTACAGCTTCCGGAGAGAAATTTTGAAAGCAAAATTAGTTCTATATTGCTTGCAGCTGGAGTTATAGAATGAAAAACGAAAATAGTTGTATTTGTGGAAACTCATTCAGGAAAAAACCTTTTTCAAAACATTTTGATGTGCTTTTCTGTGAGGAGTGTTTGTCAAGAAATTTTGTACGCAATAACATTTCAGATGAGCGCAATTTTGACTATAACAAAGAAAATGCTAAATATTCAGATCCAAAATACCTAAAAGGTAGGCAGTTGAGGTGGGCACATAAAAATATTCTACGCCGTTCTTGGAAAGGGCGAAAAGTTCTAGAAGTCGGTTGTTTCAATGGTTTTTTTCTTGACGAATTGCGAGTGCGAGGAGCAGACGTATATGGGTTCGACCTAAATAAAACAGCTATTGATGTAGGCGTTGAAATGTTTGGGTTTCAAGGAAAACTTGACACAGATCTTGAAAAAATTTTGAAACTTGGACCTTTTGATGACATTTTGTGCATAGATTTACTAGAGCATTTACATAATCCGGGGAAGATGGTTAAGATGCTTTCACCTCATCTTAATCATGAGGGTCAGCTTATTATTGCCGGTCCAACAGTTGAACGCAAGTTTCATGACAAAAGTGATTTTCCACCTCATCATCAATGGTGGTTTTCTCGGAATGGTTTAAAAAAACTTGTAACTAGGATGGGGTTTCATGTTCATGGAGTTGAGGTTCAACGTGACGGGCTTCTATTTATTAGGAACATTGTTGGAAGAGCATTAAAAAAAGGAGACATACGGGAATTTTATGGTGATGAAGGAATTGTTGCTCCAGATACAAGCCAGGGTATTCTAGGACGAGCCTATAATTTGTTAAGCTATTTAAGCTTTTTTCCAATGTTTGTATTAGGTTTGTCTTATTGTTCCACAATAATCTATGCTCGGAAAGTAAAGGATGTCTAAGCAAAAACACTCGATGTTTGATTTATCTATCATTGGAATAGTAGGGGTTCCAGCGAGGTATGGAGGCTTCGAGACACTCGCTGAGCAGCTGATCATTGGGCTAGCAGAGGAATATAAAGTTCAGGTTTTTTGTACTAGAAAAAGAAATTTTCGAGGGCCAGATCATTATCGAGGTGCCTCATTAAGTTATATAAATCTTGACGCAAACGGTTGGCAATCGATTCCATATGATATTGTTTCTATGTTTCGTGCTGCTCTGAATTCAAAATGTATACTCATATTGGGTGTCTCTGGTTGCATATTTCTTCCAGTTCTTCGTCTTCTTTTTCCCAGAACATACATTATCACAAATATTGATGGCATTGAGTGGAAAAGGGAAAAATGGGGGGGTGTAGCACGCATTGTTCTTCGCTTTTCTGAGAAAATTGCTGTGAAGTTTAGCAATAGAATAATAGCGGATAATCAAGGAATTGTCGACTATGTGAAATTAAAGTACTCTAAGGTTCCTAATTTAATACCCTATGGAGGAGATCAATTTATTAAGTGCAACGCTTCAAAAGTGCTAGAAAAAAAATACTTTATCGCAATTTGCAGAATAGAGCCTGAAAATAACGTCGACAAAATTCTCGAGGCCTTTAAAAATTCAAAACGACGCCTCAAATTTCTTGGGAACTGGTATTCATCAGAGTATGGTAGGAAGCTCAAGTCTTTCTATAAAAATCTGGCAAATGTTGAATTGCTGGATCCCGAGTACGATGAACAGCAACTCAGGTTGTTGCGAGAAGGAGCAATTTGCTATGTACATGGTCACTCGGCTGGAGGCACGAACCCTTCGCTGGTTGAAGCAATGGCAAACTCGATGGCAGTATGTGCATATGATGTGTCATACAACAGATATACTACCTTTGAAGGCGCTTTTTATTGGAAGAACTCATCTGACTTAGTTAGTTTAATAGAAAATATTAGATCTATCCAATTCGATGAATGCGCAAAGAAAATGAAGCTTATAGCTGAGCAGAATTACACTTGGGAAATAGTTATAAATAGCTATAAAAATATACTCTTTAACTTAGGTGATCGCTAGTGGATATTCCATTATCTTCAACGTCTTTTCATAAGGCATCAAAGCAAGCTTTCATTAATGCTAATCCATTTCCAATGGTAGTAGTAGATAACTTTTTACCGGAAGAGGTTGCGGAAGGTCTAACTACTGAAATAGAAAAATTTGATTCTTACAAAAAATCTAATGACTATATTTTTGCGAAGAATAAGTACGAAGATTCCGATTTTGGAGTTATAGGAGAATATTCTATTGCGCTGCATAATTTGTATCTTTCGAGTGAATTTTCGACGGCACTCAGTAAACTTTGTGGTAAAGATGTGTTTGTCGATAATGATTTTGTTGGCGGGGGCCTACATCGTGGTGGTGAAGCATCTTTTCTAGATATGCATGTCGATTTTGGTTTACATCCAAAGAACGCTCGTTGGGTGCGAGAACTTAATATTTTACTTTATTTGAATAAAGGGTGGTTGCCAAAATACGGAGGAAACCTAGAGTTACGCAATGGTCGATCAGGTCAAACTCACTCGGTAGAACCGCTATATAATCGTTTGGTAGTAATGTTGACAAAAGATTACACTTATCATGGGTACAAACCGATCTCGTTTCCTCAAGGCACATTTCGAACATCAATTGCTGCTTACGCTTACTTCGAAGCTCAAGATAGAAAAGAAACAAGGCGCTTGTTGACCACCACCAAGTGGAAACCAAAAGATGCAGGAATCACAAAAAAAATAGTTGCAAAGGTTGCGCCAAGTATAGTTGCGTTTAAACAAAAAATTCTTGGAAGTTCTACCGCACGGAAAAGTAACAAAGCTAAGTTTTGAGTAATTGCTTGCTCAATTTACTAAGGTACTACAGTACAGCGTTTAGAATCAGGGAAAATTCTGGGGGTAGTGATTAAAGCGCTGTGGTTGCGTCGAGACAAATTATATTGATGGTTGGCATTATATCGGAAAGGTGGCCTTGAAGTGTTGAAACGCAAAACAGGAAAAGAAAAAGTTCCAAAGCTCAAGGGACCGTACTTATAAAACTCTATCGCATTATCTTGTCGAGAAATTCGGTGCAGCCAAAATTTAAATCTACGTTTTGGACACGGGGGATTATTCGCGAGCTTATTCGTGAAGAGTTTGGCGTTAGGCTAAGTGAGATATCGGTTGGGCGCCCTCTTCGCAAGCTGGGGCTGTCTCCAAAAATGTGATCACAGATTTTTTCGTCATTCACTTTATCTTATATAACGGCATAGTTCAATTTAATGTCGGGTAATCAATGAACTTATTAGTCAGTCACGGATTTTTTGAATGAAATATTATGATAACGCTAATATTGAAAATGTAGAAATGATAAAAAAATGGTCAAATTTATCTATAGAAAGAGTTACTACATGCCCTATGTGCGGTGCACATGAAAGCCGAATCTTGATAGAAAGCGTTTTCGATTGGTTGTTTAAAGTTTCGTCTGATAGCTGGAATTTCGTTGAGTGTGAAAATTGTAAGTCAATTTATTTAAATGAGCGGCCAAATGAAGAATCGATATCGATCGCTTATTCAAACTACTATACCCATAGTGATAAAAAATCCAGCCCAATAAATATCATTAAGGAAAATCTAAAAGATATTATACGCGGAGGAAAAGTTTATAAAAAGCGAAATTCAAAAAAAAAGTCGCGTGCTCTAGGTCTTTTTCTTGGAAGACTGGGTTTACTTCAACGAACATTTTTGGATGACATATCATCTCAAGAGAACGGCAGAATTATGGATGTTGGATGTGGAAGCGGGCATTTACTGTCTCGATTAGAATCAGATAAATGGGAGAAGTTTGGAATTGAGCTGGATAAAAATGCAGTTTCAAATGCCAGAGGCAAAGGAATCAAAGTATTTCATGGTAGTTATTCTGTGCTCCAAGAGCAGGCAGAATCTTACGATGTTATTGTCTGTAGCCATGTGATTGAGCATGTATACCGTCCTCTTGAGCTTCTAGATTTAATTGTTGGCGCTTTGAAGCAAAGCGGTGAAGCTTGGATTCAGTGGCCCAATCCTCTGGCCGATGGCCTAACACGGTTTGGTAAATATTGGAGAGGATTGGAGGCACCGCGACACTTATGCTTGATGAGCAAAGAGAGTGTGATAACTTATTTATCTAATCGGTTTGGTGGGCTGATTAGTGTTAATGATACTTCTGACGAATGGAAAAAAGCAGCGATATACATGAATTTGTCTAGCCGAAGTATGCAAAATGGGGACGAAGGTGCGTTTTCGAAGATCGAACACATTCTAGAGATACTTCGATATTGGCACTATTGCAAATGTATCAAAAATTCTGAACTTTGTACTCTTGTAGTTAAGAAATTAAAGTGACTAGATTTTTATGTTTTTTGTTCGCTTTCAAGATCTATCATTCCTTTGTAAAAAACGATAAGAAAATCTATGTATTCCGACATTATTTGTCGAAATTAATGTTAAGAGATTATATTGAATGAGGGGTAGAATTACTCTTAAAAAGAGTATTGTTTGGAATATTACGGGTTCTGTTTCGCCACTAGTTCTGGGGCTCTACGCCATTCCGGTTCTTATAAGCGGTCTTGGTGAACAAAAATTTGGCCTCCTTGTTCTTACTTGGACTTTTATAGGTTATTTCACGATTTTTGACTTGGGTATTGGTAGATCGCTAACTCAAATCGTTGCTGATCGATTGGGCACAAATAGAACGGATGGATTAGTAGCAATTGTTTGGTCGTCTTTATTGATCCTTTTAGCGCTGAGCTTGATTGGTGGTTTATTAGTCTATATATTCGCACAATGGATTGTGGGTAAATTGATTCTTTCAGGTGATATGTTTGTTGAAGCGAGACAAGCGTTTGAAACCCTCGCGCTAGGAATCCCGTTTGTAATTTGTTCTACGGGGCTTAGGGGTGTTCTAGAAGCTTATCAGAGATTTGATTATGTCAATATGGTTCGTGTTCCATTCGGCGTGCTTACATTTTTGGGGCCATTATTGGTACTTCCATTTACTAAGAATTTGGCAGATATAGTTTTACTATTAGTGTTTTTGCGTGTTGTAAGTTTTTTATCATATTTGGTACTGGTGTCACGACTTGAGGCTGGCTTTTGGAAAATTGAGTTAGCTCGTTTTGCTGAGATCAAACTATTGGCGAAAATGGGCGGATGGATGACTTTAAGTAATCTGGTTGCTCCAATAATGGTTCATGTGGATAGATTTGTTATAGGCTCGGTTATCTCCGCCGCGGCTATAACTTACTATTCTGTCCCATTTGAAGTGGTGACTAAGTTTTTAATAATTCCTGCAGCTCTTTCATCGGTTTTTTTTCCTGCATTTGCTTCGAATTACCGTGGCTCAAATGCTAAAGTACTAGAGTTTCTTTCTCGAAGTCTGTGGGGAATGATTTTATTGTTGTTCCCCTGTCTTCTCATTTTTTTTACCGTAGTGGACTTTGGGCTGGAATTTTGGTTGGGTGCTGAATTTGCAAAGGAAAGCGCGACCCTTGCTCGTTGGCTGACCGTCGGAGTTTTTCTTAATGGAATCTCGCAAACACCTTTCGCATTCATACAGGGATGTGGTAGGCCCGATATCACAGCGAAGTTTCATTTGGCAGAAGCCCCCATTTATTTGATATTACTTTGGTGGGGAATCGCTAGTTTTGGTTTAAAAGGTGCTGCGATCGCTTGGACCATTAGAGTTGGCTTAGATTTGATTTTATTGCTTATTGGCACGCGCCTTCTCTTTGCGGATTCACATCAAATAATTGTAGGTGTCAAAGTATTTATTTTGAAATCAGTAATTGTTTTTTGCGCTGTTGAAGTTTTTATCAGCTTTGTAGATGAATGGCTTGTGCTTATCGGTGTTTGCTTTTTTTCGATGTTTTTCATTGTAAAAACCTGGAAAAAAGCAACAGGAAATGAATTTCCCAGATTATAAAGTATTATGGCTGAGTGTAATTTTTAGGATAGTTTTAGTTTAATGTATGAATGAAAGCTTAGAGTCTCAGAATAGTAATATCATTAAGAGTTTTTCTATAATCACGGTTAATTATAACAATGCGCCGTTACTTATAGATGTGGTAAAAAAAAGTCATGAAGCTTTAAAAGATTTTAGCTTTGAATTTATCATTGTAGATAACCTATCAACGGATAACTCATTTCAATTGCTTAGTAAGGAATTTTCCTCATGGGAATCTGTGCTCGTTTACAGTTCAGGTCAAAATGGAGGATTTGGATTTGGTTGTAATTTTGGTGCCAAACAGGCATCATCACCAATTTTATGGTTCCTTAATTCAGATGCTTGGGTGGAGAGCGTTAGCAAACTGCCTGAGATATTAGAATTTAGCTTGAATCCGGATGTAGGTTTAATAGGGACATCGGTCTTTACTAATTCCGGTGTGCCAACACCTCAGGGTGGAGGAGATATGTCTTTTGCTTACTTTCTATTGTCTGCGTTCAGAGTAGGTGCGATTTTTAGAGGAATTAACCCAATAATAAAGAAGCGGATTTTAAATTTTTTGGTGGGGTATAAAGGTGTATTGGGCCAATATGCTAATAGCCACTTTCATGCTGATTCTTCAAAGCGCTATAAATCTTTCGGTGTTGGTGGTGCGTCGTTTTTAGTCCAAAAGTCAAAGTTTCAAGCTCAAAATGGTTTCGATGAAAATTTTTTTCTCTATGATGAGGATGGCGATTTGTGTATGCGATTTTTACATTCAGGCTTTATTAATTATATCGACCCAGATGTTAAAGTCTTTGCATATGAAAGTGCAACTACGTCAAAGTTGCCATCGTTAAGTCTAAAAAAGATAAAGCTAAAAAGTCGGGTGCTTTTTATAGAAAAACACTTCAATGGGTTTAGACGTTATACTCTTTTGGCCGTTACTTATATGACGTGGTGGTTGCTTTAAGTATACGATCGCAAATATTTAATACAAATAATTTTTGATTGACGGGAAACCTCAGTGAATTTAGCCTTGAATAGGCACTCAATCGTCGTATATCTTCTTTTTATGGGTTATGCTCTTCAGTATAATCCATATTTTCTATCGGAATATCTATGGAAAGATTATTGGACTGGTTCTGGAATAAGAACTTCGATAAGCCTATTTTTTTTAGCTTTATCATCAGTATTCATAATTACTAATTATCCAAAAATCAGAAAGGCTTCCATGGTGGTATCTGTTGGGATGTTCGCTACTGGTTGCTATGGTTTGTCTATTGGTTTACTTCTAAATGATGAGTTGAAGTATATATTTGGTGACAGTATATTCTGGTTCGAGACTTCTGCATATGTTTTTCTTTTAGGGGCTCTAAGATATAGAGATATTCTATATTTGATAAGACTAATGGTAGTGTATACTACGTTCTCTGCAATTATTAGTATAGTCTTATTTTGGAATATGAAGGACCAAATAGCGGTGGCTGCGCTAGTTGGCGGTGAGAGGATTGTTCGACTTGCTGATCTTCAAGCGCCGTTGGTTTTGATTCTACTTTATCTCAGGCCGCTGGAGTTTTCTAGAAAGTTCACAAATTTTGGTACCTTGGTTTTATCTCTAATAATCCTCCTTGGTTTTTTTCGAAGCGTTTGGGCAGCTTTTTTTGTTGCGATGGTTGTAAATCTAGTTATTTACCCAAGGTTACTATTAAGGAAGAAAGTTATTGCTATCTTAGGTGCTGGATTATGTTTCGTATTGATTTTTGAATGGACGTACTATTATCTAACGGGTGTAAAGTCAGTATTAACTGGCAGAGTTATAGCTGGAGTCGGGACTGCGGATAGTATAGGGCGTCTTACTTCCACGCTAGAAGTCGTATATCAGTTTTCGGATGATACGTTAAAAATGATATTTGGAAATGGTTTTGGTGCTATGGTTTGGTTTGTCAATGATTTCGGTGATGGCGAAGTCAGAGCTCTTCAGCCTGTGGGATCTCTCTCCAATTTTTTCGTTTCATTATTATATGAGGTTGGGTTTATTTGGTTTTTTATACTATTTTCATTTTTTATTCTGAGCGCAGCATTATACTGGAGAACATCTACGGTCGAAGTTAGAAGAATATCATTAATACTATTATGCTATTTGGCTCTTCAATGGCTGACATTCCCAAGTCCAAACCACTTTCCCGTAGGTATGACTCTCGGATGTGTGATAGCTTTGTTTGGATATAAAACAAGCGGCCTTTCACTCAATAATCGACGACTCGTAAGCGATCAGAATAGAGCATCTATCACACTCTCCTAATAAGAGGTTACTTAGGTACCTCATAACGGTGTTAAATTATGAATATAGCCGAATAACTTTCGACTTTATATATGTCTTTTACATCCCTTTCATTTCTTTTCTTTGCTCCAGCTGTCATATTCATCTACTACTTGATACCGCGCAGGTTTTACTGGGCTTGGTTATGTCTGGCAAGTATTACTTTTTATGGGTACTGGAATATCTATTATGTACCACTTATTTTAGTATCAGCTTTATTGGACTATTGCTGCAGTATCCTGATGAGTGGGCAGCATAACCGGCAATACAGGAAGCGGTGGTTGTATTTTTCCCTATTTGGCAACCTTGGAATTTTGTTTTTCTTTAAGTATGCCAATTTTATCGGCGGTGGCATTGGTTCGTTATTTGATGGTCCTATTGAAATTCATCAGTTAATACTGCCAGTTGGTTTGTCCTTTTATACGCTTCAAACCCTCAGCTATACATTCGATGTTTATCGAGAAAAAATCACTGCTGAACGCCACTTTGGGCATTATTTTCTTTATGTCAGCTTTTTCCCCCAGTTAGTAGCAGGGCCTATCGAGAGGGCCAGTCGCCTACTGCCGCAGCTCAAGCAGTTGCGTTTGCCCAGTATCGCTGGGGTTCGTCTAGGGGTGATCTTGATTGTTTGGGGAGTATTTCTCAAGCTAACTGTTGCCGATAATCTAACAACTTTTATTCATCATGCGCTGTATGATAGTCAATGGCAGGGGCTTGCTTTATGGAGTGTTTGCGCGCTAATTATGTTAAAAGTTTATTGTGACTTTCTTGCCTATAGCGAGATAGCACGTGGTTGCGCTCGTTTGTTAGGCATTTCTCTATCACATAATTTTCGGCAGCCTTTTTTGGCCAAAAATCTCAACAGTTTTTGGCAACGCTGGCATATTACTCTAACCCGATGGTTAGTGGATTATGTACAAGTGCCTTTGATGCGGCGCTATCATCAAGAGCCTCTACGCTCTCTTGTAGGTCTGTTGACTATATGTTTGATCGGCTTTTGGCATGGTGCCTCCTGGAACTTTATTCTATTTGGGTTAACTCATGGCTGCGCTATGATATTTTGGCGCGCAGTTTCGTCAAATAGGTCAGTTGTTGCTCTCTTAGGTCGGAGCTTACCTTATTTATCTAGAGTGTTCTTATATGTGGTACTTGTTGTGTCCGCTCCTATGTTCTATGTTAACGACACTTATGCCATGGTGGATATATTGTTACGCTTATTTTATTTTGAGTTGGGTTTTGATAGGTTAATGCTTACGCAAGGTAAAATGGGCTTACTACTTGCGTTGCCTGGCCTAATAGTTGTTCTATTCCACGACTTGATTTCGGAAAGAAATCAGGCTCATCAACTAGAGAAGATTGTCAGGAAGTCTAGTATTCGAAGAGTTTTGTATATCAGTCTAGTTGTTATGATTATTCTCTTGGCCAATATGCGCGGTGAACCCTTTGTCTATTTTGCGTTTTAATCGTTGCCTACTAGGTTATCTTTTTTCTCGATTAATAATATATGGTATTTTTGTCATTTTTATCGTTAATGGTCTACAGCTGTTTTTCATTGCTTCAAACGAAGAAGACAGCTTTTCGGATTTCTATGATCAATTAGACACAACAAATACTGTTATTTTTGGCACTTCGCATACGAGAGCATTTTATATGCCTGCATTAGGGCGATATGGGTACTCATTATCCGGTGGATTGAATGATGTTTACAGTAGTTACACCAAGTACTCGATAGTAGAACCTTATATAAAAAACTTAAATATGATTTTATTTAGTATTTCGCCCGGATACCTGAGTTTCGATAGGAGTTCTGATTACAATACTTATGCACGCTACCGGTTACTGGCGGACGGAGTTCCGCCTCTTAAGTATCATCCGCGTATTCCTTTGAAGGAATATATGTTACTAAAAGCCACCGAGTACGATATTTTTTCTTCGCTCAACTATAGCGTCCGTGACTCTTTGATGAAGGCTACTTATCGTTTGTTAAACCCAATAACTAGCGCCAATGTTTGTACTCTTGCTCAATATGATTATCAGATGCCGGCTAAGCCTGAATGTATTGAGTACATGGCTGAAAGTACTATCATGAGCCATCAAAAAGCCTATAAAACTTCGTCAAAAGATGCTGCTGAGATACGACGGAAAAACGTTAATAAAATATTGATGCTAGCTGATCATATCAAGGAGAAGGGTGGTTGTGTTGTATTGATAACCCCGCCTTTTACTAAGGAGTATTATGAACATCCTATAGTTCAAGGGTGGGCAACGTTACAGGATCATTATATTGCCAAACTAACGGCTCATCCGAATATTTATTACCTTGATTTTCACGATTTTTTTTATAGCAGTGGTTATCAGCGTGATAATCATTACTTTTCTGATGATGATCATTTGTCTTTTTACGGGGCTAAGATATTTTCTTCACACTTAAAAGAAGAACTTAAAAGTCTGGAGGGGACTTTGCGATGAGCCATCCTTGGTTATTGCTATGTCAGGGCCTAGGTGGATATTCACCTTCTATGGCTATGATAAAATTCAACGCTAGGCATGGCGATCGGGTATTAATTGGGTGGGATGAGGATTCCCCCGTACTAGATGTTGTTCCCATCTGCTCATTTGCCGTATTGCTATACAACTGGAATGATGGATGCCCTTCATCGGCAGAGTAGTTATCAGTTGGTAAGTCATTGTTACCTGCGCCGCTATTACAACGAGGTTGATGTGAATGCGCCGGCATATTTTCCATTGATAAGTGGTAGTGTTCTGCTCCTACCATCGCACCTTGTGGAATGTTGCTAAAGCCATTGCCATGACCGGTTTGCAGAGGCGCCCTTCCGCGCATATCTGGAAGAGCGAAATTGGTTTGACCATCTCCTCCGTATGTTGTACCGATTAAAGAATAGAGTGTTGGATTACTCGCGATATCTATAACCTGACCGTCGCACAGTAGCCAGCCCTCCGGCGCATAGCTTCCAGCAAAGATGCGTATTTCACCGATAAATTGGTCGTCTGCCATTGTTCATTTACTCTTGTCGTTAACTTTGGTCAATTCAATATTGACTCTATTAGGGAAACTCTGATTAAGTCAGAGTTTCCCGCAGCAAAGGGATGTGCTGTCATTTTCGATGACGCTACGTCATTGAAAATGCGGGAAAATAAAAAGTCATACACTTTTATTTTCGACCTCTGAATAAGTCAGGATGACTTATTCAGAGCTTACTTAGCTTCGCGGCGGGTATAATCCGTCGAGTGCGATGATAAAGTTAATAGCTAGGGCTGGTGAGCGTGTTGGAATTGGTGTGGGCGAGGGAGCACCCGCGCTTGTCGTGGGGCCCATCAGCGCATCGGCAGTATTACTATAAAGCTTGAAATCAGGATGGCCCTCGTCGGCTGGGTAAGCATTTTGTGCGGCATCCTGATTGCCGGCGCCGCTAGAACACTGCATGTTGTGGGTGTGCGGCGGTAAATTGTTAGTTGTCATGGTAACGTGTTCGTATCCTGCCATTGCCCCTAGAGGGAAGGGCGATAACCCAGGGCCGGTGCCCGCTTGTACCGGTGCGCGGCCACGTAGGTCCGGTAAAGCAAATGTTGTGGTCCCGTTGCCGCCGAAATTCGCTCCTAAAATAGAGTAGAGCACTTGGTATTGACTGATTGGCAGTACTTGCCCTTCACAGAATGCCCAGTCTCGCGGAGCGAAGGTGCCGGCAAACATGCGTATTTCTCCAACGTAAGGGTCTGGCATGACTCTATCTCCAAAGTTATCTTGAGTGAGTAAATGGTGTTGACCGCCAACCATTAGACTAGGGTATGCCGGGTCAATTGCAAGTTATCATAGCTAAATTGGCGCCGAATAGTGCATTTAAACTGACTAGTCTATGAAAGAGTGCTGGTGAGATAATATCCTGTAAGTAGCCGAAGGGCATTTTTGGATTGCGGATAAAAGCGAGAAACGTTTTTTGACGTGCTTGGTTTATCTTACAACAGCATCGTAGACGTTTTGTGCGTCACTAGCGATGATTTCGGCGTCAGCTTGCTCACTGCCATTTGATTGGTTGGGGATAAACAAGGAGCTCCAGGTCTCCGCGATGTCTAGCCATTTTTTGAATGATTCCAGTGAATGAATGTGCTGTTCAAGCAAGTTAATTTTCGATGCATAAGCCATGGCATATAGCCTGCATGTTCGGCAATCGATGTTCGGTGTGCAGCATTTCGTGTGTTTTTCACGGCTCAGATCCGGGTGAAAGTGACGCATTTTTTCAGTTAAGCGTGAGGCACAGTCTATTGCTTGGTCATTTTTAGGATCAATGTTGTAGATTCCTTGATTTTGTGAAATCCACTCCCCGTACGCACAAGAGTAGATAATGGTGCTGTGGAAACGCTGTTTAAGTTCTGTAATTTTCTCATGTGCCTTTTTTATTTCAAAAGCCGATAAATAGAGTTGATCAGGGTGGATTCCATTGAAGAGTTGATTTTTTCGCAGGTATTTTTCTGGCTGGCTTGCTATTGGCGGGCTATAGTGGTTAAAGGTGAGTTTAGTGTTGTGCTCTTTGCAAAGGCTTACAATGCCTTCTATGTTACTTATGGACTTTGACGATAGTGTCATAACAAATACTGCTCGTGAATCCCCGCTATAGTGTTTCAATGCTTTCATCAATGCGCTGTTACCTCGTAGCGTTTTTTCCTGGGCAATATCTGACCAGACAGAAATATGAATAGCAAAGTTGATATCACGGGCAATGGGGTGGCTTCCGTTGGAATATATGACCCCTCGTGAAAAAAAACGGTTTGCCGCCCTTAGGGCGGTAGGGTTAAGGGCGGGCTCAGCGCCACCAAAGTGGGGGAAGTTCACACCACGTTTCTTTTCAGCCTCAAAGAAGTTGCACAGCGCGCTTTCGTTATCTTCGACTTTACCACGCCAATGATTTTCGCCGTCGAAATACAAACAGCCGACGCAGCTAAGATTGCAGAGGTTGGTAACATCGTACTGGGATGCATGGATTGGCATTATTTGTTCGCGCAAGTATGCGAAACGCCTTACTAAGTCAGGCTCGCATGCGATCATTTTTCTTAAATCACGAATAGAGATACGATTCATATACTATTTTATAGTACATATATTTGGTTATTCGCAACTTTGTGAGGGAAACAATTATAACTTAATGTTTTAGATGCTCGCTGATAAACTAAATTTTATCCACAAATTCAGGGAGCCACTAGGTCCCGCTACTAAGCAGAGCAGGTACGCCATGACTGTCGGCAAAGTTGCCTTGCGATTACCTTGTAGGCGTGTTGCCGCGACTCGATCTGCACTCTGACACTCACTTTGAGGCGTTGACGCTTCGAATTTGGAAGACTAATTTGCTGGCAAACCACTAACGTCAGACTTGAATTGTAGGGGGAGCTATACCCTGATTGATTACTTTCGAATGAACTATTCGTTTATGATTGTAAACTTTTTGTTCTTAGACAGCCGATAAATAGAGAAATCTTTCTTGTCTAAAGTCACTACATTATAAATGTGAGTTTCTTCCGCTAGCACGACAAGTGTTGCATCCGCGTAGTCCATCGGAAGGTCTGCATATTTTTGCATGAGCTTTTGGCTTTTAGTCACACTGCCAACACTTGGCGGTATCAGTTCCACAACTAATTGCGTTACAAACTCCATTGCGGCAGACTGCGCTTGAATTGAAAAATTTAACAGGTAAAGCACCTTGGTAATGACAGCTTCAGTGGAATATAGCTTGCCATTGAAATTCCTAAACCATGCCACTGTTGCTTCATGAGCTGATTCACTACGATCAAGAAGCGCGACCCAAGGACCTGTGTCAAGAAGTGCGTTCACATTATTGCCGTTGCTTGCGAATGCGTTCAATAACGTGTTTTCGGTGGTTTGTCCCTAAATCCGGTACTTCGCTTTCAGCAATACCTAGCAGGTGTTGCACCCGCGTATAGGGCTGCGTGCTTGATTTTTGTTTGTGGCTAGCGATAAATTCCCGAATGGCGAGTCTCGCGATATCAGATTTCTTCAAGTTCATTTGCTTTGCTAGCTGTTCGATACTTTTGGAGCACTCATCCGGCAGGCGGATTGTCATTTGCATGAGCAGGTCTCTCCTAAACAATACATTTTGTAATGCAAAGTAGTCTTTTTGACTACATCTGTCAAGCGTACAGTCCCAATGTGGGACACGGGAATGCCCAGCTGTGAGACTCTTTCCTTTTGCAGTTCAACGTAGATCACTTCCGTGCGCTCACCAAAGGTCTCGATTTTCGCCACGTCCTGGACCAGCAGTAACTCCCGTTTCAGAAAATCGACGTAGCGCTTTGTTTCGGCATAGGAATAATCCTGTCCATAGACGGCGACAAATACCCCGTAAACATCGCCGTAGTCGTCAATCACCATGGAGGGCCCCGCACCCGGGGGGCAAATTGGCCGGGGGCTTACCGCGTACAATCACGGAACCATGGGCTATGGAACTCCGAACATTGACCGAATCGCCAATGAAGGCGCAATGTTCACCCATTATTATGCGCAACAGAGTTGTACAGCCGGGTGCGCTTCATATCGACATCATCTGGACTTAGGGGTATGGGCGTTAATCATCGCGATTTATCTCGTCGATGTTGGGAAAGATGCTTTTTCGCTTTCTGAGGGATAATACTTCTAAGGAAACTCTGATTAAGTCAGAGTTTCTCGCAGCACAAGGACGTGCTGTCATTTTCGATGACACTAAGTCATTGAAAGTGCGAGAAAATAAAAAATCACGCTTTTTTATTTTCGATCTCTGAATAAGCCAGGATGACTTATTCAGAGGCTCCCTAAGAGACAAAGTCGTCTAAAATTGCAGAGACCCTCCCTTTTCGGAAGAGGGTCAGTTTATAGGCCCAATTTACTGGTTTGAAGAGACTTGTTTTTTAAACGACCCCATATATTCTTCGATATCTAAACCGCCATTTGAATCACCATCAAGTTCCGCGAAACGATCATCCAACTGCTGTTTCATTAGCGATGACATTTCGTCGCGCTCGATACGACGGTTCATATTGCGGTCCATATAACCAAACATCCGTAAAATATATTGGCGGCGAGCATCGTGGATTAACTTGCTACTGCGTTCATCTTGCCAGCGGAATCTCACAGAGCCGTATAGCATTTCATCCGCAGACTGCAGACCCCAGATAACAACTTTTGACGGGTCAGGATTTCCTGGGTTGTTTGCGGAGTTATCATAAGTCGACCCATACACCAGTATCGAGCCCGCTTTAACTTGCAAGGGTTTTGCTAACTCATAATCTCGCTGCCAATTAAAATCGTATTTTGGCACTGACAAAACCCGTTCACGTTGACCTTCGGGTGATATCAAATCAAAAAACGCACTTTTGCCACGATAGTGGGCATGAGGAAAGAGGCTGTAAACGATGGCATCGTGTTCGAAATCCATATAGGCCTGGTCTGAGTATTCGGCCGCATGGGCAGGAATTCGAATCGTGGGGTCTAATATCACGTGATTGCGCAATACGTACTTCGGTTTGCGCTTGTGAAAATAGAGCGCCATTTTGCTTTGATCGCTTGTTGCCCTTCCGGAGGTCGTGTAGTGTATCTGGAAAACAAAATATCCTCCTTTAGGAACAAATACACCGCTTTTTTCTGGGTATATTGCCGACCTTCCACCAGGGACATAACCCACTAGATAATTTTTAAACACCTCATCGTTTGCACCACCCTTTTTCGGTTCGTATTCCACCGAACCCGCCAACAGGTGATGAACAACTTCACGATTCCCAGGCAATATGGTAACTGCGCGCACCCACACGTCACGATCAAGCGGGTTTTTCACATAGGGATGTTGGTATTCCAATACCCCAGTTGCCGGAACATCAAATTTGGGCATGGTTAATACTAAGTCTGGCTTGCCCAGCGGCCATTCCTCATATTTCTTAAAACCGGCTTCTACCAACGGGTCTTTGCCATCACCTCGCGGTGCGCCAGCTTCTATCCAGTGGACTAATGTTTGTGCTTGCTCATTACTCAGACCTCGATCATTGGAAAACGAATTTATATGCGGGTCGGCATGCCAGGGGGGCATACGTTTAGTCCGCACCACTTCGCGAATCATGGGAGCGAATCCTTGCACCATTTCATAAGAGTTCATCGCCCATGGACCGATACCACCCTCACGATGACAATCTACACACTTATCTTGTAATAATGGTGCTATGGTTTTGCTATAGCTGATACTGGCATGCTGTTGGCGCCTTTGACGCTCGGGAAAATTTATAATACATCCCTTTGCTTGCCTTTTAGCGACTTTAATAGCTTTACCGCTTAGTACAGCGTCGAGGGAATTCTTTAAATAATGATTTTTTGCAGTCTGCTGCTGCCTTTCATAATGCAAGCGGTCGTTGATCGGGCCGCGATATTTAGTTTCCCAAGTTTTTGGGTCTATCACTAGAACTTCCGCAGTGCGCTCAAGGTTTAGCGACTCACCCACCAATTGCGATTCATCATCAAGAATTGGGACGGTAATGCCAAACTCAGACGCCTCTTTTGCAATGGTGGCGCGCTTGTCTTGTAAATTGGAGTTTAAAAAGAAAAAGGTTACGCCACGATCTTTGTATTCTTCGACGACCTGCTGATAATCGGTAACTAGATTTCTTACGATGGGACATCCATTGCCATGCACCATCAGCACAATGGCCTTTTTATTGCCATAATTGCCATAGTAGAAGAGTTCGTGAGCTTTACCGGTATGATCAATTAACTGAAAGTTGTCGACGCGATTGATCGAGGAATAGAAATTTTGTGCGTTCACGGAAAGTGCGCCGGTTAAGAGCAAAGCAAATAAAACAACTCGCATAATTACGTTCCATCTAATAACACTGTTCAATGGTTTGCTTGATTTTAAACCTGCTTTTTGATACAAAACAAATGAAAGATTCACAATTTCGTCCAATCCCCAGCTATCGATACAATCGAATTTTCTAAATCTTCGTGCAGCTCTCAATAGCTGAACCCATACTCGGACACCTTCGTTGCATTCTGACGGCGTGGACCTTAGTTGTTCCGCACGGTGATAATACTTTGATGCTTTTTGCGCCAAGACACTCCCCTTTAGACAACAGCCAATTGATTAAATACGGCCTCGTTGGGTTAATCAAGCGCCAAACTAACGTCCGTTAATTATAGCTGCAATATACATCAGGATACTATTAACCCGGCATAAATGCATGGAAGATGCCCATGTCGCTGGCAAGGAATGCCACGGTGAGTCCATCGGCGAGCTACCCCTCGTCTCAACCAAGGCTAGACTCACATCAAAAAAAGCGACGTTTGTCGACAGAGGCGGTGTGGTAAGCCGTGGGTAGTATTGAAAATACGAGGGATTTTCAGGTTCGATGCTGAGAGACAAGGGGGAAACAGAGAGTTTATAATGCCTATGCTTCATTTAAAAGAGGAATGTAATGAACGTAAGCATGTACTTTTCCCAGACTTATTCGGAAGCAAGAGCCAAATTTCTCGCCTCGACGTATTTGTACGATGTCGAGACCGAATCTCACATGATACAAGACGTTGTTGGGGCGTTGGCAGAGCCCTTGAGCATGGACGTTATCCGTATCGGAGACGTTGGTGCCACCCGCATCCTGTTTATCTTGTCCGGCGTCCATGGTGTGGAAGGTTACTGTGGTTCGGGAATTCAAATTGCCGGCATGCAATTGGGCTTATACAAGCGTCTACCGCCTGATTTGGCGGTGGTGTTTGTGCATGCCGTTAATCCTTTTGGCTTCTCTTATGATCGCCGTGTTAACGAAGACAATATCGATTTAAATCGCAACTTTGTTGATTTCAGTTCGCCATTGCCTGGCAACGAGCGCTATGACGCGTTGCACTCTGCCATTTTGCCTGGAGACTGGTTGGGCGATGCCTATCAGTCTGCAGAACAGGTCATCGGTGACTTTATCAAACAAAATGGGGTGGATGCCTATCAGGCCGTTTTCACCCAAGGGCAGTACCAGCAAAAAGACGGCGTTTATTATGGCGGACGAAAGGAAAGTTGGTCGCGGAAGGTACTGACCGACGTGCTTGTGCGACAAGCTTGGCACGCCGAAAAAGTGTTTGTTCTGGATGTGCATACCGGGCTGGGGCCATGCGGCTACGGAGAGCCGGTCTTTTGGGGTGATGAATCGCAGTACCTGCATTATGGTCGCTTGTTTAACGGTGAGGTGACCAGCACACACAATGGTACGTCGAGCTCTTCTGCTGTTGTCGGTGCATTGGGCGGTGCTGTGCAACAGATTCTGCCTCACACCTCAGCCAGCTACATGGCGTTGGAGTTTGGCACTAAGTCTATTCTTGATGTGCTCGACGCGTTGAGAGCGGATAACTGGCTTCATGCGCGCGATCAGATGGCTTCAGACCGAGCCAAACAAATTAAGAAAAGCATTCGAGACGCGTTTTACTGCGACGATGATTTTTGGAAGGAGTCGGTGACAGAACGCGGGTTGGAAGTGATAAAGGTGCTGTTGGATGACCTCTAATAACGCAACCGTCGTATCAAAACGTCGTCCAACACGATGTGATGAATTCCTATCAACCCGGCGGCAGTATTTGCCGGGTTAACCGCCTCACATGGATGTGAGGCCATGGGCCGTTGGGCTCATGCGAGCCCTTAACAATCCGGGCTTCCCGCGCGTTGACTCGGGCCATCCCGGCTCTCGGTCCTGCGGACCGCCCTAATCGGCGCCTAAACTTGCTCCCATCAAATTTGTCGGCTCTTCCCTATATCTCGGCTGGTGAGGGGTGGTAACCATCCGTGGTGATTAACGCGGGTTAAGTATTGAGCGATTTCTCGATTTACCAGCTTGAACAGACTCTGCTCTACCCGCTGGTCCAGCAACACTACCGCAGTCTTCTCCTCTCCGATGCTTTTGATAGAGCTTCTATCATGGCGCATTATGATGCCGGTTAGTAGGATGGAGGAGGCCATCTCATCGGGCTAGAAGCCCAGGGACAATATCTGCCTCTCTACATTCAGCAGGAGTTCGAGGATTTCCTCCGATGTGGCTGTCTAGCGTATGGCTTCTTGCGTGTGCGCTGTGAAGATTGCCATTACGAGCCCTTTTAAAGGGCATCGCAACAAAGCGGCAAGCAAAATGTACAAAAAAAACTCAAAAAATCTTACTCTCATAACAAAGATTATACACCCCAACTAAGCTGCTTGACTTGATATCGTTTCTTAAGTAGAAAGATCGCTTATCCAATGGAATAACAAAAAGTGAAGTTCGATATGAGCCGTATTGGTATGAATGCAGAAAATGGTAAAACACTCTCTGGGATCGAACACTTAAAACAGTCAATCAATGATATTCTGTCCACACCAGTAGGCACCAGAATCATGCGCCGCAATTACGGCTCGCGGTTAATGTATTTATTAGATGGCCCCATAAACGAAGTTATGACCGCTCAAATCCAAGCCGCGGTTGTTGAGGCCTTGAGCAACTATGAGCCGCGTATCAAGCTCAGTAGAGTGGTCGTCAATAATATAAAAGACGGCCGTATCGATCTGACCATAGAAGGGTTTTTTATTCCCAACAGCAGTGCCATACGCTTGGAAAATATTACAGTTCAATGAAATGGTAGAGTTGCAGTGTTGACGCATTTCATTAAGTAGATCAAAACGTAGACTTTTCAGGCCTATCAGCCAAATATATAACCAAATATATAAAGAGCCATAGAAAGAAATGCCGGACTACGCTGATATCCCAATCACTCAAGAAGCCAATGATTTCGATGAGGTAAAAATATTAGGCAAGGTTGCTGAACACAACACTATGCTGGGCGGCATTATACGCATTGGCCGTGTCGTCGCCACAGAGGCAAAAGGGGCGGATCAGAATGATCCCGCCAAGCCGGAGGATATTCCAAGGGTGCTTGTTCAGATAGGCGCCAATGATCCGCACAGTTTTATCCGTAATTGGTTGCCATGGTTAAGTTTGAGAGCAGGTTACGACAGCGAATGGTGGCAACCCGATATTGATGAGCAGGTTCTGGTGGCAGCGCCGTCGGGTAATATTGAGCAGGGCTTTATCATAGGCTCACTCTGTCGCGGCAGCCTGACCTTCGATGGCGTAGCCGAAGGGATTACCGAGCGTGATCCTGTTCCACAAAGCGAAATAGCAAGACAGATTCACCAGCGCATCTATCAGGAGGGCAGCCGTTTCAGCTATGACCGCAACGCCCACAAGCTGTCGGTTGAGCTCAAAAGTGGACCGGGAGAGACAGAGGCCATACGGTTTTCCGCCACTATGGAACCCGGAAGCGGCAGCGTCGATTTTACTATTGGCGATGAGTCTGCGCCAGATTTTGGACTGACCATCAAAAGTGACCAAAATATGGTGGTAAGCGCGGGTGCAACCAGAATTACTGTTAATAAAGACGGCGCTGTTGATATCGATGCGGGCGCTAACGACATAACTATTAAAGGTAAGGTTAAAGTAAGGGGTTCGATGGATGTCAGTTAAACCCATCAGGTGACGATATGCCAACAGCCGTAGCAATAGAGGGCGATACCCAAGCGCAGACCAGTACTGCAAAACTGCCAGCGGATAGTCATCAGACAGGTTCCTGGTCATTGGTCAATTTCACAGTAGTGACTGGTAAAAAGGTTTCAGCAGAAAATAAGAAGGTTGAATTGAGTGCCGTTGCATCATGGATATACTCAGGCGGCACTGCAGGTTCGCCACCTGCGCCAGTGCCGCCGGTAAATGATAGCGCCTCTTTACAAGCCGGTTCCACAAAATTGACCGATGCAGGCCAGGGTATTCTTATTGATGGCGATGAAGCCACCGGATCGGTGGATAGCGGCAATAAAATTACCGTAAGCGCCAGTCAGAACATTTTGAAAACCGATTAGGGAAACTCTGATTAAGTCAGCGTTTCCCGCAGCACAGAGATGTGCTGTCATTTTCGATGACGCTACGTCATTGAAAATGCGAGAAAATAAAAAGTCATACATTTTTATTTTCGACCTCTG
>JAAUXX010008989.1_pt1 | contig 29780 bp, 27 predicted proteins | sample 7278111 | NCBI WGS metagenome assembly JAAUXX01 (sample SAMN14350116, study PRJNA611818) | marine sediment metagenome | isolation source: surface marine sediment (1.8m) | place: French Polynesia: Moorea | collected 2018-08
AGGCAATCAACGAGTTGGTTCCCGTCGCCTTTTCGCAGCTGTCCGGTAACAAGGAAGTGAATATCCGCCACCAGGCCGGCGCCCACAAAGAGCAGGCGGCAATCATGCTCTACCAGAAAGTTAATGTCGCTGCCAAAGTCGAAGCTTTTATAGTCGACATGGCGGAGGCGCTCAGTTGGGCCGATTTTGTTATCTGCCGCGCTGGTGCGTTGACAGTGTCCGAACTGGCCGCCGCGGGACTTGGTTCAGTGCTCATTCCCTTCCCCTACGCGATTGATGATCACCAAATGGAAAACGCAAAGTACTTGCAAATGAATGGGGCGGCGCTGATTCAACAACAGCATCAGCTGACGGCGGAAAAACTGGCCGCGGTCTTGAACAAATTTTTATTCGACAAAAGCGCGTTGCTGGCCATGGCAAAAAGCGCGCGCGCATTGGCCAAGCCGCGGGCCGTGGAAAAATTTGCCGACTATTGCGAGGAGCTGGTTTATGTCTGATAGCAAGGTATACCAGGTACCGGAGATGCGGCGCATCAACCGCATTCATTTTATCGGCATTGGCGGCGCCGGCATGTGTGGCATTGCCGAAGTGCTGTTAAATCAGGGCTACCAGGTGTCAGGCTCCGATTTGAAAGAAAGCGAAGTGACCCGGCGCCTGGCCGCCATGGGGGCCAAAATTAATATCGGCCATCACCCCGACAATATTGCCGGCGTGGATGTGGTGGTGAATTCCAGCGCCGTATTGGGTTCTAACCCGGAATTAATCGAAGCGCGGGAGAGACGGATCCCCGTCGTCAGGCGAGCGGAAATGCTTGGTGAGTTGATGCGTTATCGGCATGGCATCGCGGTGGCGGGGACGCACGGCAAAACCACCACCACCAGTCTAATCGCCTCAGTATTGGCGGCTGGAAAGAAAGATCCCACCTTTGTTATTGGTGGCTTGCTAAATAGCGCGGGCGCCAACGCGCGCTTGGGCGAAAGCCGTTACCTGGTGGCCGAGGCGGATGAGAGCGATGCCTCTTTTTTGCATTTACAGCCGATGGTTGCGGTGGTGACCAATATTGACGCTGATCACATGGATGCTTACGGCGGCGACTTTGCGCAACTGAAACAGACATTTATCGAATTTATCCACAACCTGCCGTTCTATGGCGTCGCGGTGGTGTGTGGTGATGATCCCGTGGTGCAGGAAATTATTCCCGCGCTTTCCCGCGCCACCATTACCTATGGCTTTGCTGAGCAAAACGACTACCGGGCGTTCGAGGTCAAGCAAAGCGGCGCCACACTGACGTTTAAAGTTCGCCGCCCGGTGGGAAGCGAGCTGGCGCTTACTCTCAATATGCCGGGAAAGCATAACGTGTTAAATGCAACGGCCACCGTCGCCGTCGCGTTGGAAGAAGGCGTAGGTGATGAAGAAATTATACGCGGGCTCAAAGAATTTTCCGGTGTTGGCCGCCGCTTTCAGGTGTTTGGTGAATATGAGGTTGAAGCAGGCCGAGCGACGGTGATGCTGGTCGACGACTACGGCCATCATCCCACTGAGGTTGCCGCCACCATAAACGCTGTGCGTGACGGTTGGCCTGATCGGCGGCTGCTTATGGTGTATCAACCCCATCGTTTCAGTCGCACACGGGATCTTTATGAAGATTTTGTGGAGGTCTTGTCCACCGTCGACCAGCTGGTTCTTTTGGAGGTGTATTCCGCCGGAGAAGAACATATTCAGGGCGCAGACAGCCGGCATTTGAGCCGCAGCATTCGCAACCGTGGTGTCGTCGATCCGATCTTTGTCGAAGGCATTGAAGCGGTGCCCGCGGTGGTAAAAGACGTTATCAAACCCGGCGATATTCTCATTACCCAGGGCGCGGGTAATGTCGGCCTACTGGCGAAGGAACTCGCCAAGCGAAAATTGCAGTAGCCATTAACCCGGCATGTATTTATGCCGGGTTAATAGTTCCCGTTTCCGGATGGAAACTAACATGAGGGTGATGAATCAATTGCGGTATCAGCGGCGATTTACGGGAAGCGGTGAGGCGTTTGGTCGCGTCGCTGTCTTGATGGGCGGCCTGTCCGCCGAGAGAGATATTTCCCTCAAAAGCGGCGAAGCGATTCTGAACGGCCTGCTGGCAAAAAGAATCGATGCCTTCGCGATAGATGTCGGGTGCGCGGTACTCGATGAACTGCGTGCGGCGGAACCGGACAGAGCGCTTATTGCCCTGCACGGCGCTGGCGGCGAAGACGGCAAAATTCAGGCGCTGCTCGAGTGGCTGAATATTCCCTACACAGGCAGTGGTGTGGGCGCCTCCGCGTTGGCGATGAATAAGCTAAAAACAAAATTGTTATGGCGCGGTGTGGGTTTGCCGACACCAAAATTCGAATCGTTGACCGCAGGTTGCAATTTTGCACAGATACTTGACGGTCTGGGCGGTGAATGCTTTGTTAAACCGGTGAGCGAGGGTTCCAGCCTCGGTATGCGCTGCGTCTCGACCGCGCGGGATTTGGCGGACGCCTATCGCCATGCGACGACATTTGATGATGAGGTGATTGCGGAAGCAAAAATTGTTGGCCGTGAATTTACCGTCGCTATATTAAACGGCGTTGCATTGCCGGTAATTGAATTGAAAGTAAAAAATATCTTCTACGATTACGCGGCAAAATACTTGTCGGGCGATACCGAATATATTTGCCCGGCGCCACTGGATAGCGCCAAGGAAAGTGAAGTGAAAAAGCTGGCCCTTAAGGCTTTTCATGTATTGGGATGTGAACACTGGGGGCGAGTTGACTTTATGCAGGGCGCGGACGGAGATTTCCACTTGCTCGAGGCCAATACGGTGCCGGGCATGACCAGTCACAGTCTCGTGCCGAGAGCGGCAAACGCTGCCGGTTTGGAATTTAGCGAGCTGCTGGAAGAAATTTTGGTGAGCACACTATAAGCGAGAGCAATGGACATAAAACACCGCACAAAAAGACTCCCCTCGGCGCCCGCGGCACGCAGGTCGCCGGGCGCCAACGCCAGGGGCGCGACCCGGGCGCGCCGGCAGACTGAACAAAAGCCGATCAGATGGGGGCGGGTCATAGCGGCGCCCGCTATCATCCTCGGTCTGGGTTTCGCAGTGGCGCAGTTACAGTGGCAAGCCATTTATCAAAAGGTGTATTTGACCACCAATCGGCCCCTGGGCAGTGTAAAGATAGAAGGGGAATTCAGGTTTGTCGGCAAGGCAGAATTGAAAGATATGATTTTGCCAAAACTCGACGGCAGCTTTATCGATTTGGATCTTGGCAATGTGAAACATGCTCTTGAGAGCAACCCGTGGATTGATCGCGTCACCATCGAAAGGATCTGGCCCGACAGCTTGAAACTCAAGATTATGGAGCACAAACCTATCGCGCGCTGGAAAGACAAGGGTTTTGTCAGTCGCGAGGGCGAGGTGATTAACGTTGCCACAAACGAGACGCTAAGGGCGCTGCCGCTGCTGTCCGGCGAGGAGGAAAACATTCGGGAGTTAGCGCAGAATTACTTGATTTTTACGGAAATTTTGCGAAGCAGTGATTTGACAATAAGCGGTTTGCAAATTGATGAGAAAAAGGCGTGGACGCTGCTCGTGGCGGAGGGTTTCAGCCTAGTGTTGGGGCGTGAGGACATTCATGGCAAATTAGAAAATTTTCTTTACGTGTATGAGACTTACTTGAAGAAAAATAAGCGCGAGTTGGCGCGTGTCGATATGCGCTATGAGAGGGGATTGGCAGTGCGATGGAAGGACGACAATGAGCTGGTTGCGGCGTATTCGTCGCGTTAGGGCATGGCAATTAGGGTGAGATGATGGTGAATTCGAGCGGGGGCAGAATGATTGTGGGTTTGGACATAGGAACGTCCAAGGTGGTGTCGATTGTCGGCGAGATTTCGCCGCAGGGGGAGCTTTCCATTGTCGGCATCGGTTCCCATAAATCCAGCGGTTTGAAAAAAGGGGTGGTGGTCAATATCGAATCGACGGTGCAGTCCATTCAGCGCGCGATTGAGGAGGCCGAATTGATGGCGGGCTGCCAGATCCACTCGGTGTACGTCGGCATTGCCGGCAGTCACATCCGCAGTTTGAATTCCCACGGCATCGTCGCCATCAAAGATCGGGAAGTGTACGCGCAGGATCTCGATCGCGTTATCGACGCGGCGCAGGCGGTGGCGATCCCGGCGGACCAGCGCATTTTACATATCCTGCCGCAGGAATATCTGATCGATGACCAGGAGGGGGTAAAAGAGCCCTTGGGCATGTCGGGCGTGCGTCTGGAAGCCAAGGTGCATTTGGTCACCTGCGCGGTAAACGCCGCGCAGAATATTGAAAAGTGCATCCGCCGCTGCGGGCTCGAGGTGGAAGATATTATTTTGGAACAACTCGCGTCGAGTTATTCCGCGTTGACGGAAGACGAAAAAGAGCTGGGTGTGTGCCTGGTGGATATCGGCGGCGGCACCACCGATATTGCGGTGTTTACCGAGGGTGCGATTCGGCATACCGGCGTCATTCCCATTGCCGGCGATCAGGTCACCAATGATATTGCCATGGCGTTGCGCACACCAACGCAACACGCCGAGGAAATAAAAATTCGCTACGCCTGCGCGTTGGCGAAACTCACGGGAGTTGAAGAAACCATCAAAGTGCCCAGCGTAGGTGATCGTCCCGCGCGCGACTTGTCGCGCCAAGCGCTGGCGGAGGTGGTGGAACCGCGCTATGACGAATTGTTTACCCTGGTGCAGGCGGAACTGCGAAGAAGCGGTTTTGAGGATTTAATTGCCGCCGGCATCGTGCTCACCGGCGGTACCTCGAAAATGGAAGGCGTGGTCGATTTGGCCGAGGAGATTTTTCACATGCCGGTACGCCTCGGCGCGCCGCAAAATATTCAGGGCCTAAAAGATATCGTCAATAATCCAATTTATTCGACGGGTGTTGGCCTGCTCCTTTACGGTAAAAGTCAGGCTAACGGCAGGGGCTACATGAGCGAGGAAAATGAAAGTGCCATTAGCAAAATCAAATCCTGGTTCAGAAGAAATTTTTAAAATTGTTCAAGGGGAAAAGAGGAACGCATATGTTTGAGTTAATTGATAATATTCCACAAAATGCAGTCATTAAAGTCATCGGTATTGGCGGCGGTGGGGGTAACGCCGTCAAGCACATGATTTCCAATGCCGTCGAGGGCGTGGATTTTATTTGCGCCAATACTGATTCCCAGGCCTTAAAGGGGATTGACGCCCACACGGTCATTCAGTTGGGCAGCGGCATTACCAAGGGTTTGGGGGCGGGAGCGAATCCGGAAATCGGACGTCAGGCGGCAATGGAGGACAAAGACAGAATCGCGGAAATTTTGCAGGGCTCCGACATGGTCTTTATCACCGCTGGCATGGGCGGCGGCACCGGCACCGGCGGCGCGCCGGTAGTGGCCGAAGTTGCCCGCGAACTCGGCATTCTCACGGTGGCAGTGGTCACTAAACCTTTTCCCTTCGAAGGGCGAAAAAGAATGGCGCTCGCCGAAGAGGGAATTAAGCAGCTGCAGGATCGCGTGGATTCATTGATTACGATTCCGAACGAAAAACTGTTGGCGGTGTTGGGCAAGACCACGAGCTTGCTCGAAGCATTTAAATCGGCCAACGACGTGTTGCTGGGTGCAGTGCAGGGTATCGCCGATTTAATTATTCGTCCGGGAATGATTAACGTTGACTTTGCGGATGTGCGTACAGTCATGTCGGAAATGGGCATGGCGATGATGGGCAGCGGCCACGCCAGCGGCGAAAATCGCGCGCGCGAAGCGGCCGAATCGGCGATCCGCAGTCCGCTCCTGGAAGATGTCAATTTACAGGGGGCGCGCGGAATTCTGGTCAACATCACCGCCGGCATGGATTTATCGCTGGGAGAATTTTCCGAAGTGGGCGATACCATCGAAGAATTTGCCTCCAACGATGCTACCGTCGTGGTCGGTACGGTCATCGAACCGGAAATGTCGGACGAGATCCGGGTTACCGTAGTTGCCACCGGACTCGGCGGTTCGGCGATGCTACAGAAACCGGAAACCAAAGTCGTGGTTGACAATACCCACAGCGCGGACGGCAAGCCGAATTATGCCGAACTCGACCGCCCACCGGCCTTGCGCGCCAAGAAAGCCGCCCAGCAGTCGGGCAGGAGCGTCGCCGCAGAGACGACGGAGCGAGATATGGAATATTTGGATATTCCGGCCTTTTTGCGCAAGCAGGCGGACTGATAGTCGTTGCTCTGCCGGGTTCTCGTGCGGGCGGCGCCGGATTTTTTGACTGCCCGCGCCCAAGCGTCCGGCGTTGAGAACTTTGCCCTTAGACGCCGGTCGAATGGATTTCCCGCGCAAAGCCGCTAGATTTTGATAGGCGACAATGATTGAGTTATGGAAACTCAATCATTGCCAGGTTAATAGGCCGCACAAGGTGGTTGCAATATTGTTATCGCTGCTGTTCAATACGTGGCCTAAGATCTGGCCCCATCAATTGGCATTTGGTAACATGCGCGGCCTTTTTGCGGACGTGATTGAACCAAGAGACGCATCTGTATGATCAAGCAAAGAACCCTTAAAAACGAAATTCGAGCCACGGGAGTTGGCTTGCATACAGGGCAAAAAATTTATCTCACGCTGCGCCCCGCCCCGATCAATTTTGGTATTGTTTTCCGCCGAGTCGATTTGTCCCCAGTGGTTGAAATCGAAGCAAAGGCCGAAAATGTGGGCGACACCACCCTTTCCACCACCCTGGTCAATGGCGCGGCCCGGGTTTCCACGGTGGAGCATTTGCTCTCGGCCATGGCCGGCCTGGGTATTGATAACGCTATTATCGATGTCAGTGCCGATGAGGTGCCGATTATGGACGGCAGTGCCGGTCCCTTTGTGTTTCTCATTCAGTCGGCGGGTATTCAAGAGCAGGGCGCCGCCAAGAAATTCATTCGCATCAAGAAAAAGCTGACCATCAGGGAAGGCGATAAGGAAGCCACTTTTCTCCCGTTCGATGGTTTTAAAGTCAGCTTCAGTATCGACTTTGACCATCCCGTGTTCAAGGACCGCAAGCTCGACGCGATGGTGGATTTTTCCAGTACTTCCTTTGTTAAAGAAGTGTCGCGCGCGAGGACTTTCGGTTTTATGCACGAAATCGAGTACCTGCGCTCCAAGGGTCTGGCCAAGGGCGGCAGCGTCGACAACGCCATCGTGGTGGATAAATACCGCATCTTAAATGAGGACGGACTGCGCTACGAAGACGAGTTCGTCAAGCACAAGATACTCGATGCCATCGGCGACCTCTATCTGCTCGGCACGAGTTTGATTGGCGAGTATCGCGCCCACAAATCCGGCCACGGCTTGAACAACAAGTCGCTGCGGGAACTGTTGAAACGCCCCGATGTGTGGGACGTGGTCACCTTTGAGGAAGAGCAGTCGCCCATTTCCTACATCAAACCCCTGGCTGCCGCCGTTTGAGAGGATTGATGGCTGAATGGTGCTTACTTGAAGCAAAACCGGTGGCAAAGTCAAAGATTTTCTCTCGATTAAGCGCCATTCGGGCCACAGCCGCCATTTCATACCGATTTGACCGGTATTCAAAACCGGGCTACGTCACAAACTTCAGCGCTATGTAAAATTGCTCGACGCAGATGATTGGCAATTTGAAAACTTTTGTGCCATGATTCACAACCCTGATGGTTCAGAGCGGTGGATAAATCAAAGTTATTTGCCGCTTAAAAGAAAGAAATAGATGAGTCAGTGGCGCGAAATGGGACGTTTTGTGCTTAAATGAGGTTATTACTATACTTATTTTAATCCTCAAGCAAGATCGCAGATGTCAAATTAGCGAATGAAGATCATCGTTATCAGCAAGCGTCACGGTAGCACCCGTAGTTTCACCATGGGTGGTTTGTTGCGTGCGCTGCTTTCCCTCTGCCTGGTGGGGGTGCCCGTCGGCGCTTATTTGGGACATCAAAAGATATCCAAAGCCGAGGCCGGCCACGTCAATTCCGCAATCGCGCACGCTTGGAAGAGCGCGCTCGATGCCCAGGAACAACAAATCAGAGACATTGAACAGGAAGCCGGGCGCAAGCTGGCGGCCATGACCATGCGCGTTGCGGAACTGCAGGCGCGGGTGGTCCGTCTCGACGCCCTGGGCGAACGACTCACCACCATGGCCAAGCTCGACAACGGTGAATTCGATTTCAGCCGCGCGCCGGCCCTCGGCGGGCCGGAGCACGCCCTCGATGGCGAAGCGACCGGTGAACGCGAGTTCAAGGCCTTGTTGCAGCAACTGGGCGAGAAAATTGAAGACCGCCAACAGCAGCTCGAGACCCTCGAGGCGCTGCTGGCCAATCGCAAGTTGCAAAGCGACGTTTTTCTCGCCGGCCGACCGGTTAAATCGGGCTGGATGTCCTCCAAGTTTGGCCGCCGCACCGATCCTTTCACTGGTAGAATCGCCTGGCACCAGGGCGTGGATTTTGCCGGCAAGACCGGCACCGACATCGTCGCGGTGGCCGCCGGCGTGGTCACCTGGTCGGGCGATCGCTACGGCTACGGTGAGATGGTCGAGGTCAATCATGGCAACGGCTTCACCACGCGCTACGCCCACAACAAGGAAAATCTGGTCAAGGTTGGCGACATCATCAAAAAAGGTCAGGTGGTGGCGCTGATGGGTTCCAGTGGCCGCTCCACCGGCCCCCATGTACACTTCGAAGTGCTCAAACACGGCCGTCCGGTGGATCCCGCGACCTATATTCACCGCGCAAGCCGGTGAATCCTTCTATATAATTCTCACCCTCGAAAATTCACAAATCGTAACCACATAGTGGTAAACCACCACGCCTTTTGGACCTCATATGTTAGGAAAAATAGTCAAAGTCGTTCTCGGTTCGAAAAACGAACGCGAACTCAAGCGCATGGGCAAGATCGTCGCCAAAATCAATGCGTTTGAACCCTCCCTGGAAGCGCTGAGTGATGACGAGTTAATGGCGAAAACGGCACAATTTCGGGCGCGCCATGAACAGGGCGAAACCGTCGACCAGCTGCTGCCGGAGGCCTTTGGCGCCGTGCGCGAGGCCGCCAAGCGCAAGATGGGGATGCGCCATTTCGACGTGCAGATGCTGGGCGGCATCAGTTTGCACGAGGGGCGCATCGCCGAAATGCGCACGGGGGAGGGCAAAACGCTGATGGCGACGCTGGCCGCCTATCTGAACGCCATTCCCGCCAACGGTGTGCATATCGTCACGGTCAACGACTACCTCGCCGGGCGCGATGCCAACTGGATGAGACCCATTTACGAAGCGTTGGGATTGACCGTGGGCGTGATCGTCTCCATGCAGGATCCGGCCAGCAAACGCGCCGCCTACGAAGCCGATATCACCTACGGCACCAACAACGAATTTGGCTTTGACTTTTTGCGCGATAATATGGCGCTGCGCAAGGAAGACCGCATGCAGCGGGCCTTGAGTTTTGCCGTGGTCGACGAGGTCGATTCCATTCTGATCGACGAGGCGCGTACCCCGCTGGTTATCTCCGGCGCGGCGGAGGACAGTTCCGAACTCTACCGCACCATGAACAAGCTCATCCCCTCGATGGAAGAGCAGCCGCCGACGCCGGTGGGCGAAGAAGAGGTGGAAATCACCGGTCACTACACCATTGACGAAAAAGTCCGCCAGGCGGAATTGACTGAGCTTGGCCACCAGCTGGTGGAGGAGTGGCTGGTGAAAAAGGGGATGTTGAATGAAAACGACAGCCTCTACGCCGCCGGCAACCTGAGTCTCCTGCACCACGTGCATTCGGCCCTGAAAGCGCACAAGCTGTTTCATCGCGACGTTGAGTACATCGTGCAAAACGGCCAGGTGGTGCTGATCGACGAGCACACCGGCCGCACCATGCCGGGGCGCCGCCTGTCCGAGGGCTTGCACCAGGCGCTGGAAGCCAAAGAGGGCGTGGCGATTCAGGCGGAGAGCCAGACCCTCGCCTCCACCACTTTTCAGAATTACTTCCGCCTGTACGATAAGCTCTCCGGTATGACCGGCACCGCCGATACCGAGGCCTTTGAATTCAAGCAGATTTATCACCTGGATGTGGTGGTGATACCGCCCAACAAATCCATCGTGCGCCAGGACCTCAACGACCTGGTGTACTTGAGCGTAGAGGAAAAGTACGACGCGATCATCACCGACATCAACGAATTCCGCGAGAAAAAAGCGCCGGTGCTGGTGGGCACCGCCTCGGTGGAAACCTCGGAGGAGATGTCCAAACGGCTGAAAAAAGCCGGCATACGGCACGAGGTGCTGAACGCCAAGCAGCATGCCCGCGAGGCCGACATCATCGCCCAAGCCGGACGCCCCGGGGCGGTGACCATCGCCACCAACATGGCCGGTCGCGGCACCGACATCGTGCTGGGCGGCAACTGGGAGGCGGAAGTGGCCGCGCTCAAAGACCCCACACCGTCGCAGACCGACGCCGTCAAGGAAGATTGGAAAGCCCGCCACGCCACCGTGATCGAGGCGGGGGGGCTGCACATTATCGGCACCGAACGCCATGAATCGCGCCGCATCGACAACCAGCTGCGCGGCCGCGCCGGACGTCAGGGGGACCCCGGCCTGTCGCGCTTTTACCTGTCGCTGGAAGACAACCTGATGCGCATCTTCGCCTCCGACCGGGTGCGCAATTTCATGCAGGCCCTGGGCATGGAAAAGGGCGAGGCCATCGAGCATCGCATGGTGACCAACGCCATTGAAAAGGCACAGCGCAAAGTGGAAGCGCGCAACTTCGACTACCGCAAACAGCTGTTGGAGTATGACGACGTGGCCAACAACCAGCGCAGCGTCATCTACTCCCAGCGTCGCGAATTGTTGGAACTGGAGGATATCGAAAACGCCATCGCCGGTATTCGCGATGACGTCATCAACAATGTGATCTCCGGCTTTATTCCCCCGCAGAGTATCGCCGAGCAGTGGGATATTCCCGGTCTTGAGCGCACCCTGGAGGCGGATTACGGCGTCGATCTGCCGATTCAGAAGTGGCTGGATGATGACGACAAGCTCTACGAAGAACCGCTGCGCGAGCGCATCGTCAGCGAGTTCGACGCGTTCTATCGGGCCAAGGCCGAGCGTATCGGCCCCATCATCCGTAGCCTGGAAAAACAAGTGATGCTGCAGGTGCTCGATACGCTGTGGAAGGAGCATCTGCAAAGTATGGATTACTTGCGCCAGAGCATCGGCCTGCGCGCCTATGCCCAGCGCAACCCGAAACAGGAATATAAGCGCGAGTCCTTCGAGCTGTTCCAGCAGCTGCTGGAAAACCTCAAGCACGATGTGACCCGTATACTGTTTCGCGTCGAGCCGATGAGCGAGGAGGAGATCGAGGAGATCGAGCGCCGTCGGCGGGAAGCGGCGGAGCGGCAAAAGCTCAAGCTGCAGCACGACGACGTGTCGCCGCTGGAGTCGACGCCGGAAGAAGTCACCTCGGAAAAACCCTACGTGCGGTCCGGCAAAAAAGTGGGGCGCAACGACCCCTGTCCCTGCGGATCCGGCAAAAAGTTTAAACTTTGCCACGGCAAGTTGACGTAAAAATTTTCGGCGATCACACCATGGTAACGGAAAACTGGAATCAACACGCCGCCGTCAAGGGGGTAGCACTGGGCGTCGCGGCGGCGGGCATCAAAACTGCCGATCGCCATGATCTGGGCGTGCTGTTGATCGAGGACGGCGCCAGCGTCGCGGGAGTCTTTACCCAAAACGCCTTTGCCGCGGCGCCCGTTGGCCTGTGCAAAAAACACCTGGCCGCCGGTGAACACATCCGTGCCCTGGTGGTGAATTCCGGCAACGCCAATGCCTGCACCGGCGTCGCGGGGGAGCAGGCCGCGCAGCGCACCTGCGAGGCGGCCGGCGGGATTATCGGTGCTTCCGCGCGGCAGATTCTGCCCTTTTCCACCGGCGTTATCGGTGAGACCCTGCCCATCGGAAAACTCACCGCGGCGCTGCCCGCCGCCTGCGCTAGCGCCGCGGAAAACGGCTGGCGCGCCTTCGCCGAAGCGATCATGACCACCGACACCCGGCCCAAGGGCGCGTCCACCACCCTTCAGTGGCAGGGTAGATCCATCGCCGTCAGCGGCGTCGCCAAGGGCGCCGGCATGATCCGGCCGAACATGGCGACCATGCTCGCCTTTATCGCCACCGACGCCGCCATCAGCGCGGAGCTGCTGCGGCAGCTCGCCAAGACCGCGGCGGACAAATCCTTCAATCGCATTACCATCGATGGCGATACCTCCACCAACGATGCCTGCATCCTCGTCGCCACCGGCAAAGCCGGGACCGAGGCGGTTGACAGCGCTGACAGCCCGCTGTTGGCGCCGCTTGCCGCCGCCATTGACGAGGTGTGTCAGTCGCTGGCGAAACAAATCGTGCGCGACGGCGAGGGCGCCACCAAGTTTGTGGAAATCGACGTGCGCGGCGGCGCCTCCCCGCGCGAAGCGCTCAATGTCGCCTACGCCGTCGCCCACTCGCCGCTGGTGAAAACGGCAGTGTTCGCCGCCGATCCCAATTGGGGCCGCATCGTGGCGGCGATCGGCTACGCCGACGTGGCCGACCTGGTCGCCGCCAAGGTCAGCGTTTGGCTCGACGATGTGCTGATTGTGGAAAACGGCGGCAAGGCGGCGACCTACCGCGAAGCGCAGGGCCAGCGCGTCTTCGACCGCGAAGCCTTTACCATCCGCATCGATCTGGGCCGCGGCGATGCCAGGGAAAAACTTTGGACCTCCGACTTGTCCCACGAGTACGTGCGCATCAACGCGGAATATCGCAGCTAATGGACAGGGTGCACGTGGCGGTGGGCGTGGTGATCAACCGCGGCGGCGATATCTGTATTGCCAAACGGCCGGCGGGCAAGCATCTGGCGGGCTACTGGGAGTTCCCCGGCGGCAAGGTGGAGGCGGGCGAGAGCGTGTTCGAAGCGCTGCGACGGGAGCTGCGGGAGGAAATTTCGCTGGCCATCCACAGCGCAGAGGCCCTGGTGACAATCGAATTTGCCTACCCGGACAAAAAAGTCCTGCTCGACGTGCATGCGGTGAGGGATTTTGCCGGCACCGCCCGTGGGCGCGAGTGTCAGCAGGTCAAATGGGTGGCCAAAAATGCCCTGCGCGAACACCGCTTCCCGGCGGCCAACGAGGCCATTATCGATGCTATTCTGACCCTCGATTGAGGTCTTCGCTCCAGGTATCCGCCGCGTCGCTGTCGCCCTCGATTTTAAAGCCCTCGCTGGCCCACTCGCCAAAGTCGATATCGCGACAGCGTTTGCTGCAAAAGGGCCGAAAGGGCGAGGCCTCGGTCATAATGACTTCTTTTTTGCAGGTGGGGCAGCTTACGGAAAGGGTTTTAATCGTCATGGGAATGGGTTTTACCTGCCAGCTTGAGGTAAGTGTCGTGCAGTCGTAGCACCTGGGCCTTAGTGTGTGCCGGCGTTGCGGAATTATCGATCACATCGTCCGTCGACGCTAGGCGTTTCTCGCGTGTAACTTGTGCCGCAAGGGTGCTTTCCAACTGGGATCTTGCCACCTGGTCGCGCGCCAGCGTGCGCGCAATTTGTTGCTCGCGCGGGACGTCCACCACCAGAATGCGGTCGACGCGCTGGCGATCCCTTGTCTCCAGTAACAGGGGGATGGCGAGAATCACGTAGGGGCCGCGGGCGGCGTCGATTTTCTCCCGCGTGCGCTGGCGAATGACGGGGTGCAGAAGCGCCTCCAGCCAGCGTTTCGCCTCCGCGTCGGCGAAGATAATCTCGCGCAGCCGCTTGCGGTTCAGCGACCCGTCGGGCAAGAGTATGTCGTCGCCGAAATGATCGCGGATGGCGGCCAGACACGGCGTGCGCGGCGCGACGACCTCCCTGGCGATAAGGTCGGAATCGATAATTTCGACGCCCTGTTCCTGAAAAAACTCGGCGACCGTCGTTTTGCCGCTACCGATGCCGCCGGTCAAGCCGATCACCAACATACCAGGCCCTAGCTAAAAGATTGAAAGTAAACGTTTTTGATGTGGTCGCCCCAGAAGAACGCGATCCATCCGGCGATTGCCAGGTACGGTCCGAAGGGAATGGGCTTGTTCTTGTCTTTGCCGTAAATCAGTATGCCGCCGATGCCGATCGCCGCGCCGACAAAGGACGACAGCAGCACGATCATCCCCAGAGACTGCCAGCCCATCCACGCCCCCAGCGCCGCCAGCAGTTTGAAATCGCCGTGGCCCATGCCTTCTTTGTTAGTGATAAGTTTGAACAGCCAGTAAATGCTCCACAGCACCAGGTAACCGGCCATGGCGCCGATGACCGAGCTTTGCAGATCGGTAAAAGTGCCGAAAATACTGGCCCCGATGCCCAGCCACAGCAGGGGGAAGGTGATGTCGTCCGGCAGGATCTGGTGATCGGCGTCGATCAAGGTCAGCACGATCAGTGACCAGGTCAGTACCAGGGCCAGGCCGGCTTCCACGGTGAGCCCGAACTGGTAGACCACGAAGGCCGTGAGCACGCCAGTGACGGATTCGACAATGGGATAGCGGGGGCTGATCTTTACACCGCAGCTTGTGCACTTGCCCTTTAAAAGAAACAAATAGCTAAACACCGGGATGTTGTGCCAGGGCTTGATCGGCGCCTTGCATTGCGGGCAGTGGGAGGCGGGGTAGGCGATGTTGAAGGTTTCGCTGGGTTCTTTTTGGGCGGACTTGGCGTTGAGTTCGCCGTTGTCGATGAGAATTTCGCGCGCCTGTTGGCGCCAGTCGCGGAACAGGTGGAGGGGGAGGCGGTAGATGACGACGTTGAGGAAGCTGCCGATCAGAAGACCCAAAACCAGACCGGCCGTTACCCCATAAGCCCAAGGAAGATCGGCAGCACCCACTAGATGGCTTGGCCGACCTTGAATATGGGCAAGTACATGGCGACCATTAAGCCACCGACCAGTACGCCCAATACGGCCATGATCATGGGTTCCAGAAGGGCGGTTAGGTTGTCCACCAGATTGTCGACAGCTTCTTCGTAATAGCTTGCGGCTTTGCTCAGCATTTCATCCAGCGCGCCGGACTCCTCGCCGATGGCGGTCATTTGTATCAATAGCGAGGGGAAGCGTTTGGTATGATCGATGGCAATATTGAGTTGGGTACCGGCGGATACCTCCTCTCTGATTTTGTAGGTCGCTTTTTCATAGTGCACGTTGCCCGTTGCGCCGGCGACGGATTCCAGCGCGTCGATCAGCGGCACGCCGGCGGCAAAGGTTGTCGAGAGGGTGCGCGCAAACCTGGCGCAGATCGACTGGAACACAATATCGCCAACAATGGGAATTTTCAGGGAAAGTTTATCAATGGCGGAGCGAAAACCCGGGCTTTTTTCTTTCAACTTGCCGAAAGTGAGGAAAAATGCAATGCCGCCTATCAGCACCATCCACCAATATTCCTGGGCCATTTCGGATAAGCCGAGCACAAACTGGGTAAAAGCGGGTAAGTCGGCGCCGAATTGGCTGAACGTCTCGGCAAATTGCGGCACCACTTTAACGAGTAGGATCCCCGTGACGATGACGGCGACAACGATCACGGCTATCGGGTAGGTCAAGGCCTTTTTAATTTTCGCTTTGAGCTGTTCAGTTTTTTCCTTGTACACCGCGATTCTGTCCAGCATGGTTTCGAGGGCGCCGGACTGTTCGCCCGATTCCACCAGGTTACAGAACAAATCGTCGAAGTATTTGGGCTGTTTTCTAAGCGAAGCCGCAAACCCGCCGCCGGCGGCGACATCTTCCTTAATGGAGCGGATCAGCGTTTTCATGTTGAGGTTTTCCGAGCCGTCGGCAACGATATCAAAGCTTTGCACCAGGGGCACGCCCGCCTTCATCATGGTTGCCATTTGCCGGGTGAACACCGCGATATCGAGCGGCTTGATCGCTTTGCCTTTAGCGCCGAACAGAGGCTTGGGTTTTTTTCTGACGCCGGTGGCTCTAATGCCCTGTTTCACCAGTTGGGCTTTCGCAAGGGCGGAGCTGGCGCTTTGCACTTCGCCCTCGACCCGGTTGCCTTTGCGATCGACGCCTTTGTAGATAAAAACTTCGGATGCAGCTGCCATCAATTAATCCTTCGTCACTCGATTTGCTTCTTCCAGGCTCGTCATGCCACTGGCGGCCTTTCGCAAAGCAGAAACACGCAAATTATTAAAACCCGCGGCCTTGGCCGCATCGGCAATCTGAATGGCATTGCCGCCTTCCATTATAATCCTAGAGATTTCCGGTGTAATGCGAACCACTTCATAGACGCCCACTCGCCCCTTATAGCCGTTGTTGCATTTGTCGCATCCCACGGGGTGAAACAGCGTCACCTGATCTCTAGGAATCCCGATATCGTCAAAGCCCTCTTCTTTGAGCACCTCGTCTGGAATGTCATCGGCGGGCTTTTTGCAATGGCTGCAGAGTCGACGCGCCAGGCGTTGGGCAATAATCAGGCTTACCGTCGTCGCCACGTTGAAGGTGGGAACCCCCATGTTTAACAGGCGGGTGAGGGTTTCGGGCGCGCTATTGGTGTGCAGTGTCGACAACACCAAATGGCCGGTCTGGGCCGCCTTGATACCGATTTCAGCGGTTTCAAGATCACGGATCTCGCCCACCATGACGATATCCGGGTCTTGCCGCAGAAATGACCGCAATGCGCTGGCGAATGTCAGTCCCACCTTGTTGTTTACGTTGACCTGATTGATGCCCTCAAGGTTAATTTCCACCGGGTCCTCGGCGGTGGAGATGTTGCGCTCCACCGTGTTGAGGATATTCAGGCCGGTATAGAGGGACACCGTTTTGCCTGAACCGGTGGGGCCGGTGACGAGGATCATCCCCTGAGGTTGCGAGAGCGCATCCAGATACATTTTCTTCTGGTCATCTTCGTACCCCAGGGCGTCGATGCCCAGCTTGGCGCTGGTGGGATCGAGAATCCGCAGGACGATTTTTTCCCCGAACAGTGTCGGCAGGGTATTCACCCTGAAATCGATGGCCCGCGTTTTGGAAATTTTCATTTTAATGCGGCCGTCTTGAGGAACGCGTCGTTCAGAGATATCCATCTGCGACATGACTTTCAAGCGCGCCGCCAGCTTGGTCGCGAGGTTGGTCGGCGGTCGGGCGACTTCCTTCAAGATGCCATCCGTGCGGAATCTGACGCGGTAGGCCTTTTCATAGGGTTCGAAGTGAATATCGGAGGCGCCCGTTTTTATGGCGTCCAACAAGACTTTATTGACAAACCTGACGATGGGTGCTTCGTCAACCTCGCTGTCATCCTGGACTTTCGCCTCATCGTTGACCGCTTCGACATCCAGACCATCGAGGTCTTCCTCATCGAGGCCACCCAGCGCGTCTCCCAGCGTCTCCTCTTCCGCGGTGAGAAATTGTTCGACCGCCGTTTGCAACTTATCGGCCTGGGTGAGCAGCGCTTCTGTCGTTAACCCGGTATTGAACTTGATTTCGTCCAGCGCGTGCAGGTTAGTGGGGTCGGAGACCGCGACGTAGAGCCGATTGCCGCGTTTGAATACCGGTAACACGTTGTGCTTTTGGATAAGCTTGGTATCGACCAGACCCTTGGGGATGATTTGCGGATCTATGGCGATTAAATCGATAAAAGGGGTGCCGAATTCCTCGGAAGCGGCGCTTGCCAGTACATCGGCGCCAACCGACCCGGAATTGACAAGAAAGAACGGTAGCGGCAGATTCTCCTTCTTCGCGGCCTCCAGTGCCTTCGACGCCGCCTCTTCGGATAACAGCTCGTCTCTGACAAGCCTTCTGGCCAAGCCGCTTAGCATCATTGTCACGTTTCCGGGGTGGGTGGGATGATCACTATTGGATGTACATTACTAACTTTAGCATCTTCACTAACAAATCACAGTAACTCCATGATATGCGGCGAAATTATGTTTATCTGTGCGCAATTTACCCGGCACTGACAAAATTTGCAAATATTGCAATGATAGTGACAATAATTGTCATTATGCGGGCCTATGGAATGTGGTCTAAGGTTTGGAAGTGGTGATTTTATTGCGGGTTTCATGCGCATACCACACCTGGCACGATAGTCGCTTACGTTGAAAACGTCGATTTGTTTTACATTCCTTTGGAGGAAAAATTAGATGAAGAAAGTTCAACAAGGTTTTACATTGATCGAATTGATGATCGTGGTCGCGATTATCGGGATTTTGGCTGCCGTGGCTCTGCCCGCTTACCAGGACTACACCATTCGGTCGCAGGCGTCTGAGGGGATGAGCTTGGCAAGTGGTTTGAAAATTCAGGTGGCTGATGTTTTCGCCGACAGCGGCACATTGAACAGTATTGACAGTGGCGGTAACGGGATTCCGGCGGCGGCTTCTGTGATAGGCAAGTACACCACTGGTGTCGCTGTCCTTGATGGGGTTATTACTGCCACCTACGGCGGCGACGCTAATGCCAACCTGGCAGCGCAAACGCTAATCCTTCTTCCCACAGATAACGGTGGGTCGTTGTCATGGGTATGCTCTACCGCTTTGCCTGATCAGTACGTACCGGCAGCTTGCAGGTAAGTTTGCTATTGGCGTATAGTATTTTTGATGTTCGGAATAGCCTCCTTGTAAAAGGAGGCTATTCTTTTTAGTGGTTACAGCATTTGGAAAATTTCGACAAGTTTCTTACCACAGCGGACAAAAAATCACATGCTCGCCGTAAGTCGAATTCCCCTTGCAAGAAGTTTTTACGTCAAGCAATTCAATACTGTCATTCGCTCAAATGACATCATCGGTCCAGTAAAACTTTTCGCCTTTCTCAGTGCTTCAATGGCGCTGGTCTACAGCTTTTACTCTGCTGCGTTAAATGCGCCCTTCTTTTTTGACGACTATCCCACGTTTCGCGGTTTAGGCGAAGTCCGGGATATCCAATCCGCCTGGGTCTATATCTGGTCGGGTGTTGCCAGCGCTGTCGGGCGACCGTTGGCAAACCTGAGTTTTCTCCTAAATGCCCCTGACTGGCAGGGCAATCCGGGCGGATTCAGACGCATCGGGACCCTCCTTCATTTACTCAATGGCCTATTATTGGCCTGGCTTGCCTTCCGATGCGCGCGACTGCTGCCGGCGCTTAAGGCGCACGGCATCACTTTCGCGGTTTTACTGTCCGCTTGTTGGCTAATGCACCCTCTGTTTTTCAGCGCCAACCTGATGCCAGTGCAAAGAATGACCGTTCTCTCAGCGACCTTCGTATTGATTGGTTTGCTGATCTATGTCGTCGGCAAGGAGGTGGCGCAAAAAGACTGGCGCAAGGGCTTGGCAATAAGTTCTGCGGGGATAATCTTTGGCGCGGGTGCCGGGGTGTTGGCCAAGGAAAATGCGGCGCTTCTGCCGCTGTTTGTGGCAGTATGCGAGACCACTTTGTTTAGAGGCGAAAAAAATGCGGTCCCGGCCAGGTTATTGCTGGCCTGGCGTTGCGCGTTTCTGGCGCTGCCGATTTTATTGCTGTGCGCCTACGTGGCGCATAAGTGGCCGACCTTTGAGTTGAACTATCGCGCCCGCGAATTCACGCTGTCTGAAAGGTTGGCAACAGAGTCGATTATTTTATGGGATTACGCAAAACTGATTCTGGCGCCGGATATAACCCGCTATTCCCCCTTCCATGATGATTACCCGGTATTTTCTTTTACCTCTTGGAAGGCCATTTTCGCGCTTGTAGCGTGGTGTCTTGCCGTGACGGTCGGCGTTTTATTGCTGCGCACGCGGGCAAACCCCTACCACCTGTTTGCCGTATTGTGGTTTCTTGCCGGCCACCTGCTGGAGTCAACGGTTATTCCTCTAGAATTGTATTTTGAACACCGCAACTACGTGGCCGCCATCGGGCCACTCGCGCTTGTTGTGGGGCTGTGTTGTTATTCGTCGAAGATTCGCTACCTTCCCTGGTGTTTCCTTCTACTATTGGCATTTTCATTATGGCGCGTCACATCCTTGTGGTCCGAGCCGCTACTTGCCGCAAAAACCATGGTGAAATATCATCCGGAATCGCAAAGAGCGAACCAGCTTTTGGCGATTCTCTACGATGAGCGGGGCGATCGCGCGAGCGCGTTTAAGATCGTGAATGAGATGGCGGATAAGTTCCCACATTCCTCGGCGATGCAAGCGGCAAGGCTGCAACTTTCCTGCAGTTTTAGTGAGCCAGTAGTGAGGATGTCTTACGCTAAAATACTCGCGCAGGCAAGGTCAATGAATTCAAACTACGCGATGGCCGACTCGTTTTATGTGGTCGCTGAAAGGGTAAAAGAAAATCGTTGTCATGGCCTAAACGCTGATGAATTATTGCAGCTGCTCGACAAACTTATCCAAAATCCAAGGGTGATTGCCAACCCCAGCTTAATGCATCATCTGCACCATGTAAAAAGCCTTATTTTTATGCAGCTTGAACATTACCCAAAAAGTATTGCCGAGTTGGTATCGGCGCACCAATATATGCAGAACCCGGAAACCGTGATGATGATTGCCGGCTTAATACTCCGGCAGGGCGGGGCGGAAATTGCACTTTCGTTTCTCGATACGGAAATCGGTAAAATTGAGTCGCGAATGTTGAGAAGGCGCGATAATTGGCGATTGGAGGTTGCTAAACTACGCGCCCAAATTTGTCTGAATCTGGCGCATGGCTGCCGGCAATGAATTCATTGCTCGATACAAACAAAAAAACTATCTGAAAAGCGAGGGTTGAATGGTTGGTCTAAGCATCGTATTGCCCGCCAAAAATGAAGCTGACAACCTGATGAAGCTGCTTCCCCAAGCACGAGAAATGTTTCCGGAAGCCGAGATTATTGTGGTTAACGATGGCTCAACCGACAACACCTCCGAAATATGTGAGAGCGCCGGCGTTAAGGAAGTCGTGCACCCCTACTCCAAGGGCAATGGCGCGGCGATTAAATCCGGCGCCAGTGCGGCGAGTGGAGAGATCATCGTATTTATGGATGGTGATGGCCAGCATCGACCGCAGGATATCGCAAGGCTGCTTGAGAAACTCCAGCTAGGCTACGATATGGTGGTGGGGGCTCGAGATGACAATTCCCAGGCCAGCGTGGGGCGAATGGCGGCCAATAAAATCTATAATCGACTGGCCGCTTGGGTGGTGGGGCATACAATACCCGACCTGACCAGTGGTTTTCGGGCGGTCAAGGCGGATAAATTCAGGGAGTTTCTATACATGCTGCCCAACGGGTTTTCCTATCCCACGACCATTACCATGGCTTTTTTTCGTGCTGGCTACTCGGTTTCATATGTTGATATCAAAGCCGAAAAGCGGCAGGGGGAAAGCCATATCAATCTATGGAAAGATGGGATTCGCTTCTTGCTGATTATCTTTAAAGTCGGCACCTTGTATTCGCCATTGAAGATTTTTTTCCCTTTTTCCTTTGTCGTATTTTTGGCGGGACTACTTTACTACACGTATACTTTCTTTTCCGATGGAAGGTTTACCAATATGGGGGCACTGTTGTTTACCACCTCCATCATAATTTTTCTGATGGGGCTGGTATCAGAACAGGTGACAATCTTGATGTATTCTCGAAGCGAGAAAGTCACTAGGGATTAAGGTCCGCACAATGGTTTGGCTAACAGTATACTGTGAATAAGCAAGATTTTATTACCTGCGGTAGACAGTGGTGACTAAGCTAGCCTGGATGTTACACCGTTGGCTGAATTTTGGCGCCGAGATCAGGCGATTCAGGCGTGCTCGTGACCCGCTTTTGCTCCTGCAAAGCGGGCATACCGTACATCCTGTACATAAGCGTAAACGCTGCTATAGCAGCGTCGGACTGGGCCGGCACACCGGTGAGCATGTGCGTCTGAATCGTCTGAGATCAAGCCAAAATCAGCCAAGCGTTTACGGTGACAAAGTGTACCCAAGCCCAAATTTGAGAATATGCTTGTATACAAGTACGAAACACGAATTTTCGAGCGCACTGGTGCAACATCCAGGCTAGGGTAGCTGAGAGTATGAAAACTGTAATTTTAGCCGGTGGATTTGGCACCCGGCTTTCCGAAGAAACCCAGACCATTCCCAAGCCGATGATTGAAATTGGCGGTAAACCCCTGCTCTGGCATATCATGAAGGTGTTTTCCAGCCAGGGTTTTAATGAGTTTATTATAGCGCTGGGGTATAAGGGGGAGGTAATAAAGAAATATTTTGTCGACTATATCAGGCTGCAGGCCGATATTTCGGTGGATTTTGCTACTAACAATATAGAAATAAAAAACCGTTGTCAGGAAAACTGGAAAATCGATTTGGTGGACACGGGCCTTAAAACAATGACGGGGGGCCGATTGCGGCGCCTTAAACATCTTCTACCGGAAACTTTCTTTTTTACCTATGGTGACGGGCTTGCCAATATAGATTTACACAAGTTGTTAGCCAGCCATAAAAAAAGCGCAAAAATTGCCACCGTCACCGCCGTCAGTCCGCCGTCGCGCTTCGGGATTATCAACATAGATGAAAGCAGTGTGACCTCTTTCAGTGAGAAGCCTCAGTTGAACAATGAGTGGATCAACGGAGGATATTTCTTGCTCGAGCCGCAGGCAATAGAATACGTCGGCAGCGACGATATCAGCTGGGAGAAAGCGCCGTGTCAGCAGATTGCCAGTGATGGTAATATGGCGGCTTACAAACATCATGGCTTTTGGCAGTGTGTCGATACTCTGCACGAGCTGCGCAAGCTCAGGGGTATGTGGGAAGAAGGGCAGGCGCCGTGGAAAATTTGGTAGCGGCCAAGGCTTTTTGGCGGGATAAAAAGGTATTGGTGACCGGGCATACCGGGTTCAAGGGTGTTTGGCTCTGTCAATTCTTGAATACCCTCGGGGCTCGGGTTTATGGCTATTCACTGCCCCCGGAAACCCGCCCCAATTTGTTTTCCTCGCTACCGCTTGCTAAATCGCCCCGTTCTTATATCGGAGATATCAGAGATCGGGACTTGCTTGGTACGATTGTCAAAGATATTGTACCCGAGATTATCTTTCATCTGGCCGCCCAGCCTTTGGTGAGGCGGTCTTATCGGCAGCCCTTGTTGACCATCGAGACCAATGCCCTTGGTACCGCTAATATCATCGATGCCGCACTGGAACTCGATGAGCCACTTACGCTGGTGTGTGTCACCACAGACAAGTGTTATCAAAATAACGACGCCTCTGCCGCATTTGTGGAATCAGATCCTCTGGGAGGCAAAGACCCTTATTCCGCCAGCAAAGCCTGTGCGGAGCTCATCGTGACGTGCATGCGAGACGCTTTTTGTCAGGCCTCACCCACCCGACGGGGGCAGGTGAATATAGTGAGTGCACGTTGCGGTAACGTGATCGGAGGTGGTGATTGGTCTGAGGACAGAATCGTGCCCGATTTCATCCGAGCAATGGTCAACAATGAAACGTTAACGATTAGAATGCCGTATGCCGTGCGACCGTGGATACACGTTTTGGACGCTGTATGGGCCTATATGATGTTGGCAATGAAAACCCATGTGCGCCCGGAAAGTTATTCGGGGCCGTGGAATTTTTCGCCACAGACTCAAGAGCATAGAACGGTTTTGGATTTGATTAAATGCATGGCGTCTCATCTGGGCGACGCCGCCATATGGGAAATAGACGACAAGCCGATTCCCAGGGAGGCGAGGCAGCTCTCGCTCGACAGTAGCAAGGCTAAAGCGCTGCTGGGCTGGTCACCGCTGCTTGATTTTGCGCAAATCGTCGAATGGACGGCGCGTTGGTACAGCGACTATAATGCAGGGAACCATGCGCAAACATTGGTGAGCCAACAGATTGATAGATTCTTGATAGATGCTTGATAGATGCTTGATAGATGCTTGATAGATGCTTGATAGATACTTGTCAGTGAGTGCTTGATATGGCCCATGTCTGCAAATTCTGCCAGTCCACCGACACCCAAACCTTTGTCGATCTGGGGCCTTCGCCATTGGCCAATAGTTTTATCAAAGCATCTGATCTGGGGAAGGAAGAGAAATTCTATCCCCTCCATACAAAAGTCTGTGCGGACTGCCTTTTAGTTCAAGTCGAAGAGCAAATTGATCCCACTGGCATATTTTCAGATTATTTGTACTTCTCGTCATTTTCGACCTCCTGGCTCTTACATGCGAAGGCGTTTTGCGATATCGCGTGCGAAAGATTTGACATTTCGCCAAGGTCAAGGGTTATAGAAGTTGCCAGCAACGACGGCTACCTTTTGCAATACTTTCAACGCAAAGGTATCGAGTGTTTAGGGATCGAACCGGCGAACAACGTTGCAGAAGCCGCGCGAAAAAAAAATATAAATACCATCGCTGATTTCCTGACGCCAAGCCTTGCCGCAGAGTTGTCTGAGCGTGGGCAGCAGGCAGATCTCTTAATCGCCAATAACGTATTGGCGCATGTACCTGATATCCACGGATTTGTGGCAAGTCTAAGAATGCTTCTCAAGCCTGCCGGTGTCCTCTCTATCGAAGTTCCGCATCTACTGAGTCTAATGGAAGAAAGCCAGTTTGATACTATTTACCACGAGCACTACTATTATTACTCCGTTCTTACCTTGTCAAAAATAATGACGTGTTGCGAGTTGGAAATCTTTGATATTCAGAAAATATCGACGCACGGTGGATCTCTGCGGCTGTATGTCCATCACACATCTGACACAAGTGTATCCATATCTGATTCCGTGGAAAAAATACTTGACGAGGAACGGGAGCATGGTCTGGAGAATCCCGCTACCTACTCTGAGTTCTGCCACAAGGTGTACCGGGTAAAAAAACAACTGCTGGAATTTCTGTTCAAAGCGAAGGCTGAAGGCGCAAGAGTAGCGGCATACGGCGCCCCCGCCAAGGGTAATACACTACTAAATTACTGCCGCATCGGCACGGATCTCATTTATGCCACTGCCGACCTGAATGACAACAAACAAAACCTGTTTCTACCGGGCAGCAGAATTCCTATATTGTCTCCGCAAGCGTTGGCGCGTACCAATCCCGACTACGTCCTTATTCTGCCGTGGAATTTGAAGAACGAAATAATGTGTCAGCTGCGAGATAGTGGTATGAACAAGGTGAAATTCGTGACGGTGGTGCCAGACTTGGAGATAGTCCGTGAGAATTGAAGCTGCCGACATACCAGGGGCTTATCTGCTCAGGCAGGCTCGTCTAGAGGATGAACGAGGCTTTTTCGCCAGAACTTTTTGCAAAGATATTTTCGCCGACCATAATCTGAATGCCGATATTGTGCAGATCAGCACGTCATTTAATACTCGAGCCGGAACCCTTAGAGGGCTGCACTACCAATGTTTGCCTTGCGAAGAAGATAAGGTCGTTCGTTGTACAAGGGGGGCGATATTCGATGTGATTGTCGATATGCGGCCCGCTTCGCCAACGCTTAAACAATGGTGTTCCTACGAATTAGATGCCGTAAGTGGCGATTCCATTTATGTGCCAAAAGGATTCGCTCACGGTTTCCAAACATTGGAAGACGCTTCGGAAGTGCTCTATATGATGACGGAAAAATATAGTCCGGAACACGCCAGGGGTATCCGATGGGATGATTCAGCTCTGGGCATTGACTGGCCAATAACAGATCCGATTATCTCAGATCGAGACAGGAAACTGCCAAATCTACCCTAAGCCAATGAATAGTCACTTACTGACAGATAAAATGAAGGAGCAATTTCAGAGGCAAGGCTACCTGCTCATAAAAAATTTTTATGATGTCGAAGAAGAAATTGATCCCATAAGGAGACATATTTACGATCTGATTTTGGTGCTTAAGAAAAAATATCAGGTTTCCATGAGCATCGCTGATTATTCGCCAGAAAATTTTGACGCCTCGTTTCTGGACCTAATTAAAGTTGACAGACGCATTGGCTCCGTACTCTACGATGCGATAAAGCAATCGCCTTTTTTGATGCGTCTTGTCTGTCACCCCAAGCACGACGCGATAATGAAAATGCTCAGGGAAGGCAGTTCACCCGGGGTATGCGGCAATGGGTTTGGGGTCAGAATTGATATTCCCGGCGAAACGCAATATGAAGCACCCTGGCATCAGGAATTTCCTACCCAGATGCGCAGTCAGGATGGCCTGATCTTCTGGACTCCGCTCATTCGTATGACGCGGGAAATGGGGCCGGTTAAGCTCTGTGTCGGTTCTCACCAGTACGGCCCGATCGATGTGGAGATGGATGCAGAAGGCGGGCAAAGCGGCGCCTACGCCTTGCGTTTAGCCAATGAGTCTGAAGTGGTGTCCCGATATGCGGTGGATCAGCCATTGGCGGAGCCGGGAGATGTGTTGCTCGTCGATTGGATGACAATCCACGCCTCCGCGCGAAATCAATCGCGCCGTGCGCGGTGGTCAATTCAGAGCCGGTATTTTAACTTCAGCGACCCCTTGGGTGTAAAGTTGGAGTGGCGTGGCTCCTTTTCCGAGGGCAAGAATATCCAAAAGTACTTGCAGACCTCGATAGACTATATAAAAAATGAAATGTAACGTGTGCTCTTCAGAGCTTGAAGTTGTCTTGTACGAAGGTAAAGGCGAAGAATCCATTTCTTCCTTAGGTGAGCTGATCCCCGATAAAACCACCGTATATTTTTGCAGAAACTGCGACCATATTCAAACCGAAGAAATTCAGGATATTGAAGATTATTATTCGTCACAATATAAAATACTGATGGAAAGTGATGAGCAGGATCAGATCTTTGCGGTAAAAGGGAAGCCGGATACTTTCCGATTTGATTTTCAGAGTGAATTGCTTTTCAAACACTGCGATATTACAAGAAATGCAAAGGTCTTGGAATATGGCAGCGCAAAGGCGGCGACTTTAAAAAAAGTGAATGAGCGGCGGCCGGATACCGAGTGCTATGCGTTTGATGTCAGTGAAATGTACATCCCCTTCTGGGATAAGTTTCTGCCCAAGCACCACCAGGCAACTTTTGTTACCCCCGAGGCGTGGTATGGGCAAATGGATTGTGTGATGTCCTTCTATGTATTAGAACACGTTTCCGACTTGCAATCCGCTTTACACAACATCAATAGCTTGCTAAAAGTTGGGGGAACATTATATTTTGTCGTGCCAAACGTATTTGGCAACGTGGCGGATATGATTGTTTGTGATCACTGTAACCACTTTAGTGAGAATTCGATAGAGTTCTTGTTGCAAGCTAACAGTTTCGATATTGATATTCTGGAATCAGATAGGGATAGCCCCGCGCTCGTTGTTAAGGCGACAAAGCTGGAGCGGCCGTTGAATGACAGGCCCGTCGGCGGAAAAATTTCTTGCTTTAACGAAGCGCAAGAAATAGCCGGATTTTGGCAGGAAAAAAACATCAGCCTTCGGGAGGGAGTGAAAAGTCGCTCCCAGTCAGTCGCCATATATGGCGCCGGAGTTTATGGCAGATATATCGCCGCCAGTATCAGGGATCTGACGCAGGTGCATTGCTTTATCGACCAAAACCCGTATTTGCAAGGTAAGTTCGCCTTTGATGTTCCCATCGTAGCACCAGATAACATTCCGTCTGGTATCGACACCATATATATCGGTCTGAATCCATCCCAGGCGAAAAGTATCATTGCCAACAGCCCTTATATTGGCAGCGAAAAATATCAGCTGATATTCCTCTAGATATCAAAATGAATACTGACGCGATCATTATCCGTAAGCCAAAAGAGAGTGATATCGATGTGCTGCAGGAAATTAGGAACGACAGGGAACTACAAGCTTTGTTGCTAGCGCGCTACCGGCCTAATGATAGGGAAGCGGTTATAAAGTGGCTCGAAGGACGCGATAAGAAAGAAAACGAGGCGCTTTTTGTGGTGGCGAGAAGCGAGGGTCAGTGCCTGGGTTTCGTGCAGTTAGTCAATATCGATAAAAAGAGCAAATTGGCTTTTCTGGGAGTGTGCATTCATCCAAAGTATCAAGGGCTCGGTGTTGGCAAAAGGGCGATTGAGCTGACGCATGAATATGCGATGAAGGAGCTTGGTATTACAAAAGTAGTACTAGAAGTTAAGGCATCTAATACCTTGGCGATTAGGCTTTATGAACAACTTAATTATCGTTTGGTGGGCACCCTGAAAAATCATTTCTTTCTGGGTGGAGACTATCACGATGTTGTTATCATGGAGTGTATTATCGGTGGGCGCTAAAGTGGTCATTTCGCAGCCGATGCTCTTTCCCTGGCTGGGCTTGGTCGAGCAGTTTAGGCTGGCGGACAAATTTGTCTTTTACGACGATGCTGCATTTTCCAAAGGGGGCTTTACCAATAGAGTACAAGTTAAAGCGGGAGACAACATATCCTGGCTCAGTATTCCTATTAAACGGGCGTCTCTGGGGACGCCTATCAACCAAACCCCGGTCATGGAAGGTAACTGGAAGCGCAAACATATGACGACCTTATCCCAAAGCTACAGCCGTAGCCCTTATCGCGATGACGTGGTTGACATTATGAATTCAGTATACCGAGAAACGTATGATACGATCTGCGACTATGCGATAAAAAGTATGTTGGCGATTGTCGATTATATCGGCATAGGGAATAACACGGAGATTCTATATTCTTCGGAACTGGGAGCTGACGGAAGATCGTCACAAAAAGTTCTGAGTATCGTAAGAAGCCTCGGGGGATGCCATTACATTACCGGGCATGGCGCCAGAAGGTATCTGGAGCATCATAGTTTTGATGAGCACAATATAGAGGTCTCGTATATGGACTATAATATCGGGCCGTATCCGCAAAGCGGGCAATCATTCACTCCGTTTGTATCCAGCCTTGATGCCATTGCCGCGCTGGGCAAAGATGTCATGTCGGCGGCGAATTCTACCACCATAAACTGGAGAGATTTTATCGATGGACGAGCCAGAAAAATTTAGACGCGAGGTTGCTGGGAATATCAAGGGGCTGGAATCAGATACTGACCTTCAGGCCTTTTCCAGAGTTTGGTTGCGGGAAATATCTGCCTATAAATATACCTATAACTTCAGGTGGTTAGGGCGCCCCGTTATTCAGCTTCCGCAGGATATGATTGCAACGCAGGAAATTATTTGGGACACACGACCGGATGTCATTATAGAAACAGGCGTCGCACACGGAGGGTCAATTATATACTATGCTTCTCTGCTAAAACTCTTGGGCGGTGACAGGAAAGTCATCGGCATAGATATCGACATCAGACAACACAATCGAGCGGAGATTGAAAAACACCCGGTTTTCTCTCATATTGAATTAATTGAGGGCTCATCTGTTGATGACGACGTTTTCCAACGGGTTCGCGGCGCTGTGAGTGAATATCAAAACGTCATGGTGATATTGGATTCGAATCACACGCATGAACATGTTTTGCAGGAGTTGAATGCCTATAGTCAATTGGTGACCAAAGGCAATTATCTCATTGTCATGGATACCTTGGTGGATGATATGCCCGCAGCTTTCTTCGAAGACCGACCATGGGGGGAAAATGATAATCCAAAGACGGCAGTTAGGCAGTTTTTGACCGAGAATTCGCGTTTTGAGGTTGATAAAGCGATAGAGGCCAAAATTCTATTGACAGTAGCGCCGTCGGGGTATTTAAAATGCATAAAATCATAGGGCAATAAATTGAAGCGATATCCCATTGCTGGGCCATCAATCACCGACGCCGAAATCGCTTTGGTCACCGAGGCGGCTTCTGATGGGTGGCCCAGCAATGGGATATCGCTTCAATTTATTGCCCTATGATTTTATGCATTTTAAATACCCCGACGGCGCGACTGTCAATAGAATTTTGGCCTCTATCGCTTTATCAACC
>JAAUXX010013554.1_pt1 | contig 29593 bp, 24 predicted proteins | sample 7278111 | NCBI WGS metagenome assembly JAAUXX01 (sample SAMN14350116, study PRJNA611818) | marine sediment metagenome | isolation source: surface marine sediment (1.8m) | place: French Polynesia: Moorea | collected 2018-08
CCAGGGAGGGGTTTACGGGGGGACGCCTAGTTCGTGTCTTGGAAACACCCCCGATGCTGCCAACCGGCGGCGAAGGCACCGATTTGCTCTTAAGGCAGTGCCATTCGCTCCCTGCCTTTTTCAGCTGACGAAAAGTAAAAAGTGCGATTTTTACTTTTCTAGCACAATCAAAGGCTTATCAGCCTTCGGTTGCGCCGATACCTCCATGTATCGGCACAGGCTGACGAAAAACAAAGTTTTTCAACAGCCTGTTAGTGTGAATCGTCCCTAGAAGGAAGGCGCCATGACCTTAGATAATCGACAGACATTGAAGCGATACGGCGAGGGCAAGCTGTCACTGGGTTTTACTCATCGAAGGGTATTTCTGACCGAAAATCCCTCTTCCTGGCAGATGCCCCGTAAGAGCAAGAAAAAACAGGAAGATGAGAAAAAGCAGGAGGAAGAGCCAAAAGAACATGCATCGAGTACCGCAAAAATCACCGCGGTGCTGAGAAAATCCGATACGGCCGACTATGCCACCAACTTCAGCCAATATGTAAAAGCCGCTGGCAAGTCCAGAGCGGACGCGGTTTACAATAAAATAAGCGCGAACATCAGCAACTTGTATGGCCGCAACCGCCCGGCGCTGGTCAAGTATTTTAGCGACTATTTTAAACTTGAAAGTGCGGTGTGTAATTTTAACTACGAGTCTGTCTTGTACAAAAAGAACAGCGCCACGGACAAGCGTGAAACGGCAAACTGCGGTATGCCCTATAATTGGCAGGCGCACCACATGATTCCCGGCGAAGTCTTTACCACCATGGCCTCGGCGGTGAAAGGAAAAAAGCCTATTTTTAATGCTCGCCAGTATCGCTTGTTGTTGATGTCGGATTACGATATCAATAATGGCAATAATCTAATCGCCTTGCCCGGCAGAAAAACCGAGTTTTATCAGCCAATACATGATTTAATCCAGCATCCGAGTAATCATAATAAATACACCTCACATGTGACCAAAAAAATGAAGAAGCTGGCGAAAAAACTCAATAAGCTGACCAGTGATCTGGACAAGCCCCATACCGATGTGGTGGTTAAAATAGCAGACAGTATGAAAATCACTGAAGATGAGTTATGGGATCTGCTGATAAAAATAGGTAAGCAGTCCATTGGCGCTATTGTGTCCGGCCAGAGCATGGAATTGGCGAAGGAAGAGAAAGCGCTGTTGAAACATCAGACCAGCGACGGCAGTACAGAATATCCGTTGAGGGCGCTCGGTTAAACGTAATAGGAGAACAGATGGCATATTGGGCAATATTTCCGCTGCAGTACGATGACGGCGCGGTGCTGACCGATGTTCCCGAAGATGGCCCTGAAGATTTTGAGTATGATCTGGGCAAGTCCCTGGCGCGCCAATTTCCTGCGCAGGAAGAGGCGATTATGGTTTTTGACATCGACTATCCAGAGGGCATAAAGCTATATGATTTTGTCCCCGCTTTGGACAGCGTGCTGGTGGTGAGTAGTAAGGTACAAGACCTCCTAAACCGGCTCAAGCTGGAGAATATGGAATTTCTCCCTCTGACCCTGCTGGATCACAAAGGCAAAGTGGCTTCCAAAGATTATTCCATCCTCAATGTTATTGGCAGCCTTGAATTTATTGATATGAGTAAATCGGATTACGATGAGGACCCCTTGGACGAAGGGCAAATAGCCCGCATGAAAAACCTTGTCATCAATGAAAGTAAAGTTCCCGAAAGCGCCAAGATTTTCCGCGCAAAAACCATGATGGATCAGTTCTTTATTCACGACGATGTCAAAATCGCCTTCGAGGAAGCTGGTATAAAGGGCTATAGCTTGTTTGACGCGGATGGTTGGGATGGTTTGGAAGTTTAAGGAACCTCTGAATAAGTCCAGACGGTTCCTTGAGCTTGCGTAAACTTTCCCGGGTTCAAAAACATGGCCGATTATGACTTGAAGGGTACGCAGGCGGACGCCAAGGTTGAGTTGAGTCAGTTCATCGGCAGGGTCCGCCTCGCCGGAGATTGGCAAAACTTTCGCGCCGACATGCGGGTGATATGCGATAATTTTTTAACCTTGGCCGCGGCTTCGTTGCTAGCGGACATGAAAGTCAATTTCTTTTTCCTGAATCTATGCCGTTGCGCGGAAAACTGGCGGCGTTTCTTGCTGACGAGCCGGGAGTATTTTCACCGCCATGTGCCCCTGACTTACAACGCGCCGCTGTATGCGGCGATAATTGCCAACGACCCTAATATTGTGCGCGGTATCGCGGCGGCTTTGCCGCAAGATTGGTTGCCGGGCGAGGAATATGAAGACGAATTTCGCAAGCTTAAACTGTACGCGCAGCTCGCCACAAATGGCGTTGCGCTGGATAAGGCTGTTGAAGAACAATTACATTTATTGGAGGCGGCCGAGCAGGAGCCCATGGTTTCCGGCTTGTTCAAGGCGCTGCTCGGCATCGATGACCTGACGGAGGAGGATTTTTGGTCGCAGTTCGAAGTCGCCCTATATGCACACGAGGAGCAGACAGAGCAAAAAATCAATGGCGTTGCCACCAAGATCAACCAGTTTATTGCGCACAGGTTTATTTGGTTTGAAGGTCTCGCCTGGCTGTGTATTGCAAAGCATAGAGGTTTTGTGTTGCCGTCTGCAAATATTAAATACTGTCCCGACGAAGCGCTGGGAGTAATGCCGGAAAAATATAATGGCGACTGGCCGCTCATCCCTTTGCCGCAGAGCAGTTGATCAGCGACGATGGCTCAGGCGCAGATAACCAATCACACGGCGTGTGAAGTTGAAACCTTATTTGCCAACGATGAGGATTTTCGCCCTCTGGTCACACCGATAATCAAAGCCACCTTTGATATCTTCCCAGAGGGTCGACTAAAATTTGCCGAGCAACAGATCCCGGTCAATCTCGCCGGTGAATATCTTGGCGACCCGGAAACCTCAAGTTATATCTACGAGCCGGAGTGCGCCTTCACCAAACCCGCAACCGATGTGATTGTGATCGGCGATGCGGTATCGGGTTCCGGCCCCGTCACCCATTTGTTGGTCGAAATCCGGGTAGGTGGTCTCTACAAAAAACTTGGCGTCATTGGTGAGCGGTATTGGTTAAAGCGGCCATTGGGCTACGCTATATCCGAAATCACACCCTTCGAGAGTATGCCGCTGACGTATGAAAATGCTTTCGGCGGTTGGGACCGTCGCCATGCGAGCCCGAAAAATCATGGGTTTGAAGTGTGCAATACCGTGGGCAAGGGCTACTACAGAACGGACGTCGAGCACCTTGATGACCTTCCTATGCCCTTGCCCAATATCGAAAATCCCGACGACTTGATTAAAAATATTAAGGACAAGCCGGCACCCGTCGGCTGTGGTTTTACTCTGCCGCACTGGCAGCCGCGGGCAAAGCTGGCGGGGACGTACGACCAGGCTTGGCAGGACAACCGCAGCCCATTGTTGCCGAAAGATTTTGATCGCCGTTTTTTTAACGCCGCCAGCGAGGGGCTGGTTGCATCTGATTATCTGCGCGGTAACGAGTTGGTCGCGATAAAAAATATGACCGCCAATGGGCTTCTGCAATTCTACTTGCCCGGCGCCCGGCCCCCGGTTTGCGAAATTGAAGCAAAAGATGCTAGCGCAAAGCTGAATACCTTTTTGGATACGGTGATAATCAATGTCAGGGATATGACATTACAGTTGATTTGGCGCAGTTATTTTCCCTTGAGCCAGGGCCATCACGATGTTGAAACGATTGATATACGTTACGGGTAGTTAGTGCCCGTCCAGAAACGGGCACTAACGGCATCACATGGACGTGATACCCGAAATCGACGACTATAGGTCGTTGATTTCGACCGCCAGAAAACGCGCATCCTGCGCGTTTTCTGGCTGGAAACTAATTAGTGCCCGTCCAGAAACGCGCACTTAGTGTGAACAGGTTCTAACCTATGGCTATTCATTATCAGGCATTTCGTGAGGAACTGTATAGTGAACATTTGGATGAGGCGGCGTTCCAATACGAAACCCGTTTGCAATGGTTACACGATGACGAAATCGGTTGGCAGGAACTGGCGGATATCGATCGTGCTATCGAGGCCCACATCGATGCGCTGGTGGTGGGAAATAGCCGGGCGTTAAAGGTGTGCATCGATAACCTGGCCGCGGCCGAGGCCATGACTCTGCACGTTATCGTCAGGGTGTTTTGTCGCCATCGATTGATGGATCGTCTATCCCAACTGTGGGGGGATTTTGATTTTGACAACTCAGATGCCGTCAGCGCCGTCGCCGATGCACTCAAATGGGAGTGCCCGGATGATTGGTTCGCCAGCTTACACAAGGTTTTTGCCGGTGAAAAAGCTGAGATGTTTCCCGTTCTCGCACCCAGTGTTGTCTACCGGTCACGATCATCGGGCGAGAGTCTTTTAGCCGGGCTGGATAATGTCAATGAGCGCGATCTGGCAAGTCTTGCCTGGGCGATATCGCGCTGTGAAAGGAAAGTAAAACAGCAGGCAACGGTAAAACTGGCGCCGCTGCTGGACCATACCGATCCACTCGTCGCGCAGCGGGTCGCTGTCGCGCTCATGATGATGGGTGAGAGTCGAACGCTCAGTCAATGTCGGGACAGGATCTATGAGATGCCGGTTGCCTTTGCGCTGGGTGGGGATAGGCAAGAGATAAGCCCCATCATTCACGCCGCGCAACAGGGCAGGGCGGATGCAAATATTGTGTCCGCGCTGGGACTCGCGGGAAGTCTGGATGCCGTAGCCCATTTGTTGACCTATTTACAGCATGCCGACTTGGCGCCCGCCGCCGCCCAGGCGCTGCAGTTGATCAGTGGCGCATCGCTGTACGAGGAAGTTTACGTCGAAGAGAAGATTGAGGAAGATGAACTCTTTGAGCACGAACTGGAGGCGTTTAAGCAAGGGGAACTGCCAAAAAACATTGATGGTAATCCCTTCGGCGTTGAAGTGAAGAAGCTCTCTGTCGATCACACACGATGGTTTCAATGGTTTGCTGAAAATAAGCGGCAGTTCGATAGAAGCATGAGGTATCGCAACGGCAAACCCTATTGTCCATCCGAGTTGTTGGTGAACATGCTTGACAACCAATCCGCGTTTGAGATCCGGCAATTTGCCTACGAAGAAATGGTGATCAGGTACGGCATGGACCTTCCGTTTTTCGCCGACGATCTGGTACACGAGCAAATGCAACAGATAAACGATGTGCATGCCTGGGTTCAGAGGGCGCAGACCGGTTTAACGGCGGGGAAATGGTGTTTTAATGGACGTGAGCTTTTTTAAATGGAGGGCCTCGCTTGTTCAGTCCACACAGGTGACACAGGAGACGAGTACATGCCTACCGGTATGTTCGCTGCGGATCGGGCGTGGTTTTTTGTCTCTTTGACTCATGGATTTATACAGAATATTCTCTTTCAATATTGTCAGGCGCTCGTGCGAGGCGGGGTACATGTGGGGCGTCATTCCGCCCTGGGCGATAAAACCGCGCGTATCGGTAACGATGGTTTGCACGTGGAGCAATTCGTGTAGCAGGGCATCGGCCGGTGATGCGACGCAAAAAGGCCTTTTGGTCGAGCACTTATCGTAGAATTTCAATTTCGCCCCCGAGCGGGGGTCAAAATATACCGCGACGTCATCCACCTGGAGCCTGGACCCTTGCACGTCGGTTTGAAAGGTGTAAGGCGCGTACTTCAACTCCCAGTCGGCGCCAGAGATGGATTGAATCAGCGATACGGCTTCCGGATGATTAGCGTAATAGCGGGCCATGCGTTTCAGGTCATCGGCCATGGAACGCGGATCGTCCTTCTGGGGGACGAAATGCGCGGTTAAGACGGATTCGATCTCAGCGCTGAGTCTGCCGTTCGGCGGCTGTGAAACTGCCTTGCCTTCGGCGTCAATGCGTTCTTCGTGCCTGTTGAGTTTGAATACCTCGGTCGGTGCCATAGCGTCGATGGCAACTCTGGTATTGCTGGCGGCGACGCCATTTACTCCGAGCGCCAAAAAGATCACGGGTAGTAACTTTTTTCGTCGACAGTTTTCATTTTTTGTCGAAAAGGCCCGACGATCGGCTTTGAGACGAATCCCGTGTTTGCGCGCGAAGTGTTTGAGGCGTTCGAAATACGAGGGGTCGGCCTGTGCGAGCGCCGGCGCGTGAATGTAATGGCGTTTTCCGCCAATGATACAGCTGTGTATGGGATGAATCGGGGTGTCGGGTTCTGCTCGCCCCGCGAATATTGCTTGACAAACGTCGGTCCAGGCATCCAGGGTTGTTTTTTGCGTCATCCGCCCTTCCTTAACTTGCCGCACGAGCCAGTCGCAACGTCGCCCAGTGGCGCTGATTTTCACGGGCGTTAATCAAATCACTCAGGATGAACGATTTGTTTGCCAGGTCAATAACAAACATAGCAGGCGCCACAAACAGGCATCGGAAGATTTAGTTAAGTGGAAGGCGGGGTTTGTTGGGCTTTTGTTATAAGTCGATCAAATCGATATCACGCCAAGCTGCGTCTCTCACTTGTTGACGAATTTTTGCTTGGTCGATTACTCTGTACGAATATTTTAATTAGAACCTATCTCAAAATTATTAACCCGGCATTCAAATATGTCGGGTTAATTGCGGTGCAGGGACGTCTCTACTCCACAACGCCCGCCAATGGCGCAGCACAAGGCGTAATCGAATAGCAAAGGTCCGGCAAGACGCCGCCCGCGGTCAGGGTTTCATCCGCTTCCACCAGCGAAAACCAAAAACGGTTGAGAAATTCGTGGTTAATTTTCTTACTCGATAACATCGCCATCGGCGCGCATTGCGCCGGATCCCACCGCAGCGCGACACCGCGATCGCCGCTGCCAAACAAGACCTCCCCGGTGGTGGCGCCGAGACCGCTGTTGGCGGAAACGATGGACGACACTGGGGCGCCGTGGTCGAAGTCTTCCTGCGCGGCAAAATATTCTCGCGCTCTACCGCCGTTGTGGCAGGCAAACCATGGTCGCTGGTCGCAGTCGAGCAGGGTGATAAATCCCAAGCGCAAAGAGGCCTCCGGCCGTTGGTCATGACAAAATTCGAAACCGCACTGCAGGGCTTCATCCGCCAAACGATACCACTTGACAAGATCGCCGTGAGCGGTGTTTATGCAGCTACGGATAACGAGTCTACCGCTGTCATCGTGAAGATGAAAATCCACCGGTTTTAAATCGGTAATGCGATCGCGTTCGCGAAAACGCTCCATCACCAGATGATTGGAATAAAAATCCGCGCCGTAACGAATATGATCAAAATACCCGTGCGAGAGCGTACCGCAGACGGCGTCAAAGGCGTGGCTGGCAAACGCCAGTCGCGCGATGCTCAGACCGCGATGGGTGTCGAGCGTGAGCTGGATGGTGGGGGATTGAATATGCAGCTGATTGCGACCGTCATCAAAGGTAATCTGGTAATCATCATGGCAGGAAAACGCCGGCAGTGGCGGTAGAGGGGCTTTATTCGGCGCTGACAGTTGTCTCATCAACCGCTTGTAGCGCGTTTCCGTGAGGTGGGTTCGTAGGTCGCTGGCCCATAGACGACACAGTTTCCGCCACGCATTTTCGCTGTCTGTTTGGCGCGTGTCGTTGTGGCGCTGGTGACAAAGTGTATTTAACAGTAAATCGTTCTTGCCGCTTAGTCCCCAGCGGGTAATGTTGTATTTCGCCTGCTTTTTCACCGCAATGGGGTGGGCGGCGGTGGCCACCGCGAGCGGCTCCGATGCCCGCCAGTGAACGAGTGTCTCACTGGGCTTGCACCACAGATACCGGGCGCTTGCTTGCAAGTGCGAAAATAAAGTGGCGATTCTTTGCCATTCATGACTCTGGCGGATCGTCTCGCTTTGATAGCGCCCTGGGCGAAAATCGAACACTTCAGCATCGCTGCCATAGAGCGAAAATGACCTAAAGGACGCGTCGACGGTATTGTCGAGATAACCCAGGTAGTCTTCCAGTATGATCTCGCGATGGGCGTAGCGCTGCAGCTTTTGAAAGGCGATGGCATTGTTCCAAATGACTTTTATGGCTCCGCCAGCCGCCGTTGCGAGCGTCTGCGGGCGGTGTAGCAGCTCCTGCGACCAGCGCGGATTGTGCGAATAGGGGTTGTCCCACTCGACCACCACCGCGTTAAAACCTTGGTCGAGATAGATGTCCAACAATCCGCTGGAGACTGCTTGCTCGTTGATATAGGCGAGCTCGGGTTCCACCCCCAATAGTTCTCGGTAGCACTGCTGGGCAATGTCGAGGTTGTGTCGGTTGACTTGTGCGGGAACCAGCGGGCCAACGATCTGGCTGTCGCCGCTGGCCAACAGCTCGCAACGGCCCGCGGACAGCAGCCGGCGGAATTTGCTCACCCAGGCGGGGGCTTTTTGGGCGATGACTTCGAGGGTGTGGGCGGTCAATTCCAGCCCGAGGGGAATGCCATTAGCGTCGATAAGCTGCAGTAAGGGCCAGTAACATTTTTCGATGACCGTTTCATGCTCGTCATCATCGATGGCGGAAAACGCCAGATTGAGATGAAATATTGCGTAGATTTGTGTGCTGTTGCGGCTTGACATAGCTCTGCCCGGGTTAACAACGTTGTCGTTTGAAAGGGTTCACGCTTTTTGTTGCGGTCTTGTCGTCTAGCAGGCTGTTGAAAAACTCTGTTTTTTGACAGCCCGCTCCGATACATGGTGGTATCGGCACAATCGAAGGCTGCTAAGCCTTTGATTGTGCTAGAAAAGTAAAAATCGCACTTTTTACTTTTCACCAGTTGAAAAAGGCAGTGCCATTCGGCAGGGAGCCTTTTTCAACTGGCTGCTAGAATAACAAAACACGTGGATTCGGCTCGTTGCCGAAATTGTCAATAAACTGTCACTTGAATCATTACCTGTAGTTTTTCATTGGCAAATAAAAAAATCCCAGAGAGAATTTTTGGCGGCGCCGGGCGACCGAAGCTATTGCCTTTATTTCTACCAAAATCAGCAAACTTCAAAAAACGGCATATACTATGTAGCATGCTTAGGATTTTTATAATGAATAATCATAATTCCAACCGATGACAAGTGCAGTGTGGCAAAAATATCCGTTTACTAAAGAGGCCCAAAACTTGCCTATCCATACAAGGACTTCACTAAATATAGAATTTATTTTGCAGGCGTCAATAATTTGACGCTGTCTTCCAACTCGGCATACGTTTATGCCGGGTTAATAGGTAAGTGCGTGCAGTAGCGTTGATCATTACCCAGACTATTTTGATAAGCACAAATATGAAAACAAAATTTGTTGCCGAAATTTCCAGCAATCATCATCGCGATCTGAACCGCTGTTGTCAGTTTATCGAAACCGCGGCGGAGATCGGCTGTCAGGCGGTCAAATTTCAGCTGTTCAAGGTGGATGAATTGTTTGCGCCCGAGATATTGCAGCACAGTGAGGCGCATCGCCAACGCCGCCAGTGGGAGCTGCCGCTCAGCTTCATACCGCGGCTCAAACAGTGTTGTGACAGTTATGGGGTGGAGTTTTCCTGTACGCCCTTCTACCTCAAGGCGGTGGAGGAACTGCTGCCCTATGTCGATTTTTTCAAGATCGCGTCCTACGAGCTGATGTGGACGGATCTGCTTAAAGCTTGCGGTGAAACCGGCCTCCCGGTGGTGCTGTCCACCGGGATGGCGACGCTGCAAGAGATTGATGTCGCGGTTGACTGTCTGCGCTCAAGCGGGTGTGATCAACTCACCTTACTCCACTGCGTGTCGGCCTACCCGACGCCGGTGGCCATGTGCAATCTCGCAACCATCGACACCCTGCGAGCGCGCTACGATTGTCCCGTCGGCTGGTCTGATCATAGCGTCAGTCCCGCGGCGCTTTATCGCGCGGCATATCATTGGCGCGCGGCGATGATTGAGTTCCACCTGGATCTGGATCAAACCGGCGCGGAATACGGCGCGGGGCATTGCTGGTTGCCGGAGGCAATCGGCGCGCTGATCGCGGGCGTCAATGAAGGCTATCTGGCAGACGGGGTGGAGGGTAAAAACATCGCCGCGGCGGAAGCGAAAGATAGGGAGTGGCGGGCAGATCCGCATGATGGCCTGCGGCCACTAGCGGCCACGCGTGCAGAGTGGAGCAATAAAATTGCTTAAGTCTCCGCCGGCGGCCGACATATCCAAACCTGCCCGCAATACTGTCGCGCCCGATGAGCGGTGTGTCTGGGGCGATCACAGTGGGCGGCTTATCGCGAGTCGGGAAGGGGTTTCGGTGATCGAGTGTGAAAGATGTCATTTCAGTCACATCGTCCCGCTGCCGAATGCCGCGGATAAAGCGGATTTTTATGTCAATGAATTTTATGAATCCTTCAGCGACGACTATATCCGTAAACATCAGTCCGACCTGGCCTGGTGGAATATAGAATATCGGGAAAAGTACGAGCTGTTTGAAAAACTTCTGGGGACCGGCGGCGCGGCCAAAACCCTGCTCGACATTGGTTCCGGGCCCGGCATGTTTTTACAACTGGGCAGTGAGCGCGGCTGGCGCGTGGAGGGTATCGAACCGGGAAAAAGCGCGTGGAAATTCAGTACTGACGAACTCGGGTTAACGGTGCACCACGCCTATCTCGACGATACCAACGTCGATGCCTTCGGTTGTTTCGACGTGGTGCATTTAAATAATGTCTTGGAACATATCGTCGGCGCCGACGCCTTTGTCGCCATGTTGCGAAAGTTGGTGAAGCCTGCCGGGCTGGTGGCCATCACAGTGCCGAATGACTTTAACCCCCTGCAGGAAGCGGTGGTGGCGTGTTTGGCAAAACCCCGTTGGTGGGTCGCGCCGCTGCAGCACATCAACTATTTTACCGCCGCCTCATTGCAGACCTGTCTCGCCAATAACGGCTTTGCGCCGCTGAAAACGACGGGCAGCTTCCCCCTGGAAATGTTTTTGCTGATGGGAATGGACTACATTGACGACCACGCCGTGGGGCGCGCGATCCACCAGCGGCGCAAGCAGCTGGAAATGAATCTCGATCGCATCGGCCAAACCGGGCTTAAAAGACAGATCTACGATGCCCTTTGCGCCCTGGGCGTGGGCCGGCAGGTGACAGTTGTCGCGCAGAAAATGGAGTTCGCCGATGGTTGACGGTCGATGTCGGGTATGCGGTGGCGACGCGATCTCCGAGCTGCTCGACGCCAAGGTGGCGCATCCCCTGTGGTGGCGCGATGAGTATCCGCAAGTGACCAGACTCCGGTATTTAATGTGTGACAATTGCGGATATATTTTCTTGTGGCCGCGCTTCACCCTTGCGCAATATCGGGACATTTACGCCAACACCCCGGGCCTGAATCGGGACGAGATTTTTCGCGCGCGACAGAAAATGCTGCTTGCAAGAAAGGCCTTTATTGAAAAAACCTCCCGCGCGACGAATCACGACGTGGCCTTGGAGGTGGGCACCGCGTACGGCGATTTTCTGCGCCTGTTTTCCCGCTATGAACGAAAAATCGGCATCGAGCCGTCGGTGACTTATGTGCGTCAAGCCAAGGATGAGGGCGCGCCCATTGAATACTACCCCTACATGCTGGAGTCCCTGCTCGACGCGGAACCGCAACTGGCGGGCGTGGCCGATCTGGCGCTGGCATGCCATGTCCTCGAGCACGCCCTCGATCCGGTGGCGTTTGTGACAGAACTGACTAAATTGTTAAACGATGGCGGCGAGCTGTTTATCGAAGTGCCTTCCATCGAAGGAATGGCGCAAATCGCCCGCCCACGCTACCAGAATTTATATTTTGGCCACGTCAGCCAGTTTTCCGTGCCGGTGCTGACCCGCATAGCGGTGGCTTGCGGACTGTTGCCGGTCGCGGTCGAATACCATTGCAGGGATAATTATCCGGTGATTCAGGGGCTTTTTAAGAAGGCCCCGTCGCCGCGCACCATCGCCGATATGTTCGCCCAACACGCGCGGCGCGCGCGGGCGTCTCTCGACGACGGCCGGCGGACATTCAGGCAATTACTTTTTACCACCAACTTGCAGCGCCTATTGGTGTGGGGCTGCGGTCAGGATCTGTTCGATCTGGTTGCATTATTCGATGCCGATTGCGCGCAGTTATTCAGGCAAAAGGTCACGCTGGTGGATCGCAATGAAGGCAAGCACGGATGCGAATTTGGCGGCCTTAAAATTGCCTCGCCGGACGCCGTGTCGGCAGGCGAATACGACTGCGTGGTGATTGCCACGCGCAGCGAAATTTTAAATTCGGCAATCATCCAGGATTGCATAAGCCATTTTCCAGGCACGCCCATACGGCAGATATTTTGCAACGAGGAAAAAAATTGACATGTCTGAGATGGTAATCAATAACACACTCAACATTGGCGACGGTCATCCCGTTTGGACCGTGGCGGAAATCGGGTTGTGCCACAACGGCGACCTGGGTCTGGCCGAGAGCATGATCCGGGCCTGTGCCGAACAGGGCGCCGATGCGGTCAAGCTGCAAAAGCGCGACGTCGATAATCTGGCCATCGCCTCGGTGCTGGACGCCAAGGATGAGCGCTTTCCCTCCTTTGGTTCCACCTATCGACAAGTGCGTCGCCATATCGAATTCGACCTCGAGCAATATCGGCACTTGCAGGCGTGCGCCAACGCCATTGGCATCCCCTTGTTTACCTCGGTGTTCGATGTCAAGTCGGCGCAAGAGATGGCTTCTCTGGAGATGCCGCTGATGAAGGTCGCCAGCCACTGTCTGTCGCATCGCCCGCTGATCGATTGTGTGTGCGAAATGGGTATTCCGACGCTGCTCTCCACCGGCATGGCGACCTGGGAGGAAATTGACGCGACGGTGGCGCTGCTGAGCCGCTCGCGCACGCCGTTCGGGCTCTATCACTGTGTTTCCGATTATCCCCACACCTACGCCACCGCCAACCTGAAACTCATCGGTGTGATGCGCGAGCGCTATGGCGTCCCAGTGGGATATTCGTCCCATGAGCTCGACAATGAATCGGCGTTCTTAGCGGTGGCCATGGGCGCTTTTTCAATTGAAAAACACGTGACATTGGATCGCGGCATGGAAGGTTTTGACCATCGTATCGCGCAGGATATGGACGGTTTACAACACCTCGTGGCGGGGATTCGGCGCGCCGAACAGGCCCTGGGCAAGGGCGATAAATTCGTCTCGGAGAAGGAAATGGTGACGCGCCAAAAATATCATTTCAGCGTGGTGTCGAGTCAGCGCATCGCGGCGGGTGCGACCATCTCGGCCGCCATGATAACCGTTAAAAATCCCGCCGGCGGCATTGCCGCCAAAGACTTCCACTCGGTGGTGGGAAAAAAGGCCAAAGCCGCCATTGCCACCGATGAGTTAATCACCTGGGACATGCTGGAGCACTAACATGAAGGTCACCCTGATCAATCCGCGCATGATTTACCTGCCCAGCCAACCGCCTCTGGGCCTGGGATACATCGCCGCCTATCTGCAGCGGGCCGGGCATGAGGTGCAGTTTATTGAAGCGGCCTTCGTCGAGGACGATGAAGCCGTGGCGCGATTGGCCAAGGAATTTGGCGCTCAGCTGATCGGCGTGACGGTGATGATCAGTTATTTCCGCAAATCCATCGACCTTGCCACGATATTGAAACGCCACATGCCCAACGTGCCCATCACCTTTGGCGGCCCCCACCCCTCAGTGGTGCCCGACGATTTTCTTGCCCACGACGCGGTGGATTACGTGATGGTCGGCGAAGGCGAAGTGGCGTTTACGCAGATGGCCACCGATCTCGAAATGGGGGAATTTGTGCGCGAGGAGATCCCCGGCCTGCACTGGCGGGGAGGAAAATTTGTTCCCAAGGCCTGCGGCAGCGGCGGTGGCGGCAAGGCCAAAACCCAGGCCTTGAAATTTGTCAGCGATACCTCGGCGCTGGGCACCGAGCACCGCGCCCCGCGCATTGAGGATTTGGATACCTTGCCCTGGCCGGCGCGCCACCTGATGCCCATGGATTTGTACAAGCACCGCGGTTACAACGTGTCCTACGGCTTTCACGGCAGTAACTTCAACATTATGACCACTCGGGGTTGCCCCTTTGCCTGCAATTTTTGCGACCATTCGGTATTCGGCCGGCGCACCACCGTGCGCGATGTCAACGACTGCATTGACGAGATTGAGCACGTGTCGAAAACCTACGGCATAAGAAATTTCGATGTCATGGACGATACCTTCACCATGAACGCCAAGTTCGTCATGGCCTTTTGCGATGAACTGATTCGTCGCGATCTGGGACTGTTTTGGGCCTGCAGAATGCGCGTGACTAAGGTGACGCGCGAGGTGATCAAACGCATGGCCGAGGCCGGCTGCGTGCGATTTTCCCTGGGTATTGAGAGTATTGATCCGGGCGTGTTGAAGTCGATCGAGAAAAACATTGCCATCGAGCACGTCATCCAGCTGCTCAAGTGGGCGAAGGAATTCGGCCTATTGACCATCGGTAACTTTATGATTGGCAATATCGGCGACACCCGTGAGAGCGTCTACAAAACACTGCAATTTTCCCTCGAAACCAAGGAGATTGATATTCCCAGCTGGGTGGTTTTGGTGCCGCTGCCCAACACCGAAGTGTTTGATATCGGCAAAGAAAAGGGCTGGATCCGCAGCTTCGACTGGGACGACTACCGCATGAACAATAAAGATCTGCCGGTGTGGCGCAATGAAGCCTTGTCCTATGAGGATTTGCGGGAAATATACGCCGACGTGGCGGCGCAGGTGCGCCCGAAAATTCAGTACGCGATGGACGTCTATCACCAGGAAAGGTTGCAGTACTACCCGGAGCTGATGGCGCGAGACGACGTGGAGGAGGTGCGGTTTGGAGAATCGAAACTGTCCGATATGTATAAATCCGTATCCATGTAGAGCGCTCCCCTTGAGCGACCCGGCGGAGGTCGTTGGGCACAACGTGCAGTGCACGCGCTGCGGCCTGATCTATCACAACCCGGTGATGTCGCGGGGGGAAATGCTGGCCTATTACAGTCGGGATTTTGCCGGAGAATATCACGAGAGCCGGGCGATGCAGGAGGAACTGGCGCAGGCGCGGATGAATTACCTTCGCGCCCGCGTGGGTATCGACGCCATATCGCCGGTGCTGGAAATCGGTTGCGCCTACGGCGACTTTATCGCCAGCTTGAACGATGCAGGCGTCGACGCCGTCGGGCTGGAAGCCAGTGAACGGCTGGCGCGGATCGCGCGGCGGGATCGCAAGGTTAAGGTTATGCAGGCGGCGATTGAAGAGGTCGATCTCGAGCCCGAACATTACGGTATGGTGGCGATGTTCCATGTGCTGGAACATTTTTATGATCCGGTGGCGGTACTGAAAAAAATTCACCACGCGCTGCATGCGGACGCGTATCTCTATCTGGAGGTGCCAACGGTGGCAGAAACGCAGCTGGCGCAGGTGTTCAAGATGATTCATCCCACCACCTTTGTCGCCTCGACCCTGCGTCTCATGCTCGACAAGTGCGGATTTTCTGTCTGCGACATAGAGGCCAGGGGATACAACCTGGTGGCTTTAGCCAGCAAGAAGCGCAATCCTACATCCGCTGTCGCACTCCCCTGTCCCGACCAGATTTACCGCGAGGTCGAGCGCTATATATCCCAGCGGCAGATGGTGCTCGCGTGCATACACAAAAAGATGCGGGCGCTCGCCGACAAGAAGAAAATTGCCATCTACGGCGCCGGGCATAATACTCTTGACCTCAACGCCCTTTATCCCATCGAGCAGCTGCCGCTCGATTCCATCTACGATGCCGACCCGGCCAAACAGGGCAACACCTTGTTGAGTAAAATGATTCAGCCACCGCGGGCCCTGCGGGATTTCACCGGCGATGCGGTGATTATCTCCACCTATAAATACCAGGAAGAAGTACTGCGTGACTTGAGCTATTTGCGGCGTCGGGGTGTGGAGCTAGTGACCTTGTATGAAAAATAATAAAACACTACTGCTGTATCCCGCAGGCATTGCCCAGCGCGAGGCCTTTATGGAAGCCAAAAAACAGGGTCTTCATATTGTCACGGTCGATGCCGACGAGGGTGCTCCGATGCGTGAGCTGGCGCACGAGTTTTTTCATCTGAATCCGGCGGATTCGGCCGCGTTGCTCGCTTTTGTGCGTGACTACGTGGCGCAAAGCGCCATTGACGGCGTTTTACTTGTCGGCTGCGATCTGCCGGTGCCCTATGCGCAGGTGGCGGATTTTCTCGGCCGGCCCGCGTTGAGTGAGCAAGCCGCGCGATTGACCGTTGACAAGATTGGTATGAAGCGGGCGATGTCACGCGCGGGCGTCAGTGTGCCGGAATTTTACTCTGTAAGCGCGCCTGAGCAGCTGGCTGAGATCATGCAGTCCACAAGTGGAAGAATGATTTTAAAACCCAATGACAACTGCGGTGCGCGCGGCATTATGCAGGTATTTGCAGGCGACGACTACCGCCGCTGTTTCGATTACGCGATGCGCCATTCGCGCGGTGATAAGCGACTTGTTCTGGAAAAATTTGTCGACGGTTTGCAGATCAGCATTGAAGCTCTGGTGCTGTCGGGTCGGGTCCATGTGACGGGGCTGGCCGACCGCAACTACGAGTTTTTGGATCGCTACGCGCCACACATTATTGAAAACGGGGCGACAATGCCAACGTCCTTGAGTCACGCCGAAAGGGAAGCCACGATCGCCATGTTTGAGCGCGCGGTTTTTGCCTTGGGGTTGGATAATTGTGTGGTGAAAGGCGACATGATTTTTTCACCGCGGGGGGCCGTGGTGGTCGAACTTGCCGGTCGCATCAGCGGCGGCAAATTTGCCTCGCAGTTGGTGCCGCGTGCCAATGGCGTCAATCTTCTCGCCGCGGCGATACGCTTTGCGGTGGGCGAAACTGTCGATTTTAGCGCGCTGCAGCCGAGGTATGAACGCGGTGTGGCGGTGCGTTATTTATTTACGCCGGCAGGCGTGGTGCGAGAAATAAACGGCCTGGCGGCGGCGTCCGCTATTGCGGGTGTGGTGGAAACCGTTGTTGTCCGCAAGGTCGGCGACAGCGTTGGCGATATCTGCTGCCATGCCGATCGCTCCGGTTGGGTGGTGGCGGCCGCCGATACCCGTACAGACGCCGTCGCCATCGCCGAGCGGGCGGTGGATGCAATAGATATTGTTATGGCCTGAGACCAGAAACGTGTTGCCGCAAAAAAAAACCTTGCGCGATTGGATGTTGGCGACCTATGCGGACGGCGAAATTCGCAATATTGCGCAACGTGGTTGTGATCGGGGCACCCGAGGTCTGGCCTATTATGAGCATACCTGTGAGATTTATCGCCAGTTTAAAGATGCCTTGTGGCAGATGTTGGCCGCTGAAAAGCGAGCAAGAGCGCCGGGGAAACTGTTGCTCGAATGGTTTGCCCAGGAAACTTGCAATAGCGCGATCCCCGGTTCCTATACCAACGATGATGGCGATATGGTCAGCGCGGAAAAGTTTGAGCAGCGGGTGGTGTGGTATTGCGCGCGCCTGACTGCGCGGGCAATTCTGGCGGATCGCGGGTGCGCGGTCAGCAAGCTGAATACTTGAGAAAATAGTACCTATCTCAAAATTGATTCTTGGAGTCACGAGGTCGAAAAAAATGCTCAATGGTGGGTTTAGAGTAGATTGGAGGTGGCCATGTTACAGACCGTCTGCCGCATGGACGCGGCAGCCGAGCCCCCACGGAAGGGTTTACGGCGTGTCTGTAACATGGCCACCTCCAATCTACGCCCCCAAGCCGAAAAATGGACTAAAAATCGGTTTTTTTACCAGCTTGGGAGCGTTCACCATCGGGAGGTATGTGTAAAACACGCCGTGAATACCTCCATGTAGGCTCGACTGCCGCATCCATGCGGCAGACGGTTTTACACATACCTCCCGATGATGAACTTAGCGTCAAACCCACTTTTTTAAAAGGTGGGATAAAGATCAATTTTGAGATTGAGGCTAGCAAGTTATCGCGAGTAGCGCGAACAGCCACATTACGACGCTGTCAGCGCTGCCCATAGGTCGGCAATCGGCTGGCACATATCGTGCTGCGCTGCTATACATTAAGTCAAAAAAATGGCGTTTAGATTTAGGGTTAAATCTATGTTTGACGATCAGGTGATCTTGATAACCGGCGGCACCGGTTCTTTCGGCAAGCGGTTCACACAAGCGCTCTTGCACAACCACCAACCAAAAAAGATAATTATCTTCTCCCGCGATGAACTCAAGCAATACGAGATGCAACAGGATTTCGGCGGCAGGGAAATGCGTTACTTCATTGGTGATGTGAGAGACAAAGAGCGGGTTGCGCAGGCCTGTAATGGCGTCGATTACATTGTTCACGCCGCGGCGTTAAAGCAGGTTCCGGCGGCGGAGTACAATCCGATGGAGTGCATTAAAACCAATGTCAACGGCGCCGAAAATGTAATTCGCGCGGCGATTCACAACAATGTCAAAAAAGTCATCGCTCTGTCGACCGACAAGGCCGCCAATCCCATTAATTTATACGGCGCCACAAAATTGTGTTCGGATAAACTGTTTGTCGCGGCGAATAACATCGTCGGGCAGAAGCAACCGCGCTTTTCCGTCGTGCGCTACGGCAATGTGGTTGGCTCGCGGGGTTCGGTGGTGCCGTTTTTCAAGCAGCTGCTGCGCGAGGAGGTGGGCGCGCTGCCCATCACCGATGAAAAAATGACGAGGTTCTGGATCACCCTGCAACAAGGTGTCAATTTTGTCTTGCGCAGTTTTGAACGCATGTACGGCGGCGAAATTTTTGTGCCCAAGATTCCCTCGGTGCGCATTACCGATGTCGCGCAGGCCATTGCGCCGAACCTGGACCATCGCACGGTGGGCATTCGTCCGGGTGAGAAACTTCATGAGACCATGGTGCCGCGGGACGACTCCCACCGCACGGTGGAGTTTGACGACCACTTTGTTATCACGCCCAGCATTAAGTTTGCCGACAACGATGTCAACTACCTGTTAAATGCGCTGGGTGAAAGAGGCAGGCTGGCGCAAGCCGGGGTGTGCTACCAGTCGGGCACCAACCCGTGGTTTTTGAGCGTCGACGAAATTAAGGATTTACACGTCGGTGCGGGTGAGTGATCTACGCATGGGCGGCGGATAAGTCCGGTATATTCGCCCGTACGTTGCCGGTATGAACAAGGCATCTTCGCTGTTTATTGTCGGGGCGCGTTTAAATTCCAGTCGTCTGCCGCAAAAACACCTGCTAGATTTGGCCGGTAAGCCGATGATCGCCAGAATCTTTGCGCGGCTGGGGGCTTGCGAGAGCCCGGCCAATGCCGTGTTGGCGACCACTGCCGACGCCTACAACGACCCCCTGGCCACCTGGGCGGATTCACATGGCATTTCCTGCGCGCGTTACGGTGGCGATGTCAACGATGTGGTCGCCAGGGTCGATGCCATTGTGCAAAACTATAAGCCGCAGTTTGTCGTTTATATTTGCGGTGATTGCCCGCTGCTGGCGCCGGATTATATTGACCAAGCGATCGCCGCCTTGCGACGCCATCCGCAGTGGGAGGGTGTCGGCTGCGCCAGAGACGACTTAGGTAGACGCGCGATCCACGAAGGCATGTCGATTTATTCTTTGCGCGGCTGGAATAAAATTGTCGCACACAGTGGCACCGCGGCGTGCAGAGAACACGTCGGCCTGGGGGCGCCGCAAAATTTTGTCCGTGGCGAAATTGCGCAGGCGCCATCGTATTATCGCTCGCAGCACCGCATCTCGGTCGATACCGCGGCGGATTATCGCTTTATGGATGCCCTGTACCAGCGCTGGTATCGCGCCAATTCTCGCGACTCGATTGTCGATTTGCGCTGGGTGCTGGACCAACTTGCCAGCGATCCGTCGCTCACTCGTTACAATGCCCATGTGCGCCAGAAAAATGGCCTCCAACGCTATGGTGCCGTGACGCTTGTGTGTGAGGCCTCCGCGGCCAAAGGCATCGGACAGTTGCGTCGTTCAGTTAAGATGGCCGAAAGAATGCAAGAAGAAATGGGGCTGGGGACGCGGCTGTTTATCCTCGGCCGCGAAACCGAGTTGCCGTTTACGCGGTATTGTCATTGTCGCTGGTTTGCCAATGAGGACGATATTATCGGCGCGCTCGCCGCCGCCGCCGACGGCTCGCCATTGATCCTCGACATCTTCCCCGAGCGCCAGGGGCAGCCTCGCGCGTGGCAAGATATGCTTGAGAGCAAGCGTCTTCAGGGAACAGAAATCATTGGCGTTGACCGCTGCCTTAAGTGGCGGAATGTGTGCGATAAGGTGATCTTGCCGACGTATCGAGATCCCGGCATCAATGATTCCCGCGTGGTGTGGGGTTGGCCCTATGTCATCGCCGAGCGCGCCGCCTGGCAGCCGGCGTCGTCACGACCACTGCTGATATTGACCGGTGGCTCCGATGCCCGCGGCTACGGCAAGTGGTTGCCGCAATGCCTCGATAACATCTTGGCCGCCGGCACCGTGGTGCGGTGGGTGCAGGGGCCTTTTGCCGGCGCTCCCTTGTTGCCCCCTTTGCCACGCTTGGACTGGCAGGTGATCGAGTCGCCGGCTTGCATGGAGGATGTGATGCGCACGGCGCACACCGCGCTATGTGTCTATGGAGTGTCGCTGTTTGAATTGCTGGCGATAGGCGTGCCCACCGCGGTGTTACCCGCGCCGGAGGCGGTGACTGAAAGTGGCTACCGGGATTTTTCGGCGCTGGGGCTGGCCTTGTGTCTGGTCGCCTTGCCCGATGATCTCGCCGGGTTCAACCGCCTGCTAAATTGCGATGCTACCCGGGCCACATACCGGCGGGCCATGGCCGCGCTTCCCATCGGCGATGGGGTAACGAATATCGTCGCCGAGATCGCGCGCACCTTGTCCGGGGATGACGCGTGGCAAAGCGAAAGGTGTGGAGATTGATGATTCCCTACGGTAAACAAGCGATCGACCAAGCCGATATCGACGCCGTGGTGGACGTGCTGAAGTCGGATTTTCTCACCCAGGGGCCCGCGGTGCCGCGCTTCGAAAAGTCGCTGGTGGATTACACTGGCGCCCGCCACGCCGTGGCGGTGAATAGCGCGACTTCCGCCTTGCATATTGCCTGCCTGGCCCTGGGCCTGGGCGAGGGCGACTGGTTGTGGACGACGCCGGTAACCTTTGTCGCCTCGGCCAATTGTGGTCGCTACTGCGGGGCCAAAGTGGATTTTGTCGATATCGACCCGCACACCTATAACCTGTGCCCGCGAGCCCTGGAAGAAAAGCTGGCGCTGGCGGCGGAAGAAAACCGCTTGCCGAAAATCGTGGTGCCGGTGCATTTGTCCGGGCAGGCGTGTGATATGGTGGCCATCCGCCGCCTGGCGGAGCACTACGATTTTCGCATTATTGAGGATGCGTCGCACGCGATTGGCGGGCGCTATCGCGGTGAGCCGATTGGCAATTGCCGCTACAGTGACGTCACTGTGTTCAGCTTTCACCCGGTGAAGATCGTCACTACCGCCGAGGGCGGCGCCGCGCTGACCAACGACAGTGCCGTGGCCGCAAAGATGGCGCGCTACCGCAGTCACGGTATTACCCGTGAGCAAGAATTTATGACGGAGGCAAAGCACGGCGGCTGGTATTACGAGCAGGTGGAGCTGGGCTTTAACTACCGGATGACGGATTTACAGGCGGCTCTGGGTTGCAGCCAAATGGCGCGACTCGACCAGTTTGTCGATGCGCGGCACGCCCTGCGGGCGCGCTACAACCAATTGCTCAGTGTGCTGCCGGTAACATTGCCCGCCCAGATCAAGGACGCGTACACGGCATCGCACCTGTATATTATTCGCTTGCGGCTGGAAGCGATTTCTCTGTCTCACGCTCAGGTTTTTGAACTGCTACGAGAGCGGGGCATCGGTGTCAACGTGCACTACATTCCACTTTACAGGCAGCCTTACTATCGTTCGCCGGCCTTTGCCAGACAGACCTACCCCTGTGCCGAGGCCTATTACGCCGAGGCGATCTCACTGCCCATGTATCATTCGATGAGCCGTGAACAACTGCACAAAGTGGTGGATACCTTGTGCGAGATACTGATGTGAAAAAATTATTTTCCCGACTTAGCTTTATCCATTTTTTGTACTAGGGGGCTGTCGGTCTCATCAAGTTTGAAAGGGTCGTCACTCATTTTTTCGTAGACCTTGTCAATAAAATGATTAAACTGAGTGACGCCGATTGCCAGCCGCGCCTTAAAGTCTCCCGCCGATGCACAGTACATGGTGTTTTCCACGATAGCGCCGAAAAAAGAATTCAGTGAGCCGCGCATCAAGTAGTGAGTGATGACATCTTTTTGTTTGCTTATTTCTCCATATGCCCGCCTCAGTTCGTGATATAGCTCGGCGTCCGTCGACATTTCGCAAGAGAGTTTAAGTTTATCCTTAATTGAGTAGAAATACGCGAGCACTTCCTCCTTTTTCAGTTTTTCGAACTGTTGATTTTTATGGTAGTGAAAGTGGCTGGACTTAATGTCTCGGATTTCGGCAAATTTGTCGCTTTGCTGACAGTCCTCGAGGTCCCCCAGCTTTTTGGTGATGGTGCCTTCAATGCGGGCGCCGTTATTGGTGTTGGTGCAACGCAGGTTGGGAAAGGCCGGTTGGACAAGCTTCAGATATCGCTCCATGGAAACTCGCGCCATATTCAATACCGGGTTAGCCATCACCCGGCCGCCAAAATTACCGTTGCAATAGATTGCTTTGTGCTCGTGAAAGAAACTGTGTTCCACCTCGTCCTCTTTGAGCTGCTTTTCCATATCAACGTAGATACTGTGTTGTGAATGGTGTTTTTTCCCGTCCCGCACACCGAAGTCGATGCCTACCAGGTGGATGTCCTCAAAGCCCATGGAGACAGCGAAGGACAGTCCACAGTTTGCCACTGTCGGATTACAAAAAATGAGTTCATTGGTCTTCTGGGGTAGGAAATAGTCGTGTATTAGAGGCCCACCCGCGTCGTTGGATTTGATGGCGTAACAGCAATCCGCAAATGCTTCGATTGTTTCCGGCGCCACCGTGTGCAGGCACAACAAGGTGATGTCATCCCTGTCGTTCTTTTCCGAACTGCACTTGATGATATCGTTCACCAGGATACAGCGTTCCATTTCCACGTGAAAATCGGGTTTGATGCCCATGCGCAGCAGCGAACTCAGCGAAGTGCCGCAGGACATCACGATGGCCTTGTCCCGGTTTTTCTCGATATAGTCCTTGTGCTCATCCAGTGAGGGCCCGTTGCCGATCAGCAGCAGCCGGGTCTTGCGGCTGTGGGTTTTGGTGCTGACAAACACCGCGCGGTCGGACAGCAGGTTGTGATAGGCGTGCGCCAGGCCGATTTGCTCGTCGTCGTAATAGCCTATGCCGCCGACATAGGCGCGCAGTTCTTTTTGATAAAACTCAATGAAATCCATTTCCGCCTTGCGCATGCTGTGCCGGTAAACGAAGGTGTACACCTGGGAGTGCAGGCCGACGCGTTGAATGGTGCTTTCAATTTGCGCCAGCGCGAGCCGTGGCTCCACCCCGATGCACAGTGAAATGGAACGATGCCGCTGACGGAAATAGTCCAGGATCCTCCTCCAGTCGATGACGTGTAGCGAGCCTTGAAAGCTATCGACGCATTTTTCATAGACGATAATATTTTGGATATCGAATTTTTCCACCAGCGCGATGAGGTGGTATCCCAGGCCGACACCACTGACAATCAGCGTGGGAATGAAGGTCGGGGTTCCGCGCAGTCGCTGAGGCTCATCTTTTTGGTAGGCGTCGATTAGCTGGTTGAGGTGCCTGATATGAAGATGCGTGGCATTGTACTCTTTGTTCTTCGATATTCGAAAGCGGCGGACGTTGCTGTGTTTTTGGAATTGCTCGACTTGTCTGCGGCAAAAATCTTGCGGATTGTGGTTGTACAAAAAACTGCGCTGGGTTTGATCGAGAAGGTTGATTTTTCCCCCATGGTCGAGTTTTAAGACGAGTTTTTTCGCCTGGTGGTCTTTGACCAATTTGCCTATCGAGGGCATGCGCTCGGCGAATAGCTCGAGGTTGTGCTGGTATTGAAGATTCATCTGCAGTTGGATCTTCTGTGCTTCGGCCTGACGGATCAGTTGTTGTAGCGCTTCGGACATTATCCCTCCTCGGTGATGCGTTTACGCTTTCGTCGCCATGAGAGACCAGCAATTACAATACCAAGTAGCTCCGGCGAAACCTATGCGCATCGCAATATCGCGGAATATTCCGCTATTAGAATAAAAAAATTCAACGAAAAAATTATAAGGCTTCCCAGCGGCGCTTTTAAAAAAGGTGCATACACACGCTAAAGTTTGCTTTTAGTACGTCGATAAGAGATATAGGGATTGGGATATCAAACGTCTCGCCTAACTGATCAGCTGGTCGACGATGACTGGCATTCGCAAACAAAATTTGGGAGGCTTACCATGCCTTTAGTAGTTAACAGTAATATTGCTTCGCTGAATGCCCAGCGTCAGTTGCTTCAGTCTGGTATGGATCTGGACCGAGCGAGTGAGCGCCTGGCGTCGGGTAAGCGCATCAACTCCGCCGCCGACGACGCCGCGGGCCTAGCCATTTCCAATCGCCAGACGTCACAGATTCGTGGTTTGGATCAGGCGGTTCGCAACGCCAACGACGGCATTTCATTGATTCAAACCGCGGAAGGCGCCCTGGATGAGACAACCAATATCCTGCAGCGTATGCGTGAGTTGGCCATCCAGTCTTCCAACGGTATTTATTCCGACGCCGACCGCGCGACGCTGAACGCGGAAGTGCAACAGCTTAAAGCGGAAATCGACCGCATTGCCGACACCACGGCGTTTAACGGACAAAATATTCTCGATGGCTCACGCGGCGATATTGCCCTGCAGGTAGGCACCGAGGCAAACCAAACCATTGATTTTAATGTTCAGGGCTTTAGCTCCTCCAGCCTCGGCGGTTCCGGCGGCGATGTCATCGGTGAGGCCTTGACCAACGGCACAAGCGATTTGTTTGCCATCGATGGCACCGACATCTCCGTGAATGATGTGACGATTTCCTCGCTCACTTCCTCGGCGACGCTAAATGAGGCCTTGGCGACCATTAATTCCGATCTTGAAGGGAAGGGCGCGGAGGTGTCGACGCTGGTGTCCACCGAAGCCGCCGCGGTGGGTGACGGCGCCCTGGTTGCCGGCACTGATACCCTGACTATCGCGGTCGTGGACGGTGACAACAATACTCAGTCCTACGTGCTCACCGATACCGCCAACTTGAACGAACTGGTGGATAAAATTAACGCCGAGACGGCGGTATCAGCCACGTTGACCGACTCGGGTAAACTGGTGTTGAGTCAGGAGGGTGTCGTTTCCATTACCGTGACTGACAACACCACCAACGATGAAGCGTCGGGCTTCACCAACACCGGGGCCGGTAATTTCTCCCTGGTGTTTTCTGACACCAGTGTCGACAAAAGCGGTGTAAAAATCGAGACGCTGACCAGCGCCACCACGGCGACAGTGGACGCCCTGGGGCTCAACTACAATGACGATGACGGCAATTTAATCGGCAACAACCTGACCACCAACGCCACCAATGATATTAACGCGGGCGATCTGATCATCAATGGTGTCGAGATCGGTGAAATAGAAGCCGGCACCAGTACCGCCAATACCATTACCGAAGTCATTGACGAAATTAATAAACTGAGCGGGGAAACGGGTGTCGTGGCGTTTGAAGCCGCTTCCGGCAGCAATGATACGGTTGCCCTGCGCTCCACCAACGGCGATCCCGTATCGATCAAGTACGGTGAAAACGCCACCGACGCCAACGTTCTGGCAATCACCGGTCTGCAGGAACAGAATGCGGCGGTTGGCGCGGGATCCATCGCGGGAGTCGATATTTCCACCGCGGCCGGCGCGCAGAAAGCTATCGACACCATCGATACCGCGCTGGAGCAGATTAACTCCACTCGGTCGGATCTCGGTGCGGTCAACAACCGGCTCGACTTTACCGTGTCCAACCTGACGAATATAAGCGAGAAGACGTCGGCGGCGCGTTCGCGAATCGAGGATACCGACTTCGCGTCGGAAACCGCGCGCTTGAGTCGGGCGCAGATCCTGCAGCAGGCTTCACAGGCAATGTTGGCGCAGGCGAACGCTCGACCGCAGCAAGTACTCTCTCTTCTCCAGTAAGAGAGTACTATTAATCCGGCATGAATACGCCCGGTTAATAGCTAATAGGTAAAATCGACTTTAGCCGCTGTGGCTAAAGTCTTTTTTGAGAGGGTAATCCCATGAATGAAGTGAGAAGTACACAGGTAGTCAGCCCGCTGCTGACTAACTCTGCTTCATCAAAAGGGGCTAAAGAAACTCCACCGGGTGAAGAAAGTGGCAAGGAGTTGCCGGTTGACATTGAACGGGCGGAAAAAGTTGATCAGCCACAAGCTGAAGATACCTCCACCGAGGCCCTGCAAAGTGCGGTGGCTAATGTCAACGACTACGTGCAATCACTGCAACGAGATCTGCAGTTTTCGGTCGACCAAGACTTGGATAGAACTGTAATCAAAGTGCTGGACAGTGATTCAGGCGAAATTATTCGCCAAATTCCGGAAGACGTTTTTCTGGAATTGGCACGAAGGTTGAAGGATGATGGTGAGTTTCGTCTGCTAAATGCGCTAGGTTGAGCCTGCCGCGCTTTTCAGCCGAGACGCTCGACCGAGTCGGGCGTCTTCGTGCTGCGTGTAGAAAATAGCCATAAAAAACTAAAGTGTGCAAACTTTTTTTTCCTTCGGGCGAACGCATAAGCGACGATACTTAATGTGACAGTGACAATTCACCTCCTCTACTATCGGAGCCAAGGTAGATGGTAGACAACAATATTATCCAGGCGCTCGGCGCAGGTTCCGGCATCGATACAAACAGTCTTGTCAAGCAGCTCACCTCGATCGAGCGCGCGGCGCCACAAGAGAGAATCGACAATAGGCGCGAGCTTGCGGAAACCCAAATTTCAGATTTTGGTTTACTCAGCAGCGCCTTGTCGACCCTGCAGGACGCCGCGAAAGTACTGACCGATGAAGAGGGCCTATTCAGCAAGAGCGCCTCTTTTACCGAGAGCGATGCGCTGGTGCCCACCGCCCTCGATACCGGCGTGCAAACCGGCACCTATGCATTTACGGTGGCGCAAATTGCGCAATCCCAATCCCTGGCCTTCACCGGTTTTTCCGACCCGAGTGATGCCGTCGGGGAGGGCACACTGACATTTAATTTTGGCGCCTGGGCGCGCGATGGAAATGGCGATATCGACACCGGCGCCACCACTCCCTTTACCCAGGACACCAGTCAGGAATCCACGACGATAACCATCGACAACAACAATAATTCCTTGAGTGGATTGCGCGATGCCATCAATGCTGCTGACTTCGGGGTGACGGCCTCGATTGTAAACGACGGTACCGACTATCATCTAACCTTATTGGCGAGTTCCGGCGAACAGCAACAATTGGAAATTACCGTTTCCGAAGCGGGGGCCTCCCCGACCAATACCGATGCCAATGACCTCTCGCGCTTCGCTTTCAACACCGGGGTAAGCGGGTTTGAAGCCATCGAGACGCAGCGTGGGCAGGATGCGGTATTGACCATCAACGGCCTCAGCGTCAACCGCGCGAGCAACACGGTCGATGACGTCATTGATGGTCTTACGCTCGATTTGCTGGAGCCCACGGGAAGTGGGGAAACCGTGTCTATCACGGTAAGTGACAATAAAGATTTTGCCGAGCAGAATATCCGCGCGTTCGTAGAGGCCTACAATACTTTTTTGGACGCGGTTGAGCCTGTTTTCGGCAGCCTGGAAACGGAAAACGAGAATGGCGAAACGGTATCGGTTGCCGGATCCCTGGCCAATGACGGCTTGGCGAAATCCGTATTGACGCAGATACGCAATCTAATTGCCTCGTCGGTAACTGGGCTCGCCGACTCAAACCTAACCTCATTGACGAATATCGGCATCAGGACGGAGTTGGATGGCACGCTAAGCATCAACGAAGATGACTTCACCGCGGCCTTTGACAATAATTTTGCCGATATTCAAAAATTGCTTGCGCCGCATACCGTATCGTCATCGGAAGATATTACGATCAATAGCTTCAATGACACCACAACGGCCGGCGAGTACGACATCGTCATTTCACAGGCGCCCGCGAAGGGCCTCTATGAAGGCGGAGCTATCAGTGGGGTGTCATTTCCCTTAGATACCACCGGTAAAATCTATACTTTTGTTGCCACGGTCGATGGTACCAGCACCGGCACTATTACGATACCCACCGCCAACTATGCCAGCGAATCCAGTCTGGCGGCGGCGATTCAAACGGCAATCAATGCCGATACCAATTTATCCACTGAAGGCATCACTGTCACCGTGGCCTACGACTCCGGAAGCGGAGGCTTCGATGTTACCTCCAATGCGTTCGGTGACTCTTCGAATTTTTCCATTACCACGGCCAGTACCGACAGCGCCAACGAACTGGGTTTAACCGTCATGGACGGTAGCGCGGGCAATACCGTGGCGGGCACGGTGGACGGCACCACCGGCTTCGGCTCGACCAATGTTCTACTGCCGGCTCTCGGTGAACCCGCAGAGGGGCTGGCCATGATCGTCGGTGTCAATGCCACCAGTGCCACCGTGAATTTTTCGCGCGGTTTTGCCGGTGAGCTAGAGCGCTTGATCGATAACTTTTTGGATTCAAGCGGGCCGATTGCGCAGCGCGAGGAGACGCTGGCAGGCCGCTTGGAAAGCCTTGACTCTGAGCAGGAAAAACTCGATCGCCGGATTGCATCTTATGAGGAAAGACTAATCCAGCAATATATCGCTATGGAGAGGATCATAAGTTCCCTCAACTCCTCCGGTTCATTTTTGGATAATCTGGTCAACACGCTGCCATTTACGGCCAGTAATGATTAGGAATTCTGTTAAAGCATGAGTTTGTGCGGCCGATAACAAAGATAGCATCAAGTGACAAAGCTGACGAGGTTTACGTGAATTATCAAACTGCCGCAACATCTTATAATGTCGTCAAAAATCATTCTGCCGTCGAGAACGCCTCCCCTCACCGTTTGATTGAAATGCTGTTTGAGGGGCTTCAGGAGCGCATTTCACAAGCCAAAGGCGCGATGCAATACAAGAATGCCGAAATGAAGGGCTCGCGTATCAACAGCGCGATTGCCATTATCAGCGGCTTGCGGGAAAACCTGAATCGGGATGAAGGGGGACAAATTGCTGAGAATCTCGATGCGCTTTATCTCTATATCCAGAGTATCCTGACCAAGGCCCACGCTGAAAATAATCCCCGGCTCCTCGATGAAGCGACGACATTGGTAGGCGATATTCATGGCGCCTGGAAGCAAATCGGTTAGACGATCAGTATATTGTGGCGCCTGCGGCGCTCTGGTCGCGCTCGCGCAAAAGCATATCTCACCTAGTACTCCTTCAACATAATATTGCCGGGTTCAGCGTTTGCCTGGTGCTCCTCAGCGAGGCGCAGCGCGCAGGGAAGGGTGGTTCCCTTTCCAAGCACTGCAACGCCG
>JAAUXX010033658.1_pt1 | contig 29344 bp, 25 predicted proteins | sample 7278111 | NCBI WGS metagenome assembly JAAUXX01 (sample SAMN14350116, study PRJNA611818) | marine sediment metagenome | isolation source: surface marine sediment (1.8m) | place: French Polynesia: Moorea | collected 2018-08
CGTCGCCTGTCTGTTCCAGGACTTCTTTCAGAAACTTCATATACACGGTATAGATTTGCGGCGCTTTGCCCTCGTTTTCCACGACGAAAAAGGGTGCGCGGTCGACCTGGTATTGACGCGCCAGTTGCATGCCTTTGCTGTCGCGATCGCGCTCGTCGGCAATCACAACCTCGTCGATGCGCGACATGTGGCCGGCGGATTCCAGTTTCTCGATGACATCCGCACATTTTTTGCACGGTGAGCCGTCTCGCAATATTTTTTTAACAAAGGTGATTTTCATCATTTTCCCGTAGTCTGTCGGTTAATCACCGCGGTGATTATTGGTTGAATTTTGCGTGTGCAGGCCGCACTCTTTCTTCGTCGCTTCCTCCCACCACCAGCGGCCTTCGCGTTCGTGTTGTCCGGGGCCGACAGCTTTGGTGCAGGGTTCGCAGCCAATGGAGATGAAGCCACGATCGTGCAGGGCGTTGTAAGGCAGGCCGTTGTCGCGGATGTAGCGCCAAACCTGCGCCGAACTCCAATTGATCAGAGGGTTAAATTTAACAAGATTTTCGCCGTGTCTGGCAAAGGCTTTGTCATCTTGCACCACTGGTATCTGTGTCCGGGTGCCGGGGCTCTGGTCTTTGCGCTGTCCCGTCACCCAGGCATCCAGGGTCAGCAATTTTTCCCTCAGGGGTCCAACCTTGCGGATTGCGCAGCACTCTTTGTGGTCATCTTCGTAGAAGCTGAACAGACCTTTCTCGGCTACCAGGCGCTGCACCGCCGCGGCGCTTGGGAACAGTATCTCCAGTGTTATATCGTAGTGTGTGCGGACTTTTTCAATATACTGGTACGTCTCTGCGTGCAGGCGACCGGTGTCCAGCGAGAAAACGGCAATGCCGGGTTTGATTCTGCTCGCCATGTCAATCAGCACAACATCCTCCGCGCCGGAGAACGACAGGGCGATATTATCGTGGCGTTCGATCGCATAGGTGAGTATCTCCTGCGGCGATGATGTCTGCAGGCGGGTGTCGATATCAACGAGATCGATTGATTCGTTCATCACAGGTTCCTAGTTAGTTTCCATCCGCGACCGTGCTTCCCGCGCGTTTACGGAGGTCGCAAATAAAATTGCGATTATATTTGCTCGCAACATCAATGACTTGCGTCATCAATTTTGGACGCCACACCCCTGTGGCGCAGGTAGCGCCCGTTTTTGAACGAGCACTAGCTAAATTTGGCCAGCAAGAATACCAGAGCTCCCGCGCCAGGAGAAATATCCATGCCTTATACTCATATGCCAAATCACCCGGGCCTATTGCGAATTCGCGCTGATGCCGGTAGATTTGCGAGCACTATATCTGTGCCGACGGTTGTTGGTTTTTTGTACATTTTGTGCAGGAATTCTTGAGGAGAAGCGTGTGGAACTGGCGTGTTTAGACCTTGAAGGGGTGCTGATTCCGGAAATCTGGATTAAATTTGCGGAGAAGACCGGCATCGATGCTCTGAAGGCGACGACTCGTGACATCCCCGATTACGATGAGCTGATGACAATGCGGCTGGCGGAGCTGAACAAAGCTGGCCTTGGCCTTGGTGAAATCCAGGGCGTGATCGCCACCTTGCGTCCTCTCGATGGCGCCGTCGACTTTCTCGACTGGCTACGCGAACGCTTCCAGGTCATTATTTTGTCAGACACGTTTTACGAATTTGCCGGCCCGCTAATGAAGCAGCTGGGGTATCCGACCCTGCTGTGCCATCAGCTGGCGGTCGACGCTGTCGGGAAAGTCACCGCCTACCGGCTACGCCAGGCGAACCCCAAACGCCAGGCAATCGCCGCGTTTAAAACCCTGTATTACCGCACGATTGCGGCGGGCGACTCCTATAACGATACCACCATGTTGGCGGAGGCTGACGCCGGTATATTATTTAGCGCCCCGCAGAACGTGATCGACGAATTTCCCCAGTTTCCGGCCGTGCACAGCTATCCGGAACTGCAGCGGGCATTTGTCAGAGCGAGCGTGCGCGAGCTGTCTTGCTAGCGGCCTGTTGAAAAAGGTTCCCAGCCTCTTTCAACTGACGAAAAGCAAAAAAAGTGCGATTGTTACTTTTCTCGCATAATCGAAGGCTGCTAAGTCTTCGATTATGCCCATACCTCCATGTGTCGGGGCAGGCTGCCCCTTAGATCGAGTGGCGCTTTAGGGCCTCGATCAGCACTTGGATTTTTTGCAGGCTCTCCCGATATTCTTCCTCCGGCTCGGAATCGGCGACAATACCGCCGCCGCCCCAGCAGAATATTTTTCCCGCGCTCACCAGCAGCGTGCGTATACAGATGCTGGAGTCAAATCGGCCGTTCGCGCTCCAGTAGCAAATTGACCCACAGTAGACATTGCGCGGCCAGTGCTCCAGTTCACGGATGATTTCCATCGCGCGCTTTTTCGGTGCTCCGGTGATGGATCCACCGGGAAAACACCGCAGAAAAAAGGTCAGCGGCGAGACGCCCGGCTTTATCTTACCCTCCACGGTGCTCACCAAGTGATGGACGTTGGCGAAACTTTCTAAAGTAAACAGTTCCGGCACTCGAACCGAGAAGGGTTCGCAGGATCTGCTGAAGTCGTTGCGCAGCAGGTCCACAATCATCAGATTTTCGGCGCGGTCCTTTTCACTGGCTCTGAGCGAACTGGCCAACCGGTGGTCACTTTCCGCCGACAGACCGCGCGGCGCGGTGCCCTTGATGGGTTGCGTGAGCGCGAGTCCCTCGTGAATTTTGATAAAGCGCTCCGGCGAAAAACTTAGTACGATGTCTTCGTGCAGCTCGATATAGGCGCAGTGGGGGTTCGGCATATGTCGTCGCAACATCAGATAGGCGGCGTCGGCATCACCGGCAAAGTCGCCACTGAAACGCTGGGCAAAATTTATCTGGTAGGTGTCACCTTCGATAATGTACTGGCGAATTTTATCCAGCGCGTGAAAATAATCTTCCCGCGCGAGATCCGCCGCGAGATTGCTGACGGTAAAATGTTTGTCATGGTTTGGCGTTTTTGCGCAGAGCGCCGCGAGAATCTCTCGCCTGGCGTTGCAGGTGGGCAAAAAAACGGCATAGGTTTTCTGGCGCTGATGATCTTGTAGTAGCGCCCAGTGGAACAGCCCAAAAACGCTGGGGCGCGGGCGCGTGTCGCTGGCTTTCAGGCCGTGCTCCAATGAGTTATGTTCGTAATTGAAATAACCGATGACGCCGCCCCAAAAGGGCAGGGTGTCGGCACGACCGTCTGCGACGGCGCGCCACTGCTGATTCAGGAACAGCGCGGCATTTTCGATCTCTTGTTGTGACGGGTCCAGCAACACTTGCTCCGGCCCGGCGCTGAGAATATCAAATCGTCCCGAGTCCGAAAAAGGTCTGCCGCTATCCAGCCATACCCGTCCGCCGAGGGGTTTGAGGCGCCGGAAATAATCTTCGGCACTTGAGTGGTAGTCGATCTCTACCAGGAATTTACCGCGGGACATAACATACAGAGTACACAAAATGGGGAGCGTAGTGTAATGCGTGGCGACGGCATTCACTACCGCCCATTGCAATCTCACCGGTGTGAGCAGGGGTCGCTAGTGCCGAACCTGGCCGTTGTCGTATACTACTTCGTTAGTTTAAGCGAACCTGTGGGGCGGAGCGATGGCGTTTATGCCGCTCGAACAACTGAGTCGACTGTGTGATGGCTACCAGCGTGGCTTCCATGTGAATGGGCACGCATTGTTGTTGTGTCAGATGGAAGGGCAGGTGTTTATCATTGAAAATCGCTGCCCGCATATGGACGTGGTGCTTACCGAGGCGATCCAGCTGCCGGGACGCAGGATCCGCTGTCGCGCTCACGGCATCGAATTTGATATGCAGAGCGGCAAAGCTTGCGGTCCGCTGGCCGATGTTCTCGAGTGTTTGAAGCATTATCCTGTGGTCTATAACGGCAGTTGTATTGGAATCGATTCCGACGCCCTCGCCTGAAGCGTTTCAAAGGGTGAGACGGGCCAGATTGGGGTCCTCGCGGCTGTGGCGCTGCCACAGATTGTCAAATTCTTCCAATTGGTGCGCCGACTCGGCCCGCGCCCGGTAGTTGACAAAGCCATCCAGGGCATTCTCGTCATTGAAAAATAGCAAATGCCGTTGGTCGACACTGGCAAAGCCCGCGTCGGGTTGTTGCGGTTTTTCGCTCAGCGCCCTGATGTGTATGGTGGATGGCAGTCGTTGCGCCAGCGTCACTACAGGGTGGTTACTTGCCGCCAGTGGCCGGGTATCCTGCACCAGAATGCGAATTCGCGCCTGCCGGTGCGAGCGCGCCAGAAAGGATATAGCTTTGGTCACCTCTGCCGTGTAGACGGCGTGCGATAGGCAGAGTGTGAGTACGTCGAGTGTGCGGCGGCCAGCCTTGATCATTTGCCTGAGATGGCGTGAGAAGTCGTGCGCTCTGGCGCAGCGAAGCACTTCATCGCCGTATATTTGCTCCAGGCTGGCGGAATCCTCGAGGTTCTGCGTCATGCGTCGGTGTTTAATCCCGGCCTCCATAAAGACCTCACCCTCGGCGACAAATCCGCACTTTTCGTATAGCGGCAAAGCGTTCAGCTGCGCGTGCAGGTAAAGCCGCGTCAAGCCGGCTTCTTCCAGGGCATGGCGCACCATAGTCATCAACAGGCGCTTGCCGTAACCGCGGCCGCGGTAGTCCTCAAGCACGCAAATGCGCCCGATCTTGCCGCTTTGCAGGATTCTTCCCGTGGCAATGGGGCGTTGGTCGCAGAACCCCAGAAAGTGCAGGGTGGTGTCGAGCGCATCCAGACCGTCCAATTCCTCCTCTTCGCTCACGCCCTGGCCTTGGACAAAAACCCGATGGCGAAGGGAAGTGATGGGGTCCTGCTCTTGCGCCCACGAAGCGCGTCGGACAGTGAAATTCACAAGCGGCTACCTCATCTTGGTGTGGGGTCTGTCCTTACGCTAAGGCTTGATTGGGTGTTTTGCAAGCGTTCAAGGTGCCTTGACCGTCAACTGTGCCCGCGCCATAGCCGTCCGATCACTCGGCGCGACACCACATCGCCTTCTATACAGAGGTTGGCGATCTCATCGGCGCTGCTGCTGTACATGGCTCCCGGCTAATCCTTTAACGCTGCGCCGATGGCCCGCGCCTGCGCGGCGGCATTGCCAATATAATTTGCCGGCGTCAGCGCCGTCAGCGCCTGTTTGGCCTCCTCAGGTATGGTCAGACCGGCGATGAAATCGGCCATTGCCGCGCGGGAAATCGCCTGGCCGCGGGTCAGGGCTTTGAGTTTTTCGTAGGGCGCCGCCACGCCGTAGCGCCGCATCACAGTCTGTATCGGCTCGGCCAGCACCTCCCACGCGGGATCCAGATCCGCGCTCAGGGCCGCCCGATTGATTTCAAGTTTGTCCAGTCCTTTCAGCGTCGCCGCGTAGGCGATCATACTGTAAGCAATGCCCACCCCCATGTTTCTGAGCGCTGTGGAGTCACTGAGATCCCGCTGCCATCGCGATACCGGCAGCTTGGCGGCCAAGTGATTGAACACTGCGTTGGCCAGGCCCAGATTGCCTTCAGAGTTTTCAAAATCGATGGGGTTCACCTTGTGGGGCATGGTCGACGAGCCCACTTCGCCGGCGACGGCTCTTTGTTTGAAATAGCCGAGCGAGATATAGCCCCAAACATCGCGGTCGAAATCCAGCAAAATGGTGTTGAAGCGGCAAATCGCGTCAAATAACTCCGCCATGTAATCGTGGGGTTCAATCTGCGTCGTGTAGGGGTTCCAGTCGAGGCCCAGACTGTTGACGAAGGCTTGCGCGTGGGCCTGCCAGTTGGCGTCGGGATAGGCCGCCAGATGCGCGTTGTAGTTGCCCACGGCGCCGTTGATTTTGCCCAACAGCGCAGTATTTTCCACGTGCATCACTTGGCGCCCAAGCCGCGCGGCGACATTGGCGAGTTCTTTGCCGACGGTCGTCGGCGATGCGGTTTGGCCGTGGGTGCGCGATAGCATCGGTACGTCCGCGTAGTCTGTCGCCAGCGCGCTGATCGCCGCGGTAATCTCGCGCATCGCCGGCAGCAGCACCCGATTGCGGCCTTCGCGCAGCATCAGGGCGTGCGCCAGGTTATTGATGTCCTCCGACGTGCAGGCGAAATGCACGAATTCGGCCACCGCCAGCAGTTCCTCGCAGTCGGCGAACTGCTGCTTGATAAAATATTCCACCGCTTTGACGTCGTGGTTGGTCGTGCGCTCGATATCCTTGATTGTGCGGGCTTGAGTTTCGCCGAAGTCGTCCACGATGGCGTTGAGAATCCTCTGCGCGTTGTCGCTGAAGGGTTTGACTTCGGGGATGTGAGGATGCTGCGCCAAGCTCTGCAACCAGCGTACTTCGACTAACACGCGAAAGCGCATGAGCCCGTACTCGCTAAAAATTGATCGCAGCGCCTGCGTTTTGTCGCCGTAGCGGCCGTCGAGGGGGGAAACAGCGGAAAGCGGTGATAAATCCATGGATGGGGTGATCTCTGTTCGTGGTTGTGTCAAAAGGAGGCGGATTTTAGCTCAATTTTTATCGCCGTGCACCGCAGGCTAGTGGACTTTACATGTCTGCATTAGCGCTTTGTTGGCGGCGTCGATCTTGCCGCGGTACACCAGTAACTGCCAGCGGCTACCGCCGATCTGGCGCCACAGGGTAATGGCGCGAATGGCCGCCAGCAGCAGCACCCGCACCTGGCTCGCCAGCCGCGGTTGCTGCAGGTAGCTGTATTCGCCGGTCACCTGGATGCGGTACTGGAATTTGCTGATGGTATCGGTGTAGATGTCGGCGATATTGGAGACCACGTTGTCGTGGGTGGGACCAAAATGCTCGATCTGCAACTCCGCCTTCTCGAGTCGGGTGCCGATCACACGCAGTACCTCGGATCGGCGCGACAGGCGTTTTTGGATGTGCATCACGCCGAGCATATAGCGCAGCAGATCACCGTTTTTCGGATCCCGGTGGCGATTGAGCAAGTCGTCGAGCACGTCGAATCCGCGGCGCAGCTTGTGCACGCCGCCAAACACCGATTCTGTGGTTGACGGATTTTGCGCCAGCAGGCTGCCGATCGCGGTTTCAAATTCATCCGCATGCAGGTAGCCGGTTTTCGCCAATTGCTCCACCAAGCTCACCGCCTGCGCGGCGCCAGCCAGGGAAATTGCAATATTTCGCCACGTTTTTTCCAACTCAGACCCTTAGTATTGTCTTTGAATAACACCGCCGGGCGGGCTATTGATTAAACGCCAGTTCGATGACCGCGCCGCCGAGACAGATATCGCCCTCATAGAATACGACAGATTGCCCCGGAGTGATTGCTCTTTGTGCCTTGTCGAACTGAACTTCTAGGCCACGATCGCCATCGAGGCGGACGTGGCACGCCTGGTCGGTCTGGCGGTAGCGGGTTTTCGCTAGGCAGTGAAAGTTCCGAGCGCTCGGCGGGCCGTTTATCCAATGTGCCTGGCCGGCGACCAGGTGGGTGGCGAACAACAGCGGGTGGTTGCCGCCTTGCACCACCACCAACTGGTTTTTCTTCAGGTCCTTGCGCGCAACATACCACGCCTCCTCCCTGGCGCCGGCAACGCCGCCAATGCCGAGCCCCTGGCGCTGGCCGATAGTGTGGTACATCAGGCCCTGGTGCTCTCCGATTGCGCGTCCGCCCGGGGTGACGATCTCGCCCGGCTGGGCGGGCAGGTAGGTCTTCAAAAAATCCTTGAAGCGCCGCTCGCCGATAAAACAAATGCCGGTGCTGTCCTTTTTATCATGGGTGACGAGTGCGTGTTGTTCGGCGATGCGGCGCACCTGCGGCTTTGCCAGTGCGCCGAGGGGAAACCGCGTGCGGGCAAATTCCGCTTCCCCCACCGCGTGCAGAAAATAGCTTTGATCCTTGTTAGCGTCCAGCCCCTTGCGCAGCCGGGTGTGCCCATCGTCCAGTGTCGTGCGCGCATAGTGGCCGGTGGCGATGGCGTGCGCGCCCAGCGCGTCGGCGTGTGCCAGAAATACCTTGAATTTGATCTCCCGGTTACACAGGATATCCGGGTTTGGGGTTCGGCCGGCCTGGTATTCCGCCAAAAAGTGGGCGAATACCCTGTCCCAGTATTGGCCGGCAAAGTTGACGGTGTGCAGGTGGATATCCAGCTTCTGGCACACCGCCGCCGCATCCATGAGATCCGTCATCGCGGTGCAGTATTCGCTGCCGTCGTCCTCGTTCCAGTTCTTCATAAACAGACCCTCCACCTGGTAGCCCTGCTCCTTGAGCAACAGTGCGGCCACCGACGAATCCACCCCGCCGGACATGCCGACGATGACTTTGGTGTCGCTTGGGGACTTGGCGTGAAGGTTCATGGTCTGTGCGGGGTGAGTTGCGAGGTCGCGTATTTTATAGGATTGCGGCGGTGGATGCACAATGCTGCTCGGCTGGGGGCGCGAGTTTTGGTGGCGTGGCCGATGGCGTCGTTTAGCGGGTGGTGAGGATTGTCCTTAACTTATGATCCTATCGGTGTCATTGGTTTCCTGGTTTCTAATTTACTTCCTGTCAATGCCCTCGATTTCATTGTGGCTATTAGCCAGTCATTTACAAAACTCTCAATTGTAATGGGAGGACCACGAAAAAGGCATTGTGGCACATAAATCAACATAAAAATGGCGTTTATATGGTCTTATCATGGCTCAAGTTCAAATTTAAAACAAATATGCATGGGACATAAGTATAGATGTTGCCTCGTGGCATATGTTCGCCTTTTATTTTTGACGACATAAAAATGAATTAAAAGCAAGGATTGTCGCGAGGCCTTGCGGGCGGAAGGCTTTTCCAGATATTCGTCATTATTTCGCGTCATTTTCAAGGGGTTGAATATGCTTTCTCAGGTCAAAAATTCGAATTATCCGTTAACATCTCCGGTTGATTATTATAGTATCGTCGCAAACGGTCCGCGGCTTGATAATGTCTATTCCTTACGCTATAGAAGTTATAGCGAAAGGGACTACATCAAGACGTGCACCTCTAAAAAATTCATGGATGAGTACGATGCAATGCCAAACTGTAAGTCATTTTTGACATATTATCGAGATAAACTAATCGGTTCAATAAGGTCTTGTTCCTATGAACCAGAAAAAGAGGTGGATGTACCCGTAATGGAGGTTTTTAAAGAAGAACTAGAGGCGCATATCGGGTACGATAGCCCATTTGTCGAGGCCAATAAGTTCGTCATTGATCCCAGCTTTCAGCAATGCAGTTGTGTCAAGGTCCGCTTCAACATGTTTCGAAATATTGTCGAAGAGGCCTTTTCACTAGATGCTCGAAGTATTGTTATTGCCGTAAGGCCTGAGCACATAAAATTTTATAGGATGTTGTACTTTTATCCCGTGTCGGAAGAAAAACACTACCCTCACTTGGCGTTTAAAACAGTTCTTTTGGTATGCAAAAATCTGGAAGCTTTAAAGGAAAAAGTATGGAAGAAAACGGAAAGGTAAGCAGAAAATAATGACCCAGTACTTAATTACTGCGCTGATTGATTTTTTTATCGCATCTTTGTGTCTAAGTAAAAAGGACAATAAAGCTGCAAGGGCGCTTGCATGGACTGCAATTTGTCTTGGTGTTTGGTCATTGGAGTTGTATCTGCTTACCGTCATTTCTGATGTAGAAAAACTCAGTGTATGGTTCCATATTACGAGATGCGGCATGTTTTTCATCCCTTCCACGTTGGCTTTGCTTGCGTGGCGGTTGACAGCTAGCAGATCTACTTTGTTTTTGTACTTTGTTGTGTTGCCTGGATTTGCGTGCAGCCTTCTTCTTTCGGTTCTTAACCTATTTTTTTACCCTTCAGAGCTCCAACCTGCTGCGGGAGGATTCTTACCTAAACCCGATTTTGTTTATTATGCTTTTTCCGCGTTGTTTGTTTACTCTTTGCTCTCCTCATTGCTTGTTTGTGTCGTTTTGTATAAATCGGTTACCTTGCGTCAAAAGCAGAGAATTCGTTGGCTTTTTATAACCTTGCTTGTCACTTTTCTCACTGGCTTTCTAAGTATCTATTTGATGATTTACGATTTTTATCTAGCTAAATTTGTCGGTACAACAGCAAATGTAGCCTTTGCCTCTCTTCTCTTTTACTCCACAGTGCAGCATCACTTAATGGACTTTCGGCTGGCGTTAAGTGAGAGTTTGACAAGGGCGTCAGTACTTGCTTTCTTTGTTCTAATTTATTTTTCTGCCCGCACGGCAGCTTCAGACATGAGCGGCTCTATGCAGGCGAACTTGATAGATCTGCTATTTTTGGTTCTTGCTCTCGAAGCCTATCCGAGAATATTAAAGTGGTTATTGCCAAACGCAAAGAAGTTGTTTTCAAAAGACAGTTACGAGTATAAAGCTGTAGTTTCCGATACATCAAAAACGTTAAACGAATGCGTTGATTTGTTGAGCCTTAAAAAGGTTTGTGACCACTTATTTAACCAAGTTGTCAGGGTAAAAAATTATAATCTAATAGTTTTTGGCTCCACGACAACGGCGAGTTCGATCTCCCAAGAAGAGGTCGACAAACTCTCGAATTACTGTGCGAAAAACTCTGATTTCGTGTTGGCTGATGAAGCCTCACCGCAAATCAGAAGGATTATGGAGGGGAGCTTGGCAAGCGTATGTTTAGGCATTAGACATGGTGGAGAATCCTGCGGAATATTGTTAGTTGGACACTCATCAGACCTTTCATATTACCGCTATGACGATATCCGCCTGTTCGAATGGTTAGCTCACGAGTTGGGCAGCGTGGTTGCCAGAATCAAACGCCTGGACAAAATGCAGGAGCAACTCGGTCAGGCGAAAAAAACCCTTTCAATGCTCGGAGTGATGAACCACTATCACCACGATATCAAGGCGCCACTAGCCATTATTGATGGGGTGCTGTCCAATGACGTTTACGCCAAAGACAAAAATAAGCAACGCGAGATTGTGCTCGAACAGGTCGAGCGCGGATCTAAGCTTATCGCCACCATGGCGGGAATCCTCAAGGGAGAGCGAAAACGCAAAGTGCAGGCCCTGAGCCTTGTCGAGGTTGTTAGGGATAGTTTGTTCTTGTTCAGCCAGGGTATCGACGAGGTGAACTACCAGTTTGCCCCGGTGCCGGATATTTATGGCGATGCCGAGGACCTGAAAATATTGGTAATTAATCTGATAAAAAACGCCATGGAGGCGCGGCGAGAGGGGGAAATGCTGACGGTAACGGTGTCTACCTGGCGGGCTACCGATCACATAAGCCTGTCATTACGTGATACCGGCTGTGGGATGTCGGCGGAGCGCGTCGAAAATATATGGGAAGATGCCATAAGCAACAAACAGGACGGCAACGGCATCGGTCTGCAGGCGGTTAAAAGAATCGCCGACGAGCACACGGCGGAGATTGAAGTCAAAAGTCGCCTTGGGGAGGGCAGTGAGTTTATCTTCAAATTCCCCATGTCCAGCGCGGCGAAAGATGTGGAAAAAACCAAGATGGGCGACGCGGGAGTATTTGCCGAGCGCGGCACGCTGAACAAGCCCATGGCCGGTTAGCCGGCGCCGCGACACGAGCTTGCTGATTTAGTAGGTAAAAGTTACACTCAGCCCGTAAGTCCGCGGCGGGGCAAAGTAGCCGCGCGGAATGCCGAGAAATGAAATGTCTCGATATCGCAGATAGCGCTCGTCGGTGAGGTTTTTACCCCAGATAAACACGCTCCAATTGTCGCGCCTTTGCAAACCGATTCTGGCGTTGACTTCATAGAAATCGTCTACTTCATGCGTGGCGGCATTGTTCGGGTTGGAAAAATAACCGTCGGAATAGCTGTAGTCCACGTGCAGCGACAACTCAGTATCGCGCAGCAGCGGGTAATTGACGTCCAGGGCCGCATAGGCGGTCAGTTCGGGTGCGTACGGCAGAGCGTTGCCATCGTAGTCCACGCCCTCGCTGCCACCGTCGGCGAATTGATCAAATTCGGCCCGGGTGTAGGCCGCGTTCAGTGTCAGCATCAGGTAGTCGCTTAGGTGCAAGTTCGAGTTTAGCTCGATGCCTTTGCTGGTGGCCTCGCCGGCGTTGGTGAGGCGGGTCAGGGTGGCGCCGTTTTGCTCGACGAACTGGAATACCTGGAAATCGGTGAAATGGGTGTTGAAGGCGGCAATATTGAGAGAGAATCGGCCGTCGTACAAGCTGTTTTTGTAGCCGATCTCGACACTGGTGGCGAATTCCTGATCAAAACTCAGATCCTCCAGCGAGGTCACGAAGTCAGCGTTCCAGCCGCCGCTTTTGGTTCCGCGGGAGACGCTGTAATAGACGAGGCCCACGTCTTCCAAGTGGAAACTTATGCCCAATTTGGGCAGCAACGCCTTATAGGTCTCCCGCTCGTCGATGGCGCCGTTGGTGAAAAGGCCGGTGCTGTCCTCAATCCGGTAGCGCAGTTTCTTTTCTTCCCGTTGGTAGCGCAAACCGAAATTCAGGCTGAATTCGGGGGTGATATGATAGTGGCCATTGGCAAACAGAGCGGCGGAGGTGGTGTCGAGCTCGCCGGGGGTCACAACCTCCTGGTCGGTGCCGGTGTCCATGTCCCGCAGTGTCGCGCTGCGTTGGGTTTTTGTGTTTTGATCGGACAAGAACATGCCGAGCACGAAATCTGTGCGAGCCATCTTTTTCGACAGCAGGCGAAATTCCTGCGTAAACTGCCGGAATTCTTCGTCGAAGCGGCTGGTGGCGAGCGGCATGGGCGAATAATCTTCTTCGCTTTGCTCTTCAAATTCACTGTAGCGATAGGCGCTAATGGACTCCAACTGGTAACCTGAGCCCAGCTGCCAATCGGCTTTGAGCGAAGCGCCGCCAATTTCGCGTTGCTCAAATTCATCGGCGTCGTGGGCAACCTCGCGATCGCCGGGTGCGAGGGAAAAACCGTTGAACACGTCGACATCGGCCAGGGCCAGGCCATTGGTCGCCAGGATATCTTCTTCCAGCCAGTCGAAGTTGAGACGGACATGCAGTTGATCACTCGGCGTCAAGACAAATTTCGCGCGACCGGCGGCCATATCGGTGCCCTGCAGCGTGTCGCCGCGGGTAAGATTGTCGATGTAGCCCTCGTTGTCGACGGTATGAAACTGGAAGCTGGTGAGAAAGTTGTCCGTCAGGGGCATATCGCTTTTCAGGGACAGCAGGTGGTGATCAAAATTGCCGACGTCGGCGCGGGCGGTGAGCGAAAATCTCTCCGCCGGGGCTTGGGTCGTAACATTAATGGCGCCGGCGATGGTGTTGGTGCCGAACAGTGTGCCCTGCGGCCCCTTTAGAATTTCAATCTGCTTGATATCGATAAGACTGGCGTCGAAGGCGGAGGAGCGGCCCAGCGGTACATCGTCAATGTAAACTGCCACCCGGGCTTCGGTGCCAATATTTCTGGCATAATCGCCGACACCGCGAATGGTAATTTCGCCGCGCGTCTTGCGCTCGCCGCGACCGAAATTGACCGAGGGTACCGAAGCCTCGATCTGGCTCAGGCCGACCATCCCCGCTTCCTGCACCGCGCGGCCGTCCAGCACTTCGATAGCGATGGGCACCTGCAGCACATTTTCGCTGCGCTTTTGCGCCGTGACGATCACTTCTTCGAGCCGGACATGCGTGTTCGCTGACACGGCCGACGCGGCGAGCAGCGCCGGGATGGCGGAAAATATTGGAGCAATCTTTACCGGCATTTTGTTATTGTCACGGGCAACTCATATAAAGTCGTTTGACAGGGCCTCGATGAGTTGATTGAAAGCGCTGAGCTTTAGCGGTTTGTCCAGGAAGCCGTTGAAGCCACATTCGAGTAGTTCATTTTTCTTGGGTTCTATCGGCATGTTGGTCAGGCCCAAAATCATTGTTGACGGCGGGACAAAGGTCCGCAGCTGCTCGGCGGTTTGTGGGCCGGGCAGACCGGGCATCTGCATATCCATCAGCACCACGTCAAACTTTTCGCCGCGGCAGCGCCGCAAGGTGGCTTCGCCGCTTTTTTCGTGCTCAAGGTTGTGGCTCGCGCCGAGTACGGCTTCACCAATGTCATGATGAATATCTTCATCGTCCACCAGTAAAATAGACAGCCGTGTATCGCCCCTAAAGTGTGTGATCTGCGATTTTTGGCTCGCTCTGGCGTGGTGAGATTCGTCGTGTAGGGAATTTAAATAGGTTTTGTATTGCTTGAGCGATCGTTGAATGCTTGCAAGATTGGTTTTTATCAGCTGCGGCGCTTTTTCCAATGCCAGTCGCAGATGCACCGGCAACTTGTCCACGTCTTTCGTGTTCAAACCCTTGGTGATGATATCCAAGTTGTCAACCAATAACTCGGCGTTCATTTGCGCGGTAGTCAAAGGCGTTGATATATCGTGCGCAAATACGGCGGACACCGATTCGACGCCGAGTATGGGAGTATCGTCTTTTTGACTATGTGCCATTGCAAATCCGCCGTAGGTTGAGTGTTGCTTCCTTTAGTGTAGCCGGTATGAAGGCATATCCAGATATTCCTGATAGCTGGTCAAACATTTGAATTCTTTTTCGATCAGGGCACAGAAAAATTCCTGCTCGTTTTCTACCCGTATAAGGGGATAGATGTGTTCGCTCCATTCGTCCATAAACGTCGGTTCAAATTCACCGTCGTCATTTTGAAAAAATGGGATGTGTGTGTTTTCCCGCAGACAATTCATACACTCGTTTGACGCTCCCTGCTCGCCGGCGTCGTCGATCGTCTGCCGCAGTTCCTCTTTTGTTAACACGATCAGACGGCTGATGGTGCCGAATTTGTCAATCAGCAGGAAGCCGCCGGGGTTGGTGACATAGTAGTACTCCACGGTGCCCAAATCTTCGCACAACTGCTCAAAATAGTCAGCAAATTCCGCATCGAACAAAAAAGGAATTTGTAGTTTGGTCTCGTGATTCGACAACATCACCAGATCCGTAAAGTAGCGACTATTTAACGTGCTAACGATTGAGGGAAGTCGTTTCAGCTCTTCTTGATCTTTGCGGATGTAAACATCGATCAAGTCTGCATTCAGGGCCTGTATCGCCTGTTGCTCGTTGGCGACGCCGGTGAGTAGCACCTTCTTGGTATTCGGGTTGGTCAGCTGCGCACACAGATCCAGGCCATTGAGCTCGGGCATGCTGAAGTCGACGACGACCACCGAGGGTTCGGCAAAGCGGTTTAGGGTGTTTAATTTTTTACACACCTGATTTTGCGGCAGGACGAGTTTGTTGGGGGTGTTGATGTCCGGCGAGAGGGGCTCGCCCTTGCTGAAATTTTCAATTAACTTGAATTGAGATTCAATGTACGCCAGACCTTCGTGTGGGTCGTCAAATATCTTACATGAGCCGGGTTCGGCTTTCATGGTAAGGGTGTTCAAAAAGTCTTTATTATCATCGATATACACCGTTGTCGTGGGATGATAAAACAAACTGAATTCGGGTCTTCCCATAATGTGTTGTCTCCAAAATGTCGCGTGCGGCCCACCAGGCTTCTGGTTTGGGACGTGATTAGACTGAATCCGCGCTTGTGCGAAGTGTAACGCAATATGAAGCGCGACAAAACAAGGAAGCGCCAAATCGGCGGGCCGACGGCAAAGGACTAAGCTGATCTAATTTTGATCAGTTGATGAAAGAGGTGCCGCTAGTCTAAGGTGGCCAAGGCGTCAAGTTTGCGTTGGTAGCGGGTTTTGAATTCTTCTGAATCGGTCGTTTCTATGGCCTTGCGCAGCGCGCGCTTCGATTTCGTAATATTGTTCTGAAAGTAGTGGGCGATAGCGAGATTATGGTGAAAATCGGGCTCCAGCTGGAATATTCGAATGGCCTTTTTTAAAAGTTTGACCGCTTTTTGGTAGTCGCCGTTATCAATATGCCTGTTGGCCAACTTGTCCAGGTAGTAGGGGTTTTTTCTAGCGTATTTTTCGGCTCGCCGGGCGTAGCGCTGCGACTGCGTCGCGTCGCCCAGCTCTCGGTACAGGATGAAGATATTATTGATTGTCGACGGATTGTCGGCGTTGATCGCGAGTGCTTTTAGATAGTTCACTTCGGCAGACTTGTAATCCCCTTGGTATTTGTAGGCAACGCCCATGTTGGAAAAAACAAAGTCGAGGTTGCGATAGCTTTTCGCCGCGGCCTTGAAGTAGGCGATGGCCTCGTCATATTTTTTGTCGTGCAGGCGGTCGACGCCCATGTTGTTAAGAAATTCTGCCTTGGCCTGTTTGTCGGAGATGACGCGTTTGACAATTCGCAGGTTCTCTTTGTTGTCATAGAAAGTGCGGTTGAACTCGATCTCGGCGCGCTCACGGTAGAAATCCACCACCACGTTGATGTGCCCGGGAAGTTCGTAAAATTCCTCGCGCGGTCGCCACTGTCGGTTCGCCCTAACGATCTGGTATTTAGCGTCCAGACCGACATATCTTGCCGCCGCAATAAATAGATTTGCCAGCGAAATGCAATTGCCCTCGCCGCGGTAGAACGTTTCCACCGCAGTCAGCGTGTTAAAGGGCTCATATTGGATGTTGTAATAATAGGGCTGGTAAAAAATATCGTGCAGGCGGCTCAGGCGCTGTTTTTTGGTGGGAAGTGTTTTGACTTCGCGATCGAGTAGATCTCTGATGCCGTCGTCGAGGGCCAACAGATCGTATTTGGGGACAACGAATTCCGCTTGCTGCTTTGCAAGTGTTGACGGGACGCTGACAATAAGCGCCAATATCAATACCATCGTGCGCAACACGATTCGTTTTACCCCCGCCCACACGTTCTCGTTACCGACATTATGTAAAAGTTGTATGACCTTAGTCTTTGGCCTCTGATTATAGTTCAATTTAGCGAATTCCGGCGCCTTTTTTCGCCCCAACACGGAAACCAGACAATCATGGTGTTCCCGTCTGTGCGGTATGGATTTTGCGGTTCAGATGTCAGGCGCGCGCTTGGCGTCAAATAACTGGCTCGGCAAGAAAGATCATGGCGGACACTTTTTTTCAACACCTCAAATCCCTACCTGGAAATGTTGACGGCGCCACTGCGTGGCGGCATATCCGCAGTGCCGGCCGCGGCAACCTGAGCGTGCCGATTTTGCTGTTGATGTTGTTAGGGATGATGACGCTGCCACTTCCGGCCTTCATGCTGGACGCGTTTTTCTCCTTTAATATCTCGCTTTCCATCGTGGTTCTGCTGGTGGCTGTCTACACCCTGCGTCCGCTCGATTTTGCCGTATTTCCCACCATTCTGCTGGTGGCGACCCTGCTGCGTCTGGCGCTCAACGTGGCCTCGACTCGCGTGGTGCTGCTCAAGGGTCACGAGGGCGGCGACGCGGCGGGGAAGGTGATTCAGGCCTTCGGCGAGGTGGTTATCGGTGGCAACTACGCGGTGGGCCTGGTGGTTTTCATCATTCTGATCATTATCAACTTTGTGGTGGTTACCAAGGGCGCAGGGAGGATTTCGGAGGTCAGCGCACGCTTTACGCTCGATGCCATGCCGGGCAAGCAGATGGCGATAGACGCCGACTTGAACGCCGGCATCATCGATCAGGACGAGGCGCGCATGCGCCGGGCAGAGGTTGCCGCGGAGGCCGATTTTTATGGCGCGATGGATGGTGCCAGTAAGTTCGTGCGCGGGGATTCCGTCGCCGGGATTCTGATCCTGATTATCAATATTGTCGGCGGTTTGGCGGTGGGCATGGCGCAGCATCAGTTAGAGTTGGCTGACGCCACGCAAAAATATGTTCTGTTGACCATCGGCGACGGGTTGGTGGCGCAAATACCTTCGCTGCTGCTCTCCGTGGCCGCGGCCATTATGGTAACCCGGGTCAACAGCGCGGAAGACATGAACCGCCAGGTCTTGTCACAGATGTTCGACTCACCCAAGGCCCTGGCCGTGGCCAGCGGTATTTTGTTTTTCATGGGCGCCATTCCGGGCATGCCGCATGTGCCATTTCTCAGCTTAGCTGTAGTGTGCGGATTTTTGGCCTATTTCATCTATTACCGGCAGCAGTCGGTGGAAGTGGTCGCGGAAGCGGGCGCGCTGGCCAGAATGCCCACCAGCGCGCCCAAGGCCGAGCCGGCGGCAGCACTGGCGGCGCCGGCTTCCGACAGCGCGGAAACGGCCGGCACGGCAGAGCCGGTGGAAGTGAGTTGGGACGATGTACAACCAGTCGATATCGTCGGCCTGGAGGTGGGCTATCGACTCATTCCACTGGTGGATAAATCCCAGGGGGGCGAGTTGCTTGGCCGCATAAAAGGTGTGCGCAAGAAGCTCTCTCAGGATCTGGGTTTTCTGATTCCGGCGGTGCACATTCGCGACAACCTGGATCTGCTGCCCAACGCTTACCGCATCACCTTGATGGGGGTCTCGATAGGGGAGGGCGAAGTGTTTCCGGATAAGTTTATGGCGATCAATCCCGGTCAGGTGTTCGGTCAGGTCGAGGGTCTGAAAACCGTGGACCCGGCCTTTGGCCTCGAGGCCATCTGGGTCGAAGAGGCAAAAAAAGACCAGGCCCAGACGCTGGGCTTCACGGTGGTCGATCCCAGTACCGTGGTGGCCACTCATCTCAATCAAATTATTCAGAGCCACACCCATGAATTGCTCGGTCACGAGGAAGTGCAGAAATGGCTCGACCTATTGGGTGAGAAATCACCGAAGCTGGTCGAGGAGTTGGTGCCCAACACCATTGGCATCAACCAGCTGCTCAAGGTTCTGCAGGCGCTGTTGCGCGAGCAGGTGCCGATTCGCGACATGCGCACCATCGCCGAGGCCCTGGCGTCGCACGGCAATAAAAATTCGGACACCCCGTCGTTGACGGCCATGGCGCGCAACGCGCTGTCGCGCCAGATTGTGCAGAACATTGTCGGCCAGGACCCCCAGCTGCCGGTCATCACCCTTGATCCCGCGCTGGAACAATTATTGCTGCAGGCGGTTCAACAGGCACAAAAAACCGGCACCGGGGAGGCTGCGTTCATCGAGCCACGGCTTGCGGAGAAGTTGAACAATGCCCTGGTCGCGACCGGCAAGCAGCAGGAGGCAAAGGGTAAAGCCATCGTATTGCTGGTGGCCGCGCCGCTCAGAAGCATGCTCTATCAATTTGTCAGGTTCAATATTCCCGACATGAGGGTGCTGGCCTACAACGAGGTGCCTGACAACAAGCAAATCACCATCGACGCCAGCGTTGGCGATGATGTGTTACGCGCAGCTAGCCCGGAAGCGGCGGTGGCAGGAGATAAGAGACAATGACAGATCAACTGGTTAAACGCTTTGTGGCGCCGTCCATGACGCGGGCTCTCGAGCTAGTGCAGCGGGAAATGGGACCGGAGGCGGTCATTCTCTCCAGCCGCCGGGTCGATAAGGGCGTCGAGATTGTCACTTCCTTGGAACCGGATTTGCCCACCCGCGGTATCGATATCAGGCGCGAGTTCGGCCGCAATTTTGACGTCGAACTAGATACCGCGATGCCCAGTGATCTGGCCTGGCGCTCACAGGCGGGGATTGAAAAGGCGGCTGCCACCTACGGCGGTCGCGCCGAGGTCAATCACAGTCACGCCGGGCAAAGCAAACCACCGGCCGAGTTGGCCCGCGAAATCGAGATTGCACGGGAAAAAATGTTCGCCGCCAAAAAACAGGCGCAGCTGGAGGCGGAAGGATTGGCCTCGGCGCTGCGATCGCGGCCGGCGCAGCCGCGGGGCGAAAACGCGACGCCTTCCCGCAAGGCAGGTACATCTGCCGACGAGGGCGGCGGGCGCATCGCAAACGGTGCCACGGCCACTGCGGCCGACAGTGCGCATTTCGAACAACTGCAGAACGACATCGCGGATATGCGGATGTTGCTGGAGCAACAGCTGTGGTGCCTGGGTGAAAAAAGTACCGGCATCACCGGTGTTTCGATGCCGCAGCAAGTCAGCATGCCCCACCACTTTTCCCTCTTGTCCGAGCGCCTGGCGCGCCTTGGCTTAAGTGAGCCCATTATTGAAGAATTGGTATTACAGGTCGGTCAGCAGACCCGCGCCAGCGTCGCTTGGCGCGAATGCATGGCCAATTTGGCCAAGCGTATTCCGATTTGTGGAAAGTCGATCCTGGACGCGCCGGGCACCTATGCGTTTTTAGGCCAGACCGGCGTCGGCAAGACGACGACGATTGCCAAACTCGCGGCGCAATACGTGCTTCGGCACGGGGCGGGAAAAGTGGCGCTGGTGACGACGGATACCTACCGTGTCGGCGCCTTCGACCAGTTGCGCACCATGGGCCGCATTCTCAATGTTCCCGTGCGCATCGTGGATGGGGACAATAGCTTGCTGACCGTGCTTACCTCACTGCGTCAATTTTCGCTGATCCTCATTGATACCGCCGGTTTCCGCCTGGGTGACCCCTTGTTGAAGGCGCAGCTGACGCAGTTGGAAAGCAGCCCCGGCATCAAGCGCGTGTTGGTGCTTTCCTGCAACAGTCAATTGGCGAGTATGAAGGCGTCGGTACATGCGCACCGGGGCGCACGCGGATTGTATGCCAGCGTGCTCACCAAGGTGGATGAATCCCTCAGTCTTGGCGAGGCCATGAGTCTTGTGGTCAGTGAGCAACTGCCCGTAGCCTATACCACCGACGGCCAGGATATTCCGCACGATATCAGTCAAGCCCGCGGGCATTCGATCGTGGCGCGCGCGGTGGCGATTTTGAAGCAGCAGTTGCCGGGCGAGCGCGCGGCAGCGTTGTGAGAACCGAGGCGCCGGCGGCCCAGCCCGATTGTCAGCGACACAACCGAGGCTTTGCTACATTTAGGAAAGCGGCCTCTGAATATGCCGGAAACCATCTGCACTTGGTCAGAGGTGCCCTTAAGAGTGTGGCGGCGGATTCGAAATACATGCGTCTTTGGGCGCGCAATCAGAGAAGTGGCATTCATGACATCACAACACCCAATTAAGGTTATCGCTGTGACCGGCGGTAAAGGAGGCGTAGGAAAAACCAACCTGTCGGTCAACCTGAGCATCGCGCTGGCGGAAATGCGTCGGCGGGTGGTGCTGATGGACGCGGATTTGGGGTTGGCCAACGTCGACGTGTTGTTGGGTATTCAAGCGCAATATAATCTGGCTGACGTGCTCGATGGCAGCAAAAATTTGCGCGATATTCTGGTTCGTGGCCCCGGTGGCATACAGGTGGTTCCCGCGTCGTCCGGAATACAGCAAATGGCCTCGTTGTCGTCGCAAGAGCACGCGGGCCTGATCCACGCGTTCAGCGAACTCAGCCACCAGTTGGATGTGCTGGTGGTCGATACCGCAGCGGGAATTTCCGATACAGTGGTGAGTTTTGTTCGCGCTGCTCAGGAGGTCATCGTTGTGGTGTGCGATGAGCCGTCGTCGATTACTGACGCCTACGCCCTGATCAAGCTTATGAACGCCGAGTATGGTGTCTTTAGATTTCGTGTGATCGCGAATATGACACGTAATACCCAGGAAGGCGTCAACTTATTCGCTAAACTGAACACGGTTTGCGAGCGCTTTCTCGACGCTTCCCTGCAATATATCGGACAGGTGCCGTTTGATGAAAATGTGCGCAAGGCGATTCAAAAACGACGCCCACTTCTCGAATTTGCGCCACGTTGTAAAGCCGCCGGAGCGATTAAAGTGTTGGCGCAGAAAGTTGAGGAATGGCCGGTGCAAAAACAGCCACGCGGCCATCTTGAATTTTTTATCGAGCGCCTGCTCGAGACCTCTCACGCAAGTGGGATGTGAATGACGTCATTTCAGGTTTGTCGGGATCCGTGGCTGAAAGTTTGATGGCTTATGAGCAAACCAAGGCGACGTCGGCGGGAATTAATGTCGCCGATTATGCGTACCTGGTTAAACGCATCGCGCATCACATGATGGCGAGGATGCCGTCTTCCATCCAGGTGGAAGATCTCATTCAGGCGGGTATGGTCGGGCTGCTTGAGGCGGAGCAGAAATATGATGTTGGCAGGGGCGCCAGTTTTGAAACCTATGCGGGGATACGTATTCGCGGTGCGATCGTTGATGAAATGCGACGTGGTGATTGGGCGCCGCGCTCGGTGCATCGCAACAGCCGGCGCGTAGCGGAAGCGATAGGCGCGGTTGAAGGCCGCACTGGACGTGATGCCAAGGATTCGGAAATTGCGGCGGAAATGTCGATATCAATGAGCGAGTACTACGACATTATTAAAGACACCGCATCCACTCGGCTTTATAGCTTCGATGAGACCTACGAAGAAGATGAAGGCAGGGTTGCTCAGTCGGATAGTGGCACGTTTTCCGCGCCTGCGGAAACTGTTCATAAGGACTTTTTGCGTGAAGCTATTGCAACGGCCATCGAGGGGCTGCCGGAGCGTGAGAAACTGGTGCTGTCTCTTTATTATGAGCAGGAGCTGAATTTAAAGGAAATTGGCGAGGTGCTCGAAGTTTCTGAGTCTAGAGTTTGCCAGATACACAGCCAGGCGACGGCGCGGTTGCGCGCGCGGTTGCGTTCATGGGGTGCCGGTCTGCATTCCCCGAAGGATTGAGCGATGCTCGTTTCATTCTCGATTCCGTCGCATCGCCCCACCGCTGTTGCCACGGCTGAGAATCCATCAACACTGTGAGAAATGTGGGCTAGACTTGTTAGGGAGGCGCTTGCGGCGCAGTTAGGCTTAGCTTCAGCGATACGTAAAGGCATGTGGCGATCCGAGCTGTTAGCCGGCTCTGACAGCTTGTTGAAAAAGGCTTCCTGCCTTTTCCAACTGACGAAAAGTAAAAACGTGCGATTTTTACTTTTCTCGCACAATCAAAGACTTAGCAGCCTTCGATTGTGCCGATACATGAATGTATCGGGGCGGGCCGCCGAAAAACAGAGTGTTTCAACAGCCTGCTAACAGCGAAGATGTGATGGCAGAAATGCGGAGGTTGCATTGGATAAAAATATGAAAATATTGATTGTTGATGATTTTTCGACGATGCGTCGAATCATCAAAAATCTCTTGCGAGACCTGGGTTTTACCAATACTCATGAAGCTGATGATGGTTCAACAGCTCTGCCGATGTTGCGTAGTGGAGATTTTGACTTCCTCGTCACAGATTGGAACATGCCTGGCATGACAGGCATTGATTTACTTAAGGAAGTCCGCGCCGATGACAAATTGGCGTCACTGCCGGTGCTGATGGTCACCGCTGAAGCCAAACGCGACCAAATTGTTGAAGCGGCTCAGGCCGGTGTAAATGGCTACGTGGTTAAACCCTTCACCGCCCAGGTGCTGAAAGAAAAAATCGACAAAATATTTGAGCGTGTTGAAGGATAAAGAAAGAAGATCGTTCGATGGCTAATGTTGAACCCCAATGTAAAGATGAGCAATTCGTCGCTCAGCTGCAACAGTGTGCCGAGCAGCTAGTGGAAAGACTGCAAGCAGATAATTATGATGGCGCCTCCGAACTCATTCAACATTTAGTGGAAGCCCGCAACAATCATATTTTTAAGTCGGTTGGGCAACTCACTCGCGGCCTGCATGAGGCCATTGTGAACTTTAACGTCGACGCCGATATTGAAAAGGCCGGGGGAAATCGCCACTCCGACATCAGTGACGCCTCGGATCGCCTTCAGTATGTTATTGATATCACCCAGTCGGCGGCCGATAAAACCATGGATAAAGTAGAGGCAGTGGCGCCGATCGCGATTGACCTTGGGCAGGAATCGGCAAAACTTAAACAGGAATGGAGGCGTCTTAAGCGGCGCGAGATTAGCAAGGAAGAGTTTAAGAGACTGTATTACCGCATTGACGTCTTTCTCGAGCAAATGGGTGCTGGTACTGAATTGTTAAATGCCAATTTACAGGAGATAATTCTTGAGCAGGGATTTCAGGACCTCACCGGCCAAGTGCTGAAAAAGGTTATTGGGTTGGTTCGCGATGTGGAACAAGAGCTGATTCAATTAATGCGCGTCGCCTGTCAGGTCGAGGAGGTAGCGGGTCTCGCAAACGAGCCCAGTAAAGAAAAAGTGATGGCCACGGATAATAAAATCGCCGCGGAGGGACCGCAAATTCACGCCGATAAACGTGATGATGTGATGTCGAGTCAAGGTGACGTCGATGATTTGCTTTCCAGTTTAGGGTTTTGAGGAGCGCTAAATGAGTTTTGGCGATGATGAAGAAATTCTTCAGGACTTTCTGGTAGAGGCCGGAGAAATTATTGAGCTCTTATCAGAACAGTTGGTCGATCTCGAGCAGCGGCCAGATGATAAAGACTTGCTGAACGCAATTTTTCGGGGCTTTCATACCGTAAAAGGCGGTGCTGGTTTTTTACAGCTCAATGCCATGGTCGATTGCTGTCACATCACCGAAAACCTGTTTGATATCTTGCGCAATGGCAAGCGTACCGTCACCTCCGAGCTGATGGATGTGGTTCTGCAGGCGCTCGATACGGTCACCAACCAATTCGCCCAGATATCTAACCGCGAGCAACCCTCGCCCGCTGATCCGGCCCTGATCGCACAGTTGGAGCGGCTTGTATCCTGCGAAGATCTGAGCGGTGGCGGCAGGGATGCCGCGACAATATCCGATGCGCCCGAGATGGAGGCACCGCAGACGGATAGAGACGCCATGGATATTACGGATGATGAATTTGAAAGTTTTCTTGATGCCATCAACGAGGGCGAGGCTTCCCCGACGCTCAGCGTCGCCGAGCCGACCGGCGCGGGAGATGAAATCACCGAGGACGAGTTCGAAGCACTGCTCGATCAACTGCACGGCACCAGCAAGGGACCGGGGGAGGACGGTGCGAACACTGTTGCCAATGCGGATATCGCCCCGACCGCTGGGGCCTCGGCGGCGGATGTGGCAAGTGATGACGAAATCACGGAAGATGAATTTGAAAATTTGCTTGATCAATTGCACGGCGCTGGTAGAGCGCCGAGTGCGGATCGAGAAAACGTCGTATCGGTAGCGCCACCCGCAGAAACATCCTCTGCGGCAGATCCCGACTTAATCTCCGATGAAGAGTTTGAAAATTTGCTCGACCAGCTGCACGGCAAGGGTAAGGCTCCATCAGAGAATAAAGTTGCAGCGGCAGGTCCCGCGCCCGCCGGCAAAGGCGCCGTACGACCGCAAGGCGCTGTTAAATCCGTAGCTCGACCCAAGGTTTCGGCGCCGGCCGCCAAGGCGGAATCGTTGAAACGTGACGCTGGTGCGACCACACAGGCAAATGCGCCGCCCGCGGAAACCACTGTTCGCGTCGATACTCAGCGACTCGATGACATTATGAATATGGTGGGTGAATTGGTGCTGGTGAGGAACCGGCTGGTGCGCCTCGGTTTGGAGACTTCCGATGAGGCGATGCAAAAAGCCGTCGCCAATTTGGACGTGGTCACCGGAGACCTGCAAACGGCGGTTATGAAAACGCGCATGCAGCCGATCAAAAAGGTATTCGGTCGCTTCCCTCGGGTCGTGCGAGACCTTGCCCGCAACCTCAAAAAGGAGATCAGTTTGGAGTTGCAGGGTGAAGAGACGGATCTCGATAAAAACCTGGTCGAAGCCTTGGCCGATCCACTGGTGCATCTGGTGAGAAATTCGGTCGATCACGGCATTGAGGAGCCTTCTGTACGCGAGCAGGAAGCTAAGCCACGCGAGGGCACCGTTGTGCTGGCGGCAGAGCAGGAAGGCGACCATATTTTGCTATCCATCACCGATGATGGCGCTGGCATGGATCCCGACGCGCTGCGCAAAAAAGCCGTGGAAAAAGGTGTTCTCGATGCCGACGCTGCGGGGCGACTTACCGATGTTGAAGCTTACAACCTAATTTTTGCGCCGGGTTTCTCCACCAAAGCCGAAATTTCCGATGTGTCCGGGCGCGGTGTCGGCATGGACGTGGTGAAAACCAAGATCAGCCAGCTCAACGGTTCGATTGAGATCAATTCCAAGATCGGTGAGGGCACGCGTTTTGTTATCAAGGTACCGCTGACGCTGGCCATTATGCCGACTTTGATGATTCAGCTGGAGAACCAGACCTTTGCCTTGCCGTTAGTAAGTGTTAACGAAATATTCAACATGGATCTTGCCAAAAGCAATATTGTTGACGGCCAGGAATGTATCACGATACGCGATAAGGCGATTCCCATGTTTTATCTGAAGCGATGGTTGGTCAACGGGGTGGGAAGCCAGGTCGGCGACAGCACCGAAGGACACGTGGTCATCGTATCCGTCGGGACCCGGCGTGTGGGCTTTGTCGTCGATCAGCTCATCGGTCAGGAAGAGGTGGTGATCAAGCCACTCGGCAGAATGCTGCAGGGCACGCCCGGCATGGCCGGCGCGACGATAACCGGCGACGGCACCATCGCCTTGATTCTGGATGTACCCAGCATGCTTAAACGCTATGTGACCGGTGGTGGCAGCGCGGGAATTGGCGTCTCTTGATAATGGCGAGCCGCGTTGGCAAACCCGTGTCCTCTGGTGGGGAATAGCCGTGCCTTACAGCGTGTTAATCGTTGACGATTCATATTTTTTTCAGGCTCGACTGAAAGGCATCATCAATGAAAGCTCCGAACTCAACGTTGTCGGCGTTGCCGGCAATGGCAAGGAAGCCATCGACATGGCCGCAAGACTCAAGCCTGACATCATATCCATGGACTATGAAATGCCCTTTTTGGATGGCGTATCAGCGGTAAAAGTTATCATGCAGAATAATCCGACGCCGATTGTGATGTTTTCTTCCATGACGTACGAAGGGGCGAAAATTACCCTGGATGCTTTGGCGGCGGGCGCTGTCGATTTCATGAATAAAAATTTTGCCGAAGTGTCCGCAAACTCGGCGGCGTTCAAAAAAAAATTTCACGACAAGCTCATTAATTTTGCAAAGAGCACCAATACCAAGGCTGCGGTGTACGCACCCTCCGCGCGCGCGCGAGCCGCGGCAAAACCTGCGGTGGAAAAATTTAGCCGGTCGGCGCGCGCGGCGCCAAAAATGGCGCAGCGCAGCGCCGTAGAGCTGACCTGCGTAAAGTCGACCGCCTTAAAATCGACCAAAAAGGGCCGCGTCAAACTGGTGGCAATCGGTGCCTCCACCGGCGGCCCGGTGGCGGTGGCCGAGATCATCACGGCGCTTCCCGCTTCCTTTCCGGCACCGATAATGGTCATTCAGCACATGCCGGAAAATTTTACCAAAGCTTTCGCGGACAGGTTAAATCGTCTCTCTGGTCTACAGGTTAAGGAAGCGGTCGATGGTGATCGTGTCGAGGTGGGCTCGGTATTGATCGCACCTGGTGGTAAGCAAATGATGGTCGACCGCAGCGGCAGGAGCGTGAAAATTATTGACGGAGATGATCGCGTCAATTACAAGCCCTGTGTCGATATCACCTTTGCTTCGGCCGCTGCAGCCTTCAACAGCTCGGTCCTGGCTGTGGTGTTGACGGGTATGGGCTCCGACGGTTGCGACGGTGCGCGCTTACTGAAATCCAGCGGGTCGACGATTTGGAGCCAGGATCAGGAGAGTTGTGTCGTTTACGGCATGCCGGCCGCGGTCGCCAACCAAAATCTCTCTAGTTGTCAGTTACCGCTGAAGGAAATTGCTGGGAAACTAATCAGCAGTGTGTGATCTGACCGGTTTTGCCAGGCGTGTTGAATGAATCTCCATGGACTTGCTTAGCTTCTTAGGTGTCATAATCGGCTTTGCCGCGTTGCTGGGAGGAAATTTCCTGGAGGGGGGGTCTTGGTCTGCGTTGCTGAATGGCCCCGCGGCGGTCATAGTGATTGGTGGCACTCTGGGGGCGGCGATGCTGCAAACGCCCTTCAGCGGTCTCAAGCGCGCACTTTCGTTGTTTGCCTGGATCGTCAAACCTCCCGGAAAAAAATTCCAGACTGGCATACAACGTGTCGTTTTGTGGGCGATGGCCGCGCGCAAAGAGGGCTTGTTGGGTCTGGAGAATATCTCTGAACGGGAGCAGGATCGCTTTTCGCGTAAAGGTTTGCAATTGTTGGTCGACGGTAGCGAACCCGAGATTATTCGGCACGTCTTGGAAACCGATCTGTTGGTGGCGGAGCAGCGCGATCAGGAGGCGGTGCTATTTTATGAAAGCATGGGCGGCTACGCGCCGACAATCGGAATTATCGGTGCTGTCATGGGCCTTATCCACGCCATGCGCCACCTGGCTGATCCGTCGGAGCTTGGGCCGGGCATCGCGGTTGCCTTTGTCGCTACTATATACGGCGTTGCGTTGGCGAATTTGTTGCTCTTACCCATTGCCAATAAACTCAAGGCCTGTATCAAACGACAGTCGCAGTATCGCGAACTCATCATCGAGGGGATTATTTCAATTGCTGATGGCGAAAATCCCAAGGCCATAGAAATGAAACTGAGTGGCTACCTGCAATAGCAGCTTTGCAACATGATTCGCCGTGCGCCGATAGAAACCAAGATCAACCATGAGCGATGGCTGGTTTCATATGCAGATTTTGTCACCCTATTGTTTGCGTTTTTTGTCGTCATGTATTCTGTTTCACATGTTAACGAAAATAAATATCGAGTGCTGTCCGCCGCTCTGGAGTCAGCCTTTTCCCCCAGCCCCGACGGGGGTGGCGTAGCGTCGCAGAGGCCGCCTGTCGACGCGGAAATTGTCGATTTGGAGGCTATGTCCGTCGAGCTTGAAAATGCCTTACAAGATCTGGTGGAACACGAAAAAGTGATCATCGCGGGTGATCAACAGTGGCTGGAGATTGAGTTGAGCGCGAGCTTGCTCTTCGACTCCGGAAGTGCCGACTTGAGTCCGCAAGCTAGCAGGGTGCTGTCTTCGGTGGCCGGTGTTTTGTCCGCTTATGACAATGCCATTGCCACGGAAGGTCACACCGATAATCTGCCGGTCCGAAATCAGCAATTTGGTAATAACTGGGCGCTTTCGTCGGCCCGTGCGGTGGCGGTGGTCAATTTTCTGGCATACCAGGGTTTACGTCCCGAGCGTCTGTCGGCGGTTGGCTACGGTGAATTTCGACCCTTGGCGGACAATGACACGCCCGCCGGGCGCGCCCGCAATCGCCGGGTGGTGCTCAAGCTTGCTCGTCATGGGGCGCCCGCCAATCGCCCAAGCTTCAATCCCCCAAGCGCCGATCGCTTGGTCGGTGAAGATGACAACAGCGAACCGGCGTACCAATTGCCCCCTCTCCCATCTCCACCGGTCACACCCGTCGAGCGGGTGCAATCGCCCAAACAGATTGAACCCGTCAGATTGCGTGGCGGCGGCCTGCTGTTCAGTAGCGATCCCGACCTTCCTAGGCGCGATCCACCTGTGCAGTAGAACTAGTACTCCTTCAACATGATATTGACGGGTTCAGCGCTTGCCTGGTGCTCCTCAGCGGCGTTGCAGCGCTTGCAAAGGGAACCGCACTGCGCCTTGCTGAGAAGCA
>JAAUXX010008207.1_pt1 | contig 29229 bp, 25 predicted proteins | sample 7278111 | NCBI WGS metagenome assembly JAAUXX01 (sample SAMN14350116, study PRJNA611818) | marine sediment metagenome | isolation source: surface marine sediment (1.8m) | place: French Polynesia: Moorea | collected 2018-08
GTGAACCCTTAAAATGCTAGCATATTCGCGCATCTGCGCCAGCACTTTAAGGGTGACAATCCAATAGATCAGGACGATCTATTTGATTGCCGGGTTAATAGAAGGCACTGCAACTGCGAAACCACGAACTCCTTAAACAGGCCCTAGCAGAGGTAATTAAACGATGGCATTACTTGCGCAAATGGTTGACGGGGTGGTTGCCCATAAATTCGAAATCAAGAGCGGCAAATTGAGTATTGGCCGCTTACCGCAAAACGACGTGATTATCGATGACTCTTCGGTGAGTTCGAAACACGCGCTCATCGAAGGCGTTCCCAATCCTGATTTTCCCGACACGGTCGAGTATTATGTGCGGGATCTGGGCAGCACCAACGGTACCGACGTCAATGGCGTTAAAATTTCTGACGTCACGCAGTTGCATAATAATGACGAAATTAACATCGCCTGGAATACGTTCAAATTTATCGACGAGCAATCGGTGAACCTGAGCAAGACGGTGCATATTTTAAAATAGCGAGTTGAGAGACATCGATTTTTTATCCCAACCCGTTTGCGTGCGTCCTCTTTTCCAAGCAACGATAAGTGGCGCGATCTACTCGGCGCCGGCCCGGGCGAGGTCGAACGCGATTCGTCGTTTATCGATATCAGTGCTTTTGATGGTGATATCGACGCTTTGCCCCAGGTAGAATACCTCCGAGTCGACATGCAGTTGCATACGCTTGGCGTCATATTTCTTTTCCTTGTCTTTCGGAAAAGCCACAAAACCCTCGATGCCGTTGTCGTCGAGACGAACGCCAAAGCCGTGCTGGGTAACAATGCGGATCTTGCCGCAGGCGCTGCGGCCAAGGAGATTTTTGGCGTATTGGGTGACCAGCCACTGAGTGAGTTCACGATCGGCCTGACGGCTTTGTTGCAGCGCCGCGTTCAGTTTTTCCAGCCCGCTGTCGTCAAGCCGCGAAAATGATTTGCCGGCGAGGATTGTTTGCATGGCCCAATGGTTGTAGAGGTCGGCGTAGCGGCGAATGGGAGAGGTAATCGTGGCGTAGGCGGGTAGCCCCATGCCCAGGTGCGGCGAGAAAGTTGGCGACAGTTGGATGTTGTCTGTCATGCGTTTTAGCGGCGCGATAAGGTTATGGGTTTTTTCATCACTTTCCAGGTGGCGGAAGAGTTTTACATATTCCGCCAGGGAATTGAGTTCTCCGTGCTCAATATTTTCCTCTTTCAGCAGCGCTTTCACCTCGCCCAGCCGCTCTTGCCGAAACCCCCTGTGCGACACGCACAAACCCACGCCGTGCCGTTCTAACAATTTCGCGCCGCTGATATTCGTCGCCAGCATGGCCTCTTCAACGATCTGATGCGCGAGGGTGCGCGGGCGCAGCTCGATGGACGCGATGCGCCCGCGTTCATCGAGTTGATAATCGTAGTCATTCTGATCCTGTGCCACGAGATAATGGCGTTCGCGAAAGCTTCGCCGCCGCGTGGAAAACTCGAGCAGTAATTTGAGCATGGGGCGAATCGCTTCCGGGACGCTATCGCTTTTTCCGGTGAGAAAGCCGGCGACTTCTTCATAGCTCAGTTTGTGTTTCGACTCGACAACCGCGTACTCGAATTCCGTGTTCACGATGTCGCCGGAGGAGTCAATATCGAGATGGCAGACCAGCGCCGGACGTTTTTTGCCGGGCTCGATCGAAAAGCAGTGGTGGCTTAGCGACACGGGGAGCATCGGTACCAGACCGCCCAGTAGATACGTCGTTTGGCCTCTGGCAAAACTTGCTCCGTCCAAGGGCGAATGCCGGGCAATGAAACTCGCCGGGTCGGCGACAGCGACATGCAGGCGCATCAGTTCTTCACCGATGCTTTCTATCGCCAGGGCATCGTCCATGTCCTTGGTGCTGGTCGCGTCAATGGTGACGAACGGCAGGTGGCAGAGATCAGCGCGCTCTCCGAACGCCTCATGGATAAACTGTTTTTCAATAATTTCAACCTGCTGGTCGACGCTTTTGCTGTCGGGCGGGTTGAATTCATACTTTGTCCGAATAAATTTTAACTCGAATTTTGTGTCGCCCTGTTGGCCGATTTTGTCTAGAATTTTTGCCGATGCCCTAGTGTCTTTAAACGGGTGGTTGAGAAGTTTGGCGACGACGTAGTCGCCGTCGGTGCAGTTACCGCGGGCTTTCGGCGGCACGAAAATCCAACGGCTGGCCTGTGGTCCCGAAGGTTGCACAAAGTGGGCGGAACCTTTGATGCGGTACTGGCCGACGAAACGATCCAATGCCGGGCTAGTGAGCTTTTCCAGATCTGCTTCGAGCTTGTTTTTGGCGTTTCTTATCAGGCTGACATAAACGACATCGCCGGGAATCACCCTCTGCATTTTCTGCGGCGACAGATAGGCATCGCGGCCATCCGCCAACTTGACGAAACCGAAGCGGCCATTGCTGCCCACCACCGTTCCGGTACTGTAGTCCTTTGACGCCTGGATATCCTTTTTTAATTGTTCGAGTTGGTTGAGTGCGTCGTTGTTTAACATGCCGAAAAGCCCCAAAAACTAAAGCGCGGCATTCTAGCAGAAAATGCCTCTAACCGGGGGCGGAACACACCGCAAACCCGTGATTTCATGTGCAGATCGAGAGCATTGAATTGCGAGAGCGGCACACATTTCCCAGCGTTTGCGCGCGCAATTGATTTGTGTGAACGCACGGACTCGCCGGATTGAATAAGTTGCTTCATACTGGCCATCTTGTTGCCTCGTCAATGTCATTAACTTAAGCTCGGCAAGACCGCAGAGAGAGGGCCGGGCGACGGCTTTTGCGTTCCATGGGCCATCCATGGCCCGGTCCCGCGCTCCTCCTTGGCGCTAGCCACTCCAAAGCAGTCGCCCGGCCCTCTCTCCGCTCAGTGCCACATTGGAACTCATTCTTAAGTTAATGACATTGATGGGCTAAAGGAGGCATAACTGTGACGGGCGAGGCTCTTTTTTTCGGTGCTGCGCTTTTGCTCGCGGGGCCGGTCCGCATTTTTCGCCGGTGGGGGGTTGTGTTGCTGTGTGCGTTGCCGGGCGGGTCGCTTGCAGTCACCACAGTTCAACACGACTGGCACGTTCCCTGGCATACGGCCTTCGCGAGCGGGAATTTGGCGCGCTTCCATGCCTTAAGACCGACATCGTTTGTCGATATCGAATCGTGGGAATTGCAGTATGATGCGCCAAAGGTCATGCCGGTGGTCGTGGACGATGGCCGCTCGGTCAGCGTTCCGCTTGCATCCCTGGTTTTGTGCTTGCTATGTGCCGGATTTGTCGCCCTGGCCCTACGCTCAAGCGCGGCGGCAGCGCGCGTGTGGGGCTGCGCGGCAGTTTTTTGTGCCGTGGCGGGCGCGTTGCTGCGGCCGGTGGCGGCCATCGATGTCAAAAATCCCTTCGCCGGTCCGCCGAGCGATGCCCTCGCCGCGCAAATTGCCACCCGGGTACTGGCCAACGCCAGTGCGGCCTTCCAGGAAAAGGATTCACGGGAAGTAAACCGCGCCCTTAAAGTCGTCGTTGCCGGCGGCGGGTTTAGCGATATTGCCGGCCAGCTGAAACGCGTCTTCGCCATTGAGCTGGCCGGCGGCGGTCGCGCGCGGGTCGACAGGATCGAGGATTTCCTGTTGGAAAATACCTATGACCTTGCTGGCGCGCAGGGCTTTCGCGTGCTTGCCAACTGGACCGCCCGGGCCGAGGCGCGGCGCTGGGGGCAGGCCGACCGGCGCGCGATTCGCTGCCGCGCACTCATCGAATTCGCCGAGGTCGGGGGTATTTGGAAACTTGTTGGTCTCACCATTATTGACGCCAGCCCCCTGGATTGACGTCCGCCGGCGTTACCTCGGTGCCGGCCCTGGTATACGACGGCGCCGCCCTGCACATCAATCACGGTGCCGAGATCTTGCCGCATTGCAATGACCAATGGCGGGAGGGCCCGGCGGCCGCACCGGTGGGCTCTCTGCGCCTATCCGCAGCAGGGATGCTCCGGTCCACCCACACCGCCAATGGTCTTTGGTCTCATACAGCTTATCTGCGCTTTTTGTTAACTTGCCGATCGACCAAAAGCGCGTTTGTTCGCGTCGGGTTTTTGGGGAAGGTGGGCTGTGAGCGCGGCGGAATACGGATAGTGCCGTGTCCGCACAGTCGTTAACGTGCTCGACAAGGTCGCACTCCGGTGTCCCGCCGCGATTCGGGGTATCATTTCAAAGAAGGGCCATATCTTGAATACAACGATCATTGGCAGGTTTGTTTATTTGACAAGCGCCAGGGGCCGCCGCTATCCGACCCTCCTGCTGACGCTGGCCCTGCTCAACGCCTGCGGTGAGGGCGAGCAGGCGGCGCCGCTGTTGGAAATTCCGGTGACCGCGGTCATTCAGCGCGATGTACCCATCGAATATGAGTTCGTCGGCCAGACCCTGGGGTCGGTGGACATTCCGATTCGCGCGCGGGTGGAAGGCTTTCTGGAAGGCATTCACTTCCGCGAAGGCCGGCCGGTGACTGCGGAGCAGTTGCTTTACACCATCGACAGCCGGCCTTTTCAGGCCAAGGTGGTGGAAGCCCAGGGCTATGTCGCCGAGGCGCGCACCCAGTTGGCCAAGGCCAGGAGCGACCTCAATCGCGTCCGTCCGCTGGCGCGAATGAGAGCGGTCAGCGAGCAAGACCTCGACAGCGCGGTGGCGCAGCACGACGCCGCCAAGGCCAGCTTGCAGGCCGCCGAGGCGCGCCTGGAGCAGGCCGAGATCGATCTTGGCTACACCCGCATCTTTGCGCCTATCGCGGGCCTGATCGGCATCAGCCAGGCCAAGGAGGGTGAGTATGTCGGCGCTTCGCCCAACCCCGTGGTGCTTAACTATGTCTCCAAGATCGACCCCATTCGCGTGCGCTTTGCCATCGACGAGCGGCGCTTCTTGCGCTTCGCGCGACTGGTGGCGGACATGCGCGAAGCGCTTGCGCGGGAAGATGAGGAGGGGGATGGGCAAGCCAGCGCCCGCTTGCGCAAGGGTAAAATAAAGCGCGAATTGGATTTGATTCTGGCCGACGGCAGCCTCCACGACCACAAGGGCCAGGTGGTGACCTCCGACGCCGCCATCAACCCGGAGACCGGCACCTTCACCATGGAGGCCGATTTTCCCAACCCGCGCGGCGTCGTCATTGCCGGCCAGTTCGCGCGGGTGCGCTCAGTGGTGGAGACGCGTGAAAATGCTCTGCTGGTGCCGCAGCGCGCCGTCAGTGAAATGCAGGGGATGTTTCGGGTGTTTGTGGTGCGTCCCGACGATACGGTGGAATTGCGCGAGATTACGCCGGGCCAGAGAATCGGCAGCTTGTGGCTGGTGGAAGCGGGGCTGCAACCTGAGGAACGGGTGGCGGTGGAGGCCATCCAGCGCCTGCGTGACGGGATGACCATTGCGCCGATTGCCGTTTCGTCTGAGCCGGTCGGCGGCGGAGACTGACCCGATGGCCGAGTTTTTTGTCCGCCGCCCCATCTTCGCCATGGTCATCGCCATTATCACCGTGATCGTGGGTTTGGTATCCCTTGGCTGGCTGCCCATTGCCCAATACCCCGACATCAACCCGCCCATGGTGTCGGTGTCGGCCTCTTACACCGGCGCCAACGCCATCAACGTCGAGCAGTCCGTGGCCACGCCGCTGGAACAGAAGGTCAACGGGGTCGAGGACATGATCTACATGCGTTCGATCAATTCCAGCGACGGCAACCTGAATTTGGAAGTCTCGTTCGAGGTCGGCACCGATTTGGACATGGCCAATGTGCTGACCCAGAACCGCGTCTCCGAGGCCATGGCCTCGCTGCCGGAAGAGGTCAAACGGCTGGGGGTCACCGTTAAGAAAAAGCTGTCCTTTCCGCTGTTGATGATATCGCTGACCTCGCCGGGGGGCAGCTACGATGCCGAATTCTTGAGCAACTACGCCACCATCAATATCCTCGACGAGCTGGCGCGCATCCGCGGCGTGGGCCAGGCGGAGGTGCTCGGCGGTGAGATCAACGAGTACGCCATGCGCGTCTGGATTCGCCCCGATCAGCTGGCCAAGCTCAACCTCACGGTGCCCGATATCACTAGCGCCATCGACCAGCAGAACGTGCTGGTGCCCGCCGGTCAGATCGGCGGCCCACCGGCGCCCCCAGGCACGGAGTTTACCTACACGGTGCAGACCGCCGGGCGTTTTCAGATTGCCGAGCAGTTTGGCGATATCGTGGTGCGCGCCAACCCCGACGGCTCGCAGGTGCTGCTCAAAGACGTCGCGCGGCTCGAGTTGGGAACCCAAAACTATCTGCTGAAGATGCGTCTCGACGGCCGACCGACTTCCGCCCTGATGATTTATCAGCTGCCGGACGCCAACGGTCTCGATGTGGCCAAGCAGGTGCTGGCCGCCATGGAGCAACTATCCCAGCGCTTCCCGGACGACCTCGAATACACCGTATCGCTCGATACCACCAAGCCGATCACGGCCGGCATCCGCGAAATTGTGGTGACATTGTTTCAGGCGGTGGCGCTGGTGATCCTGGTGGTGTTTATCTTCTTGCAAAATGCGCGCGCCACTCTGATTCCCTCGCTAACCGTGCCGGTGTCGCTGATCGGCGCGTTTATGGCCTTTCCGCTGCTGGGCTTTTCCGTCAACACCCTGTCCTTGCTGGGCTTGGTGTTGGCCATCGGCATTGTGGTGGATGACGCCATCGTGGTGGTGGAGGCCGTGTCGACCAAGATGGAGAAGGGAATGCCGCGCAAAGAGGCCACCATCGAGGCGATGCGCGAAGTCTCCGGTCCCATTGTCGCCACCTCCCTGGCGCTTATCGCCGTGTTCGTGCCGGTGGCCGCCATGGGCGGCATCACCGGGCGCCTGTACCAGCAGTTTGCCATTACCATTGCCATTTCCGTGGCGATCTCCTCCGTCAACGCACTCACCCTCAGTCCGGCACTGGCCTCCTCGCTGTTAAAACGACCCGGGGAGGAGAAGAGCGCGTTCGATAAGTTTTTTGTCGTCTTCAACCGTTATTTCGACATCGCCACCGACAAGTTTATGCGCGTTACCGGCTTTTTTACCTATAAATTGCAGCGTGCAGTATTACTGGTCGTCGCCCTGGTGCTGGGCATGGTGCTGCTATTTCGCCTATTGCCCGGCGGTTTTGTGCCCGAGGAAGATCAGGGCTACCTGTTGGGCACGGTGCTGCTGCCCGATGGCGCCTCGCTGCAGCGCAGCGACCAGGTGATGAGGGAGGTGGAGCGGGTTCTCGCCGAGTTCGATGCCATCGAAAGTCTCACCACCGTGGCCGGTTACAGCATGCTGACCGCCACGGTGCAGCCCAACGCCGGGGCGATCTTTGTGCAGCTGAAGGATTGGGATGCGCGGCCCGGCGCCGAGAATCACGCCAAGGCCCTGACCTACGCCTTCAACAAGGCCTTCGCCGAGCGGGTGAAAGGTGGCGTCGCCTTTGCCTTCGGTCCGCCGGCCATTCCCGGTCTCGGCACCGGCTCTGGCTTCTCGGTGATGCTGCAGGATCGCGGCGGCAACCCGCCGGAGTATCTGGCGGCGCAAAGCCAGAAACTGATCGAAGCAGTGCGACAACGGCCGGAGATCGCCAACATTTTCACTCAATTTCGGGCCTCGAATCCGCAGATTTTTCTCGATATCGACACCTCCAAGGTGCTCAAGCTGGGGGTGCCGCTAGCGGATGTGCACACCTCGGTGGGCGCCTTTTTGGGCGGCGCCTACGTCAATGACTTCAACCGCTTCGGCCGCCTCTACAAGGTGTACGTGCAGGCTGAGCCGGAGTACCGCGCGAGCACCGACGGCATCAGCATGTTCTATGTGCGCAACGCCAACGACGCCGTGGTGCCGTTATCGACGCTGGTCACCACCAGCCCCGCCGAGGGGCCCGAGTTCACCAACCGCTTCAATATCTTTCGCGCCGCCGAACTCGGCGGCCAGGCGGCGCCGGGTTACAGTTCCGCGCAGGCGCTCAACGCCATTGAGGAAGTGGCCCGGGAGGTGTTGCCGAGTGACCTGTCCTACGCCTGGTACAACATGTCCTACCAGGAAAAGGCCGCCGCCGGCACCGGAGCGGTGGTGTTCGTGTTCGCCCTGGTGTTCGTATTCCTGATTCTCGCCGCCCAATACGAGAGCTGGTCGCTGCCGTTGTCGGTGCTGATGGGCACGCCGATCGCCGTATTCGGCGCCATTGGCGGTCTGTGGCTGGCGCGCCTGTTCAGCGACAGTTACGAGAACAACGTCTTCGCCCAAATCGGCCTGGTGATGCTGATCGGCATGGCGGCCAAGAACGCCATTCTGATCGTCGAATTCGCCAAGCTGGAGAACGCACGCGGCCGGCCGCCGGTGGAAGCCGCCATGGAAGCCGCCCGGCAGCGTTTTCGACCCATTCTGATGACCGCCTTTTCCTTTATTCTGGGCGTGGTGCCGCTGTTGATCGCCAGCGGCGCCGGCGCCGAGGCGCGCAAGGTGATGGGCATGACGGTCTTCAGCGGCATGCTGGTGGCGACGCTGATCGGCGTGTTGGTGGTGCCGGCGATGTACGTGATCGTCGAACGCTACATCAGCCGCGGCGGCGCAAGCAAGGCGTCCACCGGCGGCGATGCGACCGGGGAGACGCCCTGACATGCGCCGTGTGGTGGGGCTAGGCGTCACCTTGCTGCTGGCCGGCTGTGCCCTGACCCCGGACTACCAGCGCCCCGAGCTGGATGTGCCGGAGGATTACAACGAGGCCGAGGCGCGCGGCGAGTCCCTGGCCAACCTGGCCTGGTGGGAACTGTTTCAGGACCCACAGTTGCAGGTACTGATCCGCACCGCGTTGACGCAAAACCAAGATCTCGCCATCGCCTTGTTCCGCATCAACGAAGCGCGCTCGGAGGTGACGATTACGCGCGCCGACCAGTTTCCCCAGGTGGACGTGATCGGCAGTGCGGGCAAGGGCGCGGAGAGCCGCGATCTGTTGCCGGGTGTCGGCACTCGGGAAACTTACGGACTGACGGCGGACATGGCCTTCCAGCTCGATCTATGGGGCCGCTTCCGGCGCGCCACGGAGGCGGCGCGGGCCGATCTGCAGGCCACCGAAGCCGATTATCGCAATGTGACCATCAGTCTGGTGGCGGATGTGGCCAGCTTCTATCTATTGCTGCGCGATCTCGATGAGCGCCTGGCGATTTCCCGGCGCACCCTCAAAACGCGCCTCGAAAGTCTGGCGATTGCCCAGGCCCGCTTCGACAAGGGCACGGTGCCGGAACTGGACGTCAACCAGGCGCAGATCGAGGTGACCGTGGCGGAATCCTCCATCGCCCAGTTCGAGCGTCGCATCGTGCAGACGGAAAACGCGCTGCGGGTCTTGCTGGGCAGCAATCCCGGCCCCGTCAAGCGCGGACTGGAGGCGCACCAGCAGCCGTTGCCGCCGGCGATTCCCGCCGGCCTGCCGGCCCAGCTGGTGCAGCAGCGGCCCGACGTCGTCAGCGCCGAGGCGCAACTGGCCGCCGCCACCGCGCGCGTGGGGGTCGCCGAGGCCCTGCGCTTTCCCGCCATCGCGCTCACCGGCTTCTACGGCGGCGCCAGCGAAGATCTGTCCGACCTCAATTCCAGCGACGCCAATACCTGGAACCTGGGCCTTAACCTGCTGGCGCCCATTTTCAACGCCGGTCGCCTCAAGGCCCAGGCGCAGGCTCAGCGGGCGCGCGCAGAGCAGGCCCTGCTGTTCTACCAGGCGGTTCTGCAGCAGGCCTTTCGCGAGGTGGAAGACGCCTTGGTGTCGGTGCGTACCGGGCGCCAGGAATATGAGGCGCAGGTGCGGCGGGTGGTCGCCGCCCGCAACGCCGCCCGCCTGTCTCGCGCGCGCTACGACGGCGGCATCGTCGACTACCTGGAAGTGCTCGATGCCGAGCGCACGCTGTTCAACGCCGAGTTGGAAGAATCGGCTACGCTGCAGGCCTACCAGACGGCCATCGTGGAGTTGTACAAGGCCCTTGGCGGTGGTTGGAGTCCGGAGGAGGAAAAATCGGAGGAAACAAAAGTAAAAGATTTTAATATGGCGGTCTCAAATGCCGCAGAGCCTGATGATTTATAGCGCTAGCCAATTTTCTACAGTCAAGCCGTCAATGCGAGAAAACTCGCTAAAATTTGCGGTGACTACAGTCAAGTTCAGCGACAGTGCATGGGCTGCGATGAGCATATCGTTGGGACCGATGGGCTTGCCGGCGGTTTCCAATTGGTAACGCAGATTTGCGTAGTGGTGTTCGGCCGGGCTTTCTAATGGCAGGATATCGATTGCTGAAAGCACTGCCTCCAGTTGTTTGTGAAGCCGCGTTGAGCCACTTTTTTTTACACCAAAGCGCAACTCACTTGCCACTATGATACTGGTGACCACGCTATCTTCACCGACTTCAGCGATCTGCTTGGTGATGGCGCCCCGTGGGTTTCGAACTAGGTGGGAAACAATATTGGTATCGAGCAAATAACCTCTATTGCCACTCATAGGTTAATATCATCCGTTGGCGGCAAAGTCTCGTCCACATCGGGAAAGGTATCACTGAGAGGCTCAAGTTCAGCTAATACCTCTATCAGTTTCTTTTTCTTGACTGGTTCAATTATCAGTTTTTCCCCTTCCTTATGAATGATGGCTTCGTTACCCTCTAGTTCAAATTCGCGCGGTATTCGCAGTGCTTGGTTCCGACCGTTGCGGAATAAACGTATTTGTCGTGCGGTTTGCATGGATCCTCCAGAATTTGGCATATGCCAAAGCATATGCCGTCCGGAGTAAGGAGTCAACTAGAATCACACTTTTTTATTTTCGACCCCTGAATAAGTCATCCTTACTTATTCAGAGCTTATCTGGTGCTATTGGACCACTACAAGGCGTCTATGCATCATGCTGGGCACGGTGTATAAACGCTAAACTGCAAGAAGCGAATGAGATGATGACTCTAGAAAGAGAAATTGCCGCATGGGATGGAAAATCCGCCGATGACATTGCTGAAGTTTTCCAATCCCACAAAGATGATCCTGGCTTCATCGATGTCTTAATCAAACTGCTTGGTGTCTCCGCCTGTCAAAAAGGCGCCACATGGTTACTCAAGGCTGGGTTGAATGAGGCTAATAAACTCAATAGCCGGCAAGTAACCGAAATCTTTAGCAGCCTCGATAGCTTGCAGCATTGGGAGTCGAAACTGCATGTGCTGCAAAGCTTGCCGTCTCTGGCAATAAGTGGAAGAGAGAAGCGGCGGGTTGAGGCGTTTTTACGGTCCACCCTGACCGATAAAAATAAGTTTGTCCGCGCGTGGTCTTACAATGGCTTTTACGAGTTGTCTAGGCAGCATCCGGAGTATCAACAAGAGACTGAACAGATGTTTGCAATGGCTATGAGAGACGAAGCCGCATCGGTGAAAGCCCGAATACGAAATTTAATGAAGAAAGGGAAACGCTGATTAAGTCAGAGTTTCCCGCAGCACAGGGATGTGCTGTCATTTTCGATGACGCTACGTCATTGCCCACCCATTCCTGGCGCCAGTTGTCCCAAAGGCCAATAGCTTTCATCCGGCGGCAGTATAGCATTTAGCTTCCTGCTAACAGGCGTGCCCCCCGCAGTTGAGTTCTGCGGCGCGGCGCACGCGAAATCTGGTTGATTATGATGATCAAAACACTATTGCTGGGTGCGACGCTTTTGCTCGTCGATGCCAGTGCGGAACAAGTGAGCATGCTGGAGCCAAGACCGGCGGGGGGCGAAGACACTGTAGGAGTCAGCTTCGCCTCCAAGGAAAAGTTATCAAGCTTCCCGCAGGAGTTGAGGTCGGAAGCCGGCACCTTGAAGGTATTTACGCCCAGGGTGGATGTCTGGCAGGCGACCAGCCGAGTACAGTCCCTGATTAACCTGCAGGTGCAGTTGCCCGACGCCGGTCTGCCGCACAATGTCGTGCTCCATGTACGCACGTCGACCGAAGCCAATACCGCGCAGCTGAATCAATTCAATTGTCATCACGAGATCGCCAATATCCGCTTTCCGGACACGGCGGCGGAAACGACCGAACACTTACGCACCCTGGTGTACGCGGAGGTGGGCCAGGTGCTGCAGTCGTTGCCGCTCAATCTGTGCTGGCCCGCGGTAAAGCTAAATACGGTAAAAAACTGGGCTTATACAGAAGCCCGCTGATTCCCGCGTTATCCCAAAGTCCACTGTTGATGAGAGGTCGCCTATGAGATCGTTAAAACCCGGACGTTGGCCACAGGAAATGGATTTGCGCCAGCTCGGATATTACGTCAATTCGCTGCCGGCCCGCTTTAGGGATCCGCTGGCCATGCATCAAATATCCGGGCTGGAGGCGTACATAAAACTGACCTCCACCAGCAGATTCGAGTTGACTCGGTCGGCGGTGAAAATGCTATTTCCGCAAGGCAGAAGTTATGATCAAGTTTATCCAGGCGCTTGACCCCAGCGACCCGGGCTTATTTAGCACCAAGGACTGCTGGGTGCGCAGCACGCGGCGCAAAGTGTATATTTTAGACGGCCAGACCGTAATCAAAGAATATGTCCATCACCCGGGCCGCAAGTACCGGCGTCAGCCGTGGCGCAAAGAGCATAAGGCGCTGATTCGGCTGCAGGGGTTTAACGTGCCCAAGTCCTACGGCTATTGCGTGCAGAGGAATGCCGAGGGCAGAAAAGTTCACGTGTTATCCAAAGAATATATCGAAGGCGGCACGGTTAAAGAACCATCGGAAACCTTTATCGAGGATTTTGCCCGCCTGCTGGCCTGTATTCACCGGCAGCGGGTCATCACCAACGATCCCGCCCTAAGCAACACGCTGTATACCGAGGAGGAGCAGCTCTATTTCATCGATTTTGACAAGGCGCGCACATTTCACACCTCTGGTCCTTGTTTTCAGTTTTACGTCGGCAAGGAACTTTCCATGGTGTATTTGCGGGCGCTGAAAAAGGACGCGGGCCTGTTCAGACAATTTACCCGCGAATATTACGCCTACACGCGAACTTTCGGCGTGATCGGGCGCTGCATTATCGATCTGAGTCTGCGCTATTGGATTCGCTACGATGAAAGGAAACGCAAACGAATTCTGTCGCGCAGGTTTCTGTCTCGCGTTTTGCAAGCAGTGGCCAGATACTCCACCATCGTTTATTGAGGCGTTTTTCCGCCAGTCTAGGGCTTGCACTAAGGAGCATTATCATGATTGCAAGGCAAATACTTTCCCGTTTGTCACTTGTACTTGCGGCGCTGGTGCTACCGGTGGCGGCCGCGGACAAAGCGCCCGTCGGCTCGGTGGCCATCGACCAAACCCAATTCGCTCTGATTCTCGGCGGCAGCACCGGTGGCGGTGTGCTCACGTTTGCCGGCAGGCAATACCCGTTTACCACCGGCGGCCTCAGTCTGGGGGCAAGCTTGGGCATTTCCAGAGTCAGTGTCACCGGTGAAGTCTACGATATGACCGAACTATCGCAGTTTCCCGGGACTTACCGCAAGTTCACCGCCGGCGTCGCGCTGGGTGGGGGCGGTGCGGCGCTGCATTTAAAGAACGAAAACGGTGTGGTGCTCAAACTGTCGGGCACCACGAAAGGTCTTTCTTTAGACCTTAGCGCCTCTGGGATGAGCATCAAGATGAAATAGTTGCGCTCGACAAACCACCGTTTCGTCTAGCCCGGATGTTGCACCAGTACGCTCCAAAATAGAGGTTTCGTACTTGTATACAAGTCTATTCCTAATTCTTGCTTTGGGGACACTTTGTTACCGCCTGCGCTTGCCGGTTTTTCGCTTGATCTCGTCCGTTTTGGACGCGCATGCTCGCTCCGACGCTGCTATAGCAGCGTTTACGCTCACGAGCACGCCCAAAACGAACGATCTCGGCGCGAAAACTCCGGCAACTGGTGCAACATCCGGGCTAGCGCGCCCCAATGTCATTAACGTAAGAATGAGTTCCCATGTGGCACTGAGCACATAGAGGGCCGGGTGACGGCTTTGGCGTGACTAGCGCCAGGGACGAGCGCGGGACCGGGCCATGGATGGCCCATGGAACGCAAAAGCCGTCACCCGGCCCTCTCTGTGCGGTCTGGCCGAGCTTAAGTTAATGACACTTTAAGTTAATGACATTGTAGCGCGCCCTCGCGCCATAAGATCAAAGCCCAATAGACCACACGACCTCGCTGAATACACTTTGACCCACAACCATCGCTAACCCCGGCATGCGGCAACGTGTTGTTTATGAAAAAATTTATCCCCTATCGACCCTGTGCTTTTGTCTTTCTTGTTGCGTTGATATGTGCGACCTCTTGCGGTAAGCCCGAGCCTGTCGAAGTGCCGCCGATGCGGGTGCACGCCATGCAAATCGGCAGTCTCGATAATTTGGCGGGGCGCACCTTCCCCGGCCGCGCCAAGGCCGGTGAGGAAGTCAACCAGTCCTTTCGCGTCGCCGGCCCACTGATTGAATTTCCCGTCAAGGTGGGCGACAAGGTGAAAGCGGGGCAGCCGGTGGCGGTGATGGATCCCGCCGACTACCGCAACGCCCTGCTCACCCTGGAGGGTCAGCTGGCGCGGGAACAGGCCAGGCTGACCCGCGCCCAGGCGGACTTGAAACGCCTGCGCAGGGCCTATCGACAGGATTCGGGCGCCGTCAGCCAGGTCGCCATCGACCGCGCACTGCAGGTGCGCGATTCCAGTGCCGCCAATCTGCGCTCCCTGCGGGCCTCCGTCGACGACGCCCGCAATCAGCTCAGCTACACCGAACTGAAGGCGCCTTTCGACGGCGTGGTGGTGGAGACCTATGTGGAAAATTTCGAGACCGTGCGGCCCAAGCAGCCCATACTGCGCATCCTCAATACCAGCCGCATTGAATTTATCATTCACGTGCCGGAGAACCTGATCGGCTACACGCCCTATGTGCGGCAAGTTACCGTGGTGTTCGATGCCTTCCCCAGCGTTACGGTGGCGGCTTCCATCAGCGAGATCGGCAAGGAGGCCAGCCAGGCCACCCGCACCTTTCCGGTCACCCTGGTGATGGCGCAGCCGCCGGGGATCGAGATTCTGGCCGGCATGGCCGGCCGCGCCACGGTGCTGGCAGAGCCGCCGGAAGGCGCGGTGAGTCTGGGGGCCGAGGTGCCGGCGACGGCGGTGTTTGCCGGTGACGAACTGGCCAAGACCTATGTCTGGGTGGTGGAGCTGCCCGCCGCGCTGCTGCGCCGCCGCGAGGTTAGCGTGGCAGGCTTGTCGGAATTTGGCACGCGCGTGCAGAGCGGATTGCAGGCGGGAGAATGGATTGTGACCAAGGGGGTGCATTCCCTCCAGGAAGGGCAGCGGGTGGAAATTATTGAAGCCGTAGGCGAGTCCTCATGAACCTGACCCGCTTCGCGATCGAAAACAAGACCCTGACCCGCTTCTTGGTGGCGCTGCTCGTCGTCGGCGGGATGTTCAGCTATACCCAGCTCGGTCAGTTGGAGGATCCTGACTTCACCGTCAAGATCGGCGCGATTATCACCCAGTATCCCGGCGCCACGCCGGAGGAAGTGGAGCTGGAGGTGACCGATCGAATCGAAACGGCGATCCAGGAAATGCCGCAGTTGCGCTATCTCACCTCCTATTCCAAGGCCGGGCTCTCCATCATTAAGGTGGAAATGAAACAGGAGTACTGGGCCGACCGGCTGCCCCAGGTGTGGGATGAGATGCGCAAGAAGATCCACGACATTACGCCGCACTTTCCACCGGGCGTCGGGCAACCGGATGTTATGGACGATTTTAGTTTCGTGTTCGGCTTTGTGCTGGCGGTGACCGGTGACGGCTATACCTATGCCGAACTGGAGGCGCACGCCAAGGCCATTCGCAAGGAACTGTCGATCGTGCCCGGCGTGTCGCGCGCGGATCTGTGGGGCGTGCAGCCGAAAGTGGTGTACCTCGATATCGCGGAGACCCAGTTGGCGGCGCTCAAAATCACCGTGGAGAACATCATCGCCACACTCAGAGCGCAAAACATGGTGGTGCAGGCCGGGGCGGTGGAGGTGCCCGACAAGCGTTTGCGGATCGAAGCGACCGGCGCCTTCAAGCGACCGGAGGATATCGGCGAGTTGGTGATTCGCCGTTCCGGCCAGGACCTCATGGCGAACATCGCCGGTCAGTTGTTGCCCTATGCGCGCGAATTGGAGGGTGAATCGCCATCGCAGGCGGCGCGCTCCGGCAGTCGCGCCGCCGCCGTCGCCGGCGAACTCATCCGCATCAAGGATGTCGCCACCGTGCGGCGCGGCTATCTCGAACCGCCGATCAACCTGATGCGTTTTAACGGCCAAGCGGCGTTGGCCATTCAGGTGGCCAATGTCGCCGGCGGCAATATCGTGACCACCGGTCGCGCCCTCGACGCGCGTCTGGAGGAGCTGCGGCCACGGCTGCCGGCGGGAATCGAGGTGGCGAAGTTCGCCTGGCAGTCCGATGTGGTCGACGCCGCCATTGGCGACTTTATGGTCAATCTGGTGCAGGCGGTGCTGATCGTGCTGGCAGTGCTCACTGTCTTTATGGGCTGGCGCATGGGGATTGTGATCGGCTGGTCCCTGGTGATGACGATTCTGGGAACCTTCGTGGTCATGAAGCTGCTAGGCATCGATCTGCAGCGAGTGTCCCTCGGCTCGCTGGTCATCGCCCTGGGCATGATGGTGGATAACGCCATCGTGGTGGCGGACAATATGGTGGTCGGCCTCGCCCACGGCAAGGACCCCAAGCGGGCGGCCATCGACGCGGCCAGGAAGCCCAGCCTGCCCTTGCTGGGGGCGACCATCGTCGCCCTGATGGCCTTTTTTCCGGTGTACGCGGCGACCTCGGATTCCGGCGAATATGGCGAGAGTCTGTTTGTGGTGGTGGCCGTCTCGCTGCTGCTCAGCTGGTTGATCGCCGTCGCCGTGACGCCCCTCGACTGCATGCTGCTGCTCAAGCCCCCCAAGGGCGGGGATGACGCGAAAGACCCTTTCGACACCCCGTTTTTTCGTCGCTATCGGCATCTACTGGAAGCGGCCATGCGCCGCCGCGCCTTGACCATCGGCGCCCTGGTCGTGATGCTGGTGGCCGCCGGCGTGGGGCTTGGCGGCGTGCCGACGCAGTTTTTTCCCGATTCCACGCGCCCCCAGCTGCGCATCGACTATTGGGCGGCGCAGGGCACCCCCATTCAGGCGGTGGCGGCGACCGTCAAGGGCATTGAAGCCAAGCTGCGCGACGATCCGCGGGTCGCCAGCATCGGCACCTTTATCGGCTCGGGAGGGCCGCGCTTCTATCTACCGGTGGATCCGGAATTTCCCTATCCGGAATACGCCCAAATCGTGGTCAACACCCATGTCTTCACCGACGTCGACCCCCTCTTTCAGGAGATCGAACCCTGGCTCAATGAGCACTACCGCGAAGGCCTGACGCGGGTGCGCAAGTACACCGTCGGTCCGGGTGACGAGTGGCCGTTCGAGCTGCGCATCAGCGGTCCGGCGCAAGCCGATCTGGCCACTTTGCGACGCCTCGCCGAGGCGGGCATGGCCGTAGTCAGACAAAGCCCCCATGCCCGCCATGTGCGCACCGATATGCGCCAGCCGGTGCCGAAAGTGGTGGCGGTGTACGACCAGAAACGCGCGCGCTGGTCGGCGGTGTCGCGCGAAGACATCGCCCGCGCGACCGCGCGGACCTACGACGGCACTCCCGTCGGCCTCTATCGCGAGGGCGATACGGTGATGCCCATCATCGCCCGCAATGTCGCGGCCGACCGGCGGCAGGTCTCCGCGCAGCTGGACCTGGTGCAGGTGCAACCCACCCTGGGGCTGCACACCCTGCCGCTGGGACAGGTGACTGAGGACATTCGCGTTGAATGGGAGGATCCCATTATCGTGCGCCACCAGCGGCGGCGGCAGGCGGCGGTGCAGGCCTCGCCCGACGGCGTGACCTTTCCGACCCTGCGCGCCGATGTGATCGACGAGTTGGAAGCCATCGCGCTGCCGCCGGGCTACAGCGTATTCTGGGACGGAGAGTATGAGAGCACCCGCACCGCCCAGCTGTCGCTGGTGCCGGGCGTGGTGCCGGCGGTGGTGATCATGGCGATCATTGTCGTCGCCCTGTTCAACGCCCTGCGCCCGGCCCTGGTGATTGTTCTGGCGATTCCCTTTGCCCTCATCGGCATCACCGCGATTTTGTTGCCCACCCAAACCCCCTTTGGTTTTATGGCCCTGCTGGGCGCCATGAGCCTGGCCGGTATGATGATCAAAAACGCCATCGTGCTGATGGACGAGATCGATTTGAATCTCGCGGCGGGCAAGAATCCCCACGAGGCCACCGTCGCCGCCGGCGTGTCGCGCATCCGACCGGTGATGCTGGGGGCGGCCACCACGGTGCTGGGGGTGGTGCCGCTGTTGACGGATGCCTTCTGGGTGTCGATGGCGATGACGATCATGGCCGGGCTGGCCTTTGGTACGGTGATCACTATGATTCTGGTGCCGGTGCTGTACGCGACGTTGTATCGGATTCACTCGCCTGGTGGGGCGGGGGCGCAGTTGTGAGTGGGAAAAAAGCTGCGACACACATTCTGATGATTTTAGGGCGCGTGCTTCAAATGGCACTTAAACGTAGGGGTTGGCGCCAGCGTTATTGTGAAAGCAAAAAGTCATTTTTGCTGATGAGCGTTATTCGTACGTCTGTTCTCGCGCTTTTTTCATTGCCGCATTAATTTCATTGGCGGTTTGTTCAAATAACCCTCTATGTTTTTCAAAATCTGGTCGGAGTATGTCCATGTACTTTTCCACCACGGCAGGAGGCGGTAGGAGTGTATGCTCCGCCCACTCTAGAACCGGCAAGTTGACGTTTGCCAAAGCTGTCATCGCCTTCCATATATCTGTTTCATCGCTATCATACTCTTCAAAGCGCTGATCGAGTACGCCAAGTATTTTGTCCATCCCACTAAGCTCATACATTGCTTTGGTGAAAAGCATATCCTCCATGATGTCGCTAGCGTTGACTTCCTCCGTTGTCTTGTCTTTAAGTTCATTTAACAAGTTTAATCCTTCCTTGACACGCTCTATTTTCCGTGAAGCCAAAAGCTCCCTTATTTCATAATCACTATGATTTTCCACTATACCATGTGATATAAGTTGGCCAAGTATTCTATCGTTGTGGACATAGTCTTCTGGATGCTCACTCAGGCGCAACGATGAAAATACGTATCTCAGGCTGTCAAAGGCTGCTGTTGCCTGTGTCGCGTACGCCTCGTTGGCCTTTGCAATGTCCTGCATGTCAATCTCCGGATTTGTCGAAAGCTGTGTGAATGCATGTTTATACTCACTATGCGTGTTATCAATAAATACAATGTGCACATCGTGAAACGCCAACGTTGCGACATCTGATTTATTCGGACGCCGGGTATCAAATAGGCGTTCTGTGCTTTCATACAATTGATACAATTTAGTCCATGGCATTTCTTCTTTTGCGATCTGTTTAACATGCTCTGTAATGAGATAAATTTCTTCCACATTTCTCAATATTTTATGCTGAAATGCAACGGCCACCTTAAAACTGAGAGGGCCGTATCCATAGCTTTCAGTTAATTGCTCATACCCTTGCTGATAGCGATCGAGTGTAGATGAACTTAAAAATTCGGGGTCACTCAGCAACTGGTGGTGCCCAGCGATATGCTCACTCGGAATTTCAGGCTCATAGGTTGGATCGGCAGAGGGGTTAAAGCCTGTGTCAATCCCCTTTTCTTCCGCGGTGCTGAGTAGATTATATTTTCTGAGAATGGGGTTTTGGGATTCATTTATGCTTTGCCGTTCGTCCGGGCTGGTGGGCGTGTCCGCGCGGTTAAAAGCCTGCTGAAAGATTGGCGAGCCATCTATTTCATCGAGGAGTGGTTTGGCCAAATCCAGTATTACCTGTCGTAGAGATGGATTCGTGATGGTCAAGCCGGAAAGGCCAACCGCTAGAGCGCTCAGGCCGGCTCCAAGGGTCTCCTCTAGATAGAAGCCATCAGAATCAGTGTTCTCCTCGTCATCGCCCTCCTCGCCATTGCCGCCCGTTTCAACTGGGCGATCACCCGGTGGCTTTCCATCGCCACCATCGGTGCCGCCTGCCTGTGTGGTCGCAAGTGGTCCACTTTCCTGGCCGCGTGTAAATGCCGATGGTACTGTGGTCTTAGCAGGCTCTTCAAATGCAAGCTCTTCGCCCTCGCCCAACTCAGGCTCCTGCGCGATAATTGCCGACAGCACGTCATTTGGGTCGACCTTCTTCGGCAAGGTCGTCCCCAGTTCTTGACCGCGTTTCGCCAGTTCGCCGATCCCCCCATCCATCAGTGCTGTGGCACCCTGGACGAGAGGGGAGGTAGGTTGTTTAAGGTTTTTGACGAGGTATGCGGTCATGGTTTTGTTAACTTCGGCCGCGGACGTCTGTCCGAAATTGGCGGTCAGCAGGGCCTGAAACAAAACGTACTGCTGCCGATAAACCGTTGCGGCATCAACGGTTTCTTTAAGCTTGCCGGATTTGACAACCCCCTGATTGTCTTCGGTGAAGCCAAAGTGGTTTTCCTTCAACTGCAGGTCTGCTCCATAGCGGTTAAGGATCGCTCCCTGAGATTGACTCATCATATTTTTGACGGCCTCGATACGCAAATGCCTTTTATCAAACCACGCATCGAACGGATTCCCCGTTTTTAGTCCCAGCGCTTCCCCGAGAGCCTCTTCAAACTGAGGGTATTGCGCGTCGGTAATACCGAGGGAGTTTGGAATCGATAAGTGCCGATCACCGGTCGCGCCCGGCGAGCCCGGGGCGGGCACTGTGGTCCCCGGGGTGCCTTGTGGAGACTTGACGGGCATCTGAAGCGTCGGCGCAACCTGCGCTGGGGACCTTGTCGTCGAAGTGGTGGTACTCGGAGCTTTGCCAGGGACCGTGGACGGCAGAAATTTGTCGCTGGGCTGAAATGCCAGGCGGTCAAAAATAGCCACGGCACTTTCCTGGCTTTGCCGGGAATCGCGCGGAAGGTCTCCGTCAATGCTGGTCGCGATTGGGGTTCCGAATGCATATTCGGTATTGGAGGATAAGTTCCAAGCCATAGTGCAGGCCTCTACCTGAGTGAAGAAGCGGAGTCTAAAAAGCGAGCAAGAGATTACATGATTAGCCAATCAACACAATACCTCTTATGGTATAAAAGCGTGGTGGGCTTTAGCGGTTGCTCGAGACCGTCTTGTTGCTGATAGGCTGAAGTTTAACGTCTACAGTTTAACGTCCACACGTTTATAGCTGACGTCGCTTTCTTTGCTGGGTGCCATCTGCAGGTCTTGCGGGTCGCTTCGCCTGGGCGAAACTCGGCAGCTAGTGCTCCGGCGGATGCCGCCATGGATACTTTACTTTAGTGGTATTGTTTATCATTTGCGCGCCAATGATAATGCAAAGGCTTCAGCGAGGGGCCCTCACAGCGGCCAACAACAACGGGGGATACGTGGCAACACGGCAAGAGATTATCAGCCAACTACTGGCGCAGGTTGACGGGGCCGCTCCCCAAGCTCGCGCCCCGCTCGCCAAACACCTCAAGATGGCCGCCAATCCCCTGCGCTTTATGCGCGGCGCCGCGGCGCTTTTTTACCGCGATCTCGCCGCGCACGGAGGATCGCCATTGCCCGCCGCCTTGGGCCGCGATATCCCCCTCACCACGGTCCAGGGCGACTGCCATCTGGCCAATTTCGGGTTCAGCACCGAGGAGGGCTCCCACGGTGATCGGGTGATTTTTTCGCCCAATGATTTCGACGACGCCTGCATCGGCCACGCCGTGTGGGATCTGCTGCGCTTTGCGGCCAGTTTATATTTGGCCGCGGATTACCTGCGGGGAGTGAGTGATGGCCGCTATCAACGCGAGGAAGACGTGGACTTAATGGCGCGGGATATTCCCGATGAACGCATGGCCCGGCGCGCGGGCATGCGTTTTCTCGACAGCTACGTCGACGCCTGTGACGACCTGGTCGACGAGCGCGAGCCGCACCACCAGGTGCTGGATGCCTTTCCCAAGGGCCACGTGTTGCGCCCACTGTGGAAAAAGGCCACCAAGCGCGCTGCCGGCGGCAAGGACTTCACCCGCAAGAGTTCCCTCGCCAGGGCCTGTGTTTGGCAGGGTGGCGATATCCGTTTTGATCCCGAGCGGCCCGGCTTTGCCGAGATACCCAAGGAGGTGCGCGACGCGCTCGAGACCCACTTCGCGCCGTTTGTGGACGACCGCATTCTCGATGTGGTGGCGCGCCTCGACGCGGGCACCGGCTCGCTCAATATGGGGCGCTACTACCTCCTGGTCGGGCCGGTCGCAGGACAGTATCCGCGCGATCTGCCGCTGTGTCACATCGTCGAGGTGAAACAGCAGCGCCGCGCCGCGCCCCTGGGTTTTTTTGACGACCTGAGCCCCGTCAACCGCCTTAATCCCGCGCACTTGACCCAGGTCTGCCAGCGGCGCATGCAGCGCCAGCCCGATCTGGTGTTGGACGAAGCGCCGTGGCGGGACAGCCACTGGCTGGTGCGTTCACGCCATCACGCCAAGGTCGGCGTGGGCCCGGAGGATCTGCTGGCGGAGGAAGCGGGGATAGTGCAATATGGCGCATCCTGTGGACGCGCCCTGGCGTTGGCCCACAGCCGCGGCGACCGGCGCTCGACCCGTTTTGAGCAGGCGGTTTGCAAGACCTTGCCGCGACAGCGGGAGTGCTTGTTGGACGCATCTTTGGCCTGCGCCGAGCAAACGCTACAGGATTGGCGGCTGCTCAGCGACATGTTGCATCGGTAGCCTGCGGTGGCGCTTGCAATGGCTGCACAATCATCCGAATTGCCGCTGGTTCTGGCGGGGCCCGTCCTGCGTCGCTGCGCTCCCCGCCAGGTGGCGTTTTGGCTGGTGACGAGCCGCGATTGCGAGTGTGGTTTGCACGCCAGTTGCCGAGACGGGGAGGGCGAGCTTCCCGCCGTGCCGCCGCAGGCTCTGGAGCGGCAGACACTGCGGGTGGGTCGCCACTGTTTCGTCCACTGGATTGTCTGGTCGCCCGCCGATCCCCTGCCCGAAAATACCGAAGTGCGCTATGACTTTGCCCTCAGCGCCGGCGACCGCCGGCAATGGCTGACCGACCTGGTGCCAGAATTGACCTATGCGGGGTTGCGGCACCCCGCTTTTGTCATCAACCTGGCGATTGGGGAAGTCGTTCACGGCTCCTGCCGCAAACCCCATCACACCGACGCGGACGGCCTCGCCCAGCTCGACGAGCAGCTCTCGGCGCGGCTTGCGGCCGGCGAGCGGCGGCCGAATCTGCTGATGATGAGCGGTGATCAGATTTACACCGATGACGTCGCCGGTCCCACCCTGTGGGCCATCCATCAGGTGATCGACCAGCTTGGGCTGTTCGATGAAACGCTATCGGGGGCGGCGGTGCGCGATTCCGCTGAGTTGTTCGCCCATGCCGATGGCTTCTACCGCCGCGATGCTCTGCTGCCCGATGATGAGTCCAACCAGGCGCTCAATCGCCGCTTTTGGCGGGGCAAGCGCAAGCCCATTTTTACCTCGGTCCACGGCCGCAACCACCTGATTACCTTTGCCGAAGTGATGGCCATGTACCTGCTGGTCTGGTCGCCCGCGCTGTGGCAGCGGGTGGACCTCGACAAACGGGGGTTTAGTCCTAAGTTACAAGGCCAATACGAGCGGGAAAAGGGCACGATTGAGCGTTTCGTGGCGGGGCTTTGGCGGGTGCGCCGGGTGTTGGCGCATCTGCCGACCTATATGATCTTTGACGATCACGACGTGACGGATGACTGGAACCTCACCCGCGGCTGGGAGGAAGCGTCTTATTCTCACCCCTTCTCAAAACGGATCATCGGCAATGCCCTGCTCGGCTATCTTCTCTGTCAGGGCTGGGGCAACGACCCGCAGGCCTTTATAGCGCTGCGAGATGATCTGCACTCGTGTTTCAGCGCCGATGGTCTGCGGCGGCAGGATGCGCTGATCGAGCGCCTGTTGGCCTTTAGGCAATGGCACTACCGGCTGCCCACTGACCCCCCGATGTTAGTGTTGGATACTCGTACCCGGCGCTGGCGCTCAGAAAGCAGTATGTCCAAACCGAGCGGCTTGATGGATTGGGAATCACTGTGCGACCTGCAGCAGCAATTGATTGGGGAAAAGGCGGTCATTATGGTCTCCGCGGCGCCGGTTTACGGCGTCAAACTGATTGAGGTAATTCAGAAAATCCTTACCTTTTTTGGCCAGGCGCTGACCGTCGATGCGGAAAACTGGATGGCGCACCGGGGCACGGCCAGCGTGATGTTGAATATTTTTCGCCATCAGGAGACGCCGCCACTGTTTATCATTCTGTCCGGCGATGTGCATTATTCCTTTGTCTACGATGTGACCTTGCGGTTCTCCCGCAACCGTCCGCGTATCTGTCAGATCACCGCCAGCGGTATCAAAAATACCTTTCCCCGTCGACTCCTGTTGTTGTTGGACAAGCTCAACCGCTGGCTTTTCCACCGCTATTCTCCGCTCAACTGGTTGACGCGGCGGCGCTATATGTCGATTCGGGCGCGCAAACCTCCCGGCGGCAAGGGGCGAACGCTACTCAATGCCAGCGGTCTTGGCGTGCTGAAGCTGGATGCGCGGCGCAATGCCATACAGACCTCGATTCTCACCGCCGATGGTCGGGAGCTTGAGTTTCGCTGAAGGGGTGGCGCCCGTTGGGTTTTATTTCCCCTAGGAATTTCCTCTATGCAAGTGATACAGGCGGAATTCTAGTGGATTTAAAACAGTAATCTCAAGCAATGTGTAATTGCACTATTCGATCGATAGATGTCATCAAGTTCGCCTGAGCTACATCTTGGTACTTAATACTGTTATCACAAAATCGCAGACAGCGGGCTTCTCACAGCATTACCTCCCATCTGCAAAACATGGGTGTAGATTTGCGTGGTGCGTAAATCTGCGTGTCCGAGTTGATCTTGCACAGTCCGGATATCCGCGCCTGAAGCCAATAAATGGGTGGCAAAGGAATGGCGCAAGGTGTGCGGTGTCACCGCCTTCTTAATATCGGCTTTTTTAGCTGCCGCGCGGATAGCTTTCTGCAAGCCACTTTCATCTACGTGATGACGGCGTAAGGTGCCGGTCTCAGGATCGATACTTAGCTTTGATGATGGAAATAGGTAATGCCAACCCAGTTCACGGTTCGCGAGGGGAAATTTGTGACGCAAAGCGGTGGGCATCCAGACTCCATTGTAAGTGTCATTGCGCAGATCGAGCGCGAGATAGCGTTCCGTTTTGTTGATTTGGTCCCGAAGATGAGGGGCTAGTTCGGGGGCCAATGTCACTGTACGGTGTTTCCCCCCTTTCCCATTCCAAACACGGATGCACTTGAAGTCAAAATCAATATCTTTCACTCGCAGCCGAACGGCCTCCATAAGGCGCAACCCACTTCCGTAGAGCAATCCGGCTAGTAGGAAATAGCTAGGTGCTATCTGATCCATTAGCCTGATGACCTCCTCTTGAGTCAGTACTACCGGTAGCTTCCTTGGGCGATGGCTTTTCACGAAGTTCAGGCGTAACGATAATGGCGATTTTACGATCTCTTTATATAGAAAATTCAAGGCATTGAGCGCCAGGGCCTGGGTCTGAGGAGCGACATGTCGATCCAATACTAAGTGGTTTAAGAAGGCCTCCACATGGGCGTCTCCCATGCTTGAGGGGTGCCGCTTTTGGTGGAAATTGATAAACCGTCGAATCCACAGTATGTAAGTCTCAATCGTACGTTTTGCATAACGCCGCTGGTACATGTATGACTGGATGGAGGCCAAAAACGGAGACTGTTCCATGTTGCCAGCAATCCTTGTATTATGATGAAGCGAAAATCCAGAATATCACTGTTCGCATATACAGTAAATAGAAAATGTCCGCCTAAGTGCACCTATCAGGAAGTTTTCCGTGTTTACTCAGGCGACAGATGTGAAAAACCACCTTAGGGCGACGTGGCCAGTGGCTTTGCGGAGAAACGGCAAATGATGGGGAAGCGTGTTAGGCGGATGCTTTCCGGAATTAAACACGGAATCTTTCCGCCTAATAATATTGTTAACTGTCAAAGCTTATGGAATGTACAGTAGAAGAACTTCTTTTATTTTTATCATTTGCAATTTCATTAGTGGTTGGAAATGTCGCCTCGTGGAGAATGGAAAAAAATTTAGAAGAGCCACTGGAGAATATTTCAAGGTGGAAGATCCTTCTTGGGGATATCGCTCTACCCAGAAGTGTTCTAAATCCCAAAGGAAAAATATGGAGAAAAGTGTCGATAGTAGCTTTTAGCATACTGCTTATATCAGGATTTTCGTATCCTTTCATTAGCTCAGGGAGTAAAGTATGTTTTCAGATTTAGATAAAACAGTTAACAAAACGCACCAGCTGACATTTTTTCCGTCGCTCGTTTGTGTGGTGTGTACCACACAACGGCTCCTACAAAAATTCAGTTGTGCTTAGCGTTATGCAGAATATAGGAAGACCATGAAATATATACTTTCATTACTAGTTTTATTATCAATTGGTGCTCATGGAGCGACTTATTCGATAAATACAAAGATCGCAAAAATTCGAACAGTTTCAGAATTTAACCCGGTCACTGCCGCAAGAAATCATGTGCCTTTTAAAGTTGTTGAAGCCCTAGAAGGAAACTGTACTTGGCTATATATCACTCCTGAAGCAAAAGATTCGTACTCTCTTTTACTTGCAGCGAAACTTGCCGACAAAACAATCGGCATTCAATATAGCGATGCACCTTCACCTTGGCATGCTGGCACGTGTCAAGTACAACATTTAGATCTTGACTAAAATGCATAACAATACGTGCCAGTTGGACAGTTTATTTCGTGGCTCTTTTTGTGCTTATCGCTACGCTAGCACAAAACGCCACTCCATAAACTGCCACTGCACTCTGCGTTATGCAGTGAATAAATATCGAGCATCTAAATGAGTTTAAGAAATAGAAATGTAATAATTTTCATAGTAACTTTTATGTTTTCTCTGAGTTCTTATTCTGACACTAGTATCTCCTCTATTATGGGCGTGAGAGATAGCATGGAAGATCAGCTCGATCAGATGAGGGTTGGAATGCTAGATAATCTGCAACAAAGTATTCTGGATAATATTGGCTCACTAAATGAACAGCAGGAATTACAAGTACGAAAAGTTGTTGAAGAATTCAGTGATAGCTTTTACAAGCTCTACGATTTAGATTTACTTGCGGAGGCCTGGGAGCAGAGATTCAGGTCCGAATTTAGTACGGAAGAAATTGACGATTTAATAAATTTTTACAAATCTGATCTTGGCCAAAAAAGTAACGCTGCAATGGCGTCCGCCAACCTAGTTGTAGCGCGAGATCTAGGTGAAGTATTTAACCGGCATGGACCGACATTAATGAGCCAATACGTTAGCAAATTACGAGCCGCCATACAGTGTTGCAACGAGAATTAGATACGCATAACAAGGTGCGCCAAAATCGCTCCATGCCTACGGCATTCCGCTGGACTCGCCTGGCGGCTCGCCTTTGCGCACGGCGTTAGGCATCCTACGCAGGGGCTCATCGTGAAAAGAGATATGAATTTAATACGAGACTTACTCTTTCAGATTGAATCATCTGACTGGGGTTTCATTGATGAGTTGGCCGGCAAAACCGACACGGAGCCGCATAGTGTAAGCTACCAATTAAAGCTTCTATATCAGGCGGGAATAATTGAAGGACAAGTCACAAGAGGGTCTGCTAGAAGAGAATTCAATGATAAATTGGATCTTGATATGGATTATATTGTTTCGGTAAGGCCTTGGTCTCTAACTTGGGAAGGCCATGAATATTTGGATTCAATTCGTGATCCAGAGATTTGGGATAAAGTAGCCAGCGCCGCAGATGAGATTGGTAGTTTTGGTATTGATACGTTAAAAACCTTAGCAAAAGGATTTATCAAAACCAAAATCAAGGAGCATACTGGCATTGATACGTAATACCACAATGCCTAACAAGCAGCGCCAGCCGGACAGCTTTTCCGCTCCTTCGTCGCTCCAAAACTGCCGCTGCGCTGGGCGTTATGCTTCATGACTAATAAGAAGAAAGTAGTACTGTTTGTTGGTTTGATCATATTGGGGCAAGTAAGTTTTTACGTGTCTTTCTTAGCATTTTATGAGTCATGGATCCCGTACTATTACATAAAATTTCTGCCATATATTGTTCCTTTGATAGGAGTAGCATTATTAATTGCGCCTTTGCCGCTGGCGAGATTTAGACTAACAGAAAAGAGTTTACGTATTGGCTATTACAAGTCCTTCATTTACTTTAATCTGCTAATCGTGATTTTATGTGTTGCAGTATTTGCTTATATGCTAAATTCGGGGTTCTGGCTAGTTGACCCAGGTTTTTATAAAATTGTTCCGGTGGGCACCTAAGCATAACAAAGCGGTCAATCTGACGGCTATTCCGTCGCTTGGTTTATGCGCAGATCGCTACGCTAGCGCAACACCAATCAACTACATAGCCGCAGCTTACCGCGACGTTAGGGCTACCAACTTATGAAAAGTCTAACACTCATATGTTTAACTTTTTTGCTTAGTTCCTGTGTGGGTCTTGCTGTAGGAACATTTGGGACATTTGAGAATAAAGTTGAATCCCCAAGAATCACCCCAGAGAAGAATGAACGTAAGTATTTTGCACTCAAGTCCGAACCCAAACTAATAAAACAAGAACTTTTAGAGTTATGGGGACAGCCAGATAAGCAATCTACTGACGGTAACTGCGAGGTGTTAACATACTATTCCGGCAGGAACTGGAGTGGTATTGGAGCATTTGTTCTTGTTGCACCAATTCCAATTGGCTTACCTACCGGCAGGAAAGAAAATAGATTCTATTTTATTCAAGGAGAAGCTGTAGGACTGATTGAACAATATACCGAGGTTAAAAGTGCATTTGGCTATATGTGCGGTAGTAACGAATGCGACTTTTTATCAGGACAAGTCAACAAAGATCATTTTAGCAAGGAGCACCCGACATGGTGTATGTAATCGCCCTAACCAAGCGCTCTTGCGGAACAGTTTTCCGCTGGCGCTACAAACTGTTCGCAAAGCGCGGCGTTATGGTGAAATCGGATTTTTGCAGTTAAGGGTTTTTCGGAGCAATGTGGCATTGGCGTAAATGGCTTTACCGGTAATCAACATGTTGCACGCGGCAAGTATGTTTA